>Ga0206936_1189_pt1 | contig 15900 bp, 13 predicted proteins | sample Alteio_BWOrgHeat_14_FD_152922 | JGI IMG/M metagenome (GOLD analysis project Ga0206936, IMG submission 152922) | Enriched cells from forest soil in Barre Woods Harvard Forest LTER site, Petersham, Massachusetts, United States -... | ecosystem: Environmental > Terrestrial > Soil > Temperate forest >... | reverse complement strand
CTGCCTGCAAAGAACTCGTCTGGTCAAATACACCTTTAATCTTCGTTAAACCATCAACAATCTGCGCTACTTTTTTGCCGAACATCCGCTCGATATCCTCAAGCGTTACATCTGTATCTTCAACAACATCATGTAATAGTGCAGCAACTACCGAAGTAGTGGATAGTCCTATCTCTTCAGCAACAATTTGAGCTGCGGCAATAGGGTGATATATATAAGGTTCGCCGGATTTGCGACGCATTTCAGAATGTGCCTCCAAAGCAGTGTCAAATGCCATGCGAATTTGTTTCTCACCTTGCTTTGTTGGCTTTACTGCTTTAAGCAAATTCCTGTATCTTTTAAGAATTTCTTTCTTTTCCGCTTCGGTATCTATCGCTTGCATAGGATTAAATAGTGAAGAGTGAAGAACTAAGAGTGAAGAGTGGCAAACAACCTGAAATCATTATGCTTTCTTTTTCAAATTTAAAATAGAAAAATCAGTATCCTCTTTAACAATAGTATTACTCAACGTACCTAAGCCTTCTATTTCCATAACAACATCATCTCCTGCTTGCAACCATTGGGTTTTGTAAGAAGCATCATTCAAAAGCCCTGTTCCATTAAGTTCAAGGAAACAACCTGTGCCAACTGTGCCTGAACCTATCACATCTCCGGGTAAAATATCAACGCCATAAGCACATCTTTCAATGATTTCGGCGAAGGTCCAGTCCATATCTCCCATGTTTCCCTCGGAAACCATTTTGCCATTAACTGTGCAAGTCATCCTAAGGTTATAAGTATTGCCTACATGCCCTTTTTTTGCAGGTATTTTATGGTATTCCAACTCATCAGGCGTAACTAAATACGGACCAATAACGGTACAAAAATCCTTTCCTTTAGCTGGTCCCAGGTTTAGTTTCATCTCTTCCATCTGTAGCACTCTTGCACTCATATCATTCATAATCATATAGCCTGCAATATAAGAATCTGCTTCAGCAGCCATAATATTGCGACCTTTTTTACCGATAACTATTGCTGCTTCGAGCTCAAAATCCAGTTGTTTGAAGTGGTCGGGCATACAACGTATATCTCCTGGTCCTTGTATGGCATTATGATTCGTAAAATAAAAGATAGGATACTCATCAAACTCAGGAATCATATCCACTTTTCTATTCCTCCTCGCGGCAGCCACATGTTGTCGAAAGGCATACGCATCACGGCAAGAAGTAGGGTGGGGGATGGGTGCAAGAAGCTCAGGTTCAAAATCTTCTGAATCAATATTTATCTTACTTTTCTTTATATGTTCATTGATTTCATGCGCTGCTTTCATGTTAGCTTCCTCGCCTTGTAAAAACTCCAGCATATTATCAGGTAATTCTTTAACTTTCATTGCATTTGCGGCTTTATACATATCATAAACCTTACCATTTACGAGTATTCCAAGCTTTTCTTTATGCATCAGGTTCGAATAAGTTACTAATTTCATTGCTTACTGAATTATTTATCTGTACTAAAATCAACTATTAAAAGACAATTACAAATCGTCGTCAAAACATTGCAAATTTAGCTAAATTTAAGCAGAATCACTAATGACAGGTAACTATTTATCAACATAGTTTTAAGATGCTTTATAAAATTGGAAACTAGTATGCAAACTTCACTTTTCTTTTTGTAATTATAACCAGGAGATTCCTCCTTCGTCGGAATGACATCATTTTTTATGCTAGTGGGATGGATGGAGAGCGGAATCGCAAAGCGATTCCGCTCTCCATCCAAAACCAAAAAATAAGAGAAACCGTCATTCCGACGAAGGAGGAATCTCTTTAATTAATAATGAAGATTTAATTTTTACAATAATTTAGTTAAATTATAAAATTGTTTTAAAATTAAAAATTTCGTACTTTTGCAATCCTTTATTCACTATCCTATAAACACAAAAAAATCATGAGCATACTAAAAGAATTTAAGCAGTTTGCCCTCAAAGGCAGCGTAGTTGAACTTGCAGTCGGTATTATTATCGGTGCCAGTTTTGGTAAAATAGTTACCTCTTTTGTGACCGATGTTATTATGCCGCCACTTGGTCTGGCATTGAATGGTGTTAACTTTACTGATATTAAAATTATCCTGAAACATGCTGTAACTGATGACTCAACAGGCAAGGAAATAGTAAAGGCGGTTACTCTTAATATCGGGAATTTCATTCAGACCTTTATTGATTTGATAATTGTGGCATTTGCACTCTTTATGATTATTAAAGCCACCAATAAATTTACTAAGAAAGCAGAAGAAGCTCCGAAACTCACCAAAGACCAAGAGTTATTACTTGAAATAAGGGATTTATTAAAGAAACAATCATCCGAAAATAAATAAATTATGAAAACAAAACACTTATTAATCGCCTCAATTATTCTTCTTTTATCAGCAAACATTGATGTTTTTGCACAAGATACAGCTAAAGTAAAAGTTGATACCGCAATAGCTGTGGTTAAAGACACAAGTTGGCATCGTGGCGGCTTTGCTTCTGTAGCTTTCAACCAGGTTAGTTTGTCGAACTGGGCTGCAGGTGGACAAAGTTCCTTATCTCTGTCAGCAATTCTAAATCTTTGGGATAATTATAAAAAGGATAAGGTATCTTGGGATAATTCCTTGAATCTTGGTTATGGAATGCTTGAACAAGATGGCGGAAAACCGATTAAGAACCAGGATATTATTGAACTTAATTCTAAATATGGCAGGTTGATTAAGGGGAAATTCAATCTATCTGCCCTGCTTAATATAAGGTCTCAGTTTGCTGATGGATATAATTATCCGAATGATAGCGTTGTGATTTCGAAATTTGCTGCTCCTGCTTATGTTACGGTGGCTATCGGTATTGATTATAATCCGACTTCCTATCTATCCTTGTTTCTTTCTCCAGCCACCGGGCGACTTATTATTGTTAATGACCAAACCCTTGCAGATTCGGGGGCTTATGGCGTTGACCCTGCCGTTTTTGATGCAAATCATAACTTAATCACTCATGGTGAACTGACAAAGAAGCAGTTTGGCGCCTATTTTAAAGCGAAATTTTTGAAGGATTTCTGGAAAACGATGTTTGTCTCCTCTGATTTAGCATTATTTGATAATTATACCGACCCGATTCCGGCATATAGAAAGGATATTGTTGTAAACTGGGATAATGCCATCAATATAAAAGCAGGGAAATTCCTTACCACCAGCATAATGACCAATTTAATCTACGACCACAGTGTTGATTTGCCTACTTATCAGACAATAAATGGTGTTCAGACCGTTGTTGGCAAAGGTCCTAAGGTACAATTTAAGGAAGTTCTGGGTATAGGGATATCTTATCGGTTTAGTAACAGGAAGTAGAGGAGGAGTAGGGAGTTACACTCTCAAAACGGCTATATTTTCATCACTTACCGCGATAGGTTTGCTTAATAAATTTCCATGATTTCTTCTTCACATCATATTTATATTCCTTTTCATAAGCTCCAAAAGCATCTTTATGAACTAATGTTTTAAGAATTTTATTCTTATTGTCAAATTCTACAGGGAAATGCATCATTTCATCCGATAGAAAATTGTCCTCATGAAACAACCCTGAGCTATCCTGAATAAAATAGCGATATCCTGCACCTGTATTACCGCCTTCATCAACCATTATTGCAAAATCTTCTAAGGAATCAAAGTTGAAATCGGCGATTATCAACTCCGCATAAGGGTATTCAAAGACATCATTATCCTTATAGAAGTTGGTAATATAAGATTTTACCGCATCGCAATTGGAATAACTATCATGAAATAAATATCCGGGTTTTATTCCAATCGTTTGCCGGAGTTTATAATCTGACTTATCAGATATATTAATAATCAGGGAATCAGGTCCCGACAAATTATCTTCTTTATCCGACCGCAAAACATTAACCTGGTAATAATACTTATCGGATAGCTGATCATAAAAACAAGATGTCTTTTTATGGTTAATAGTATCAGGAATAGCAGCAGTTTTTTTGACTTGATAATATGAATTTGCAGGTGATTCAAGAGGATGTATCTCATTAAACCCCATAGTTATTTTGATTGAAATGATAATGATTAAAAGAGGGATAAGTTTTTTCATCTGACCTTTAATTGGTGCTGGCAAAGGTAGGTATATATTTGTAATTGGGACTATCAGTGCTTTGAAAACCTTTAAGGTCTTTTAATCATTAATGAAAATCGAAGAAACATTATCAAAAAATAAAGAATCAATTTAATAAGATTGCAGAAATCCTCAGAAACGATGCAGAATATATTTGAGGTATTATAAATATGCCTATATTCATTACATATTTCGTCTAATTTCCGACATTTTTGTGCTCAATCTAATTATAACACTTTATAAATATTATGGATATATTGAGTGTTTTTACATAAAATCAGACTAAAATAAGCGGTATTTAAACAGATTTGTAACGAATCTAAAGAAGGAGTCACTGAATCTTTACATTCAGTCACTGAATCCTCTCATTCAGTGACTAACTAGTTTAATGCAGTCAGTGTTTCTTTATATAGAGTCAGTGTTTCTTTACATTCAGTCACTGAATTAATACATTCAGTCACTGAAATAGTACATTCAGTCACTGAATCCTCTCTTTCAGTCACTATCTTGTTTGATGCAGTCACCAAATGTACACATTCAATGACTGAATACGAGCATTCAGTGACTCCTTCTTTGAATTCATTACATTTATGCCTGAAACTACATAAAATTTGGAATCAATCAATATAATATTCCTCAAAAGGATGTGGGTAATTCAGGCTTATTGCTTAAATAATAGGCAAAAAAAACAATAATTAATATTTTATAATATACTTATAATCAGTATATTATACTAAATTAATAATATAATTAATATAATTCAGATAATTACGTTATGTTAAATAGCGAAAATGAACATTAAAGGAGATTTATAATAAGATTTGATACCAATTTGCTATTATTTAGATAGTTCCGGGTTGATTTAATGCTAAATTTAATCAGATATGAAGTGAAATGATATAAATCTGGAGTAGATGGAGATGGAATTTCTGGCTGTTAGATTTGATTATAAAACAATAATTGCATTTTAAATTGAAATATCTTTATGAATTCAAAATTTATAAATAAAATAATATGGTCGTCCGTATAGTTTTTAACATGATTCTATGGTTTATAATAATGACTATTAACAACATTAATGTGTATCAGCAGAATACCGAATTCCCTTTAATCAATCCTTTATATACATATAATAAAAGGATATAATTAATATTATGTTAAATAGATAATTTTGGAAATAAGCCCATAGAATATGGCATACAAATTAGGTCCTCACCTGTTTGGATAATGTAATATATGAAATTGAAGATGTTCTTAGTAAAGAGCCTTTACCGGGAAAAGCTCTTTAAGTTTAGAAACCGTATAATCGATTTCCTCCTTGGTATTATACTTGGAAAATGAAAACCGAACTGCTGGTCTGTTTGGATCAGCACCAACTCCTGATAAAACATGCGAACCAATATCACTGCCTGATGAACAAGCACTACCACCTGAGGCTGCAATTCCTTCAATATCGAGATTAAACAACAACATTTCAGAGATATCTGATGGCGGAAACGACACATTCAAAACTGTATAAAGTCCATTTTCAACATCTCCATTGAATTTTACACGCGGAATCGCCTCTTTTAGTTGTTCCATCATGTAAAACTTCAATCCCTTAATGTGTTCCATGTCTTTATCGAGGTTTTTATAAGCTATTTCCATGGCTTTTGCCAAACCAACGATACCATATATGTTTTCTGTACCACCTCTCATATTCCTTTCCTGGGAACCTCCAAAAATAAAAGGATGAATCTTAATGGCACTATTAATATAGATAAACCCTATGCCCTTTGGTCCATGAAACTTGTGAGCCGAACAATTAACAAAGTGAACATTCAGTTTCCTAAGGTCATGAACATAATGAGCCATCGTTTGAACGGTATCGGAATGAAAAACAGCGTTATATTTCTGGCAAAGTTCCCCTACTTTCTTTATTGGTAACAACGTACCAATCTCATTATTGGCATGCATTAAGGACACAAGACTACGTTCATTATTGACCAATAACTCATCTAAATGGTCTAAATCAACATGTCCCTGGGAATCAATATCAACATAACTCAACTTAATTATACCCTCATTCTCCATCTGTTCCAAAGTATGTTCAACGGCATGATGTTCTATTCTACTGCTGATAACATGCTTGATTCCCAAATCACGAACAGAACATCTTATAGCCATATTATTGGCTTCCGTTCCACAAGAGGTAAAAAAGATTTCAGCCGGAGAAACATTCAAAAGATTAGCCACTGTTTTGCGGGAAGCTTCTATCAATGTCCGGGCTTCCCTGCCATAAGAATGTATGGACGATGGGTTTCCGAATTTAAACTCCATAACAGGCAACATAGCATCTATAACTTCTTGATCCAGAGCAGTTGTTGCAGCATTATCTAGATAAACTTTCATGATTTAATTGATTTATTGGATTACGTTAATTATCAGCCTATTTTTTTTAATTTACTTTAAAATATTAAACCTTGTTTAAAATGATGTCTTTTATATCCGAAATAATCTTCTCAGCCAGGTTATCAGCAGTGGTTTGAAATGAACTTTCAGCATATATTCTGATGATTGGTTCGGTATTGGACTTTCTTAAATGCACCCATTCCTTATCAAACTCAATTTTGACCCCATCTATTGTGTTTATAGGTTGTTTCTTATATTTCTCCTGAATCTCCAACAGAATATTATCAACATCCATCCCGTTGCTGAGTTCAATCTTGTTTTTTGAGATATGATAACTCGGATAATTAGCCCTAAGCATCGAACATGATTTGCCATATTTAGCCAAATGACTCAAAAACAGAGCAATCCCCACCAAAGCATCCCTTCCATAATGCAATTCAGGATAAATGACGCCTCCATTTCCCTCCCCTCCTATTACTGCGTTGTTTTTCTTCATCATCTCTACCACATTTACCTCCCCAACTGCTGAGGCAAAGTAGTTTCCACCATGTTTTAAGGTTATATCGTTTAAAGACCTTGTGGAAGACAAGTTGGAAACCGTATTTCCTCCATGTTTATGCTTCAAAATATAATCGGCAACGGCAACCAAGGTATATTCTTCTCCAAAAGGCTCACCATCCTCAGAAACTAATGCCAATCTATCTACATCAGGATCAACGGCAATACCAAAGTGTGCATTTCTCTTAGTAACAATTTTGCAAAGTTCAGTGATATTCTGTGGCAATGGCTCAGGATTATGAGAGAAATCCCCTGTAACCTCACAAAACAGTTCAATTATATCCTCCACCCCCAAAGCTTTTAACAACATCGGAACGGCAATGCCTCCTGTTGAGTTCACGCAATCAATAACTATCTTGAAATTCTTTGCCTTAATTGCTTTTGCATCCACCAAAGGCAAAGCCAATATCTTATCAATATGCTTCTGGATATAGGAATTATCAGTTTTATATCCCCCTAACTTATTAACACCCACATAATTATAATCATCAGACTCAGCAATAGTCAAAATCTCATTACCATCAGCTTCGGAAATGAATTCTCCCTTATAATTCAATAATTTTAAAGCATTCCATTGCTTGGTATTATGACTTGCAGTGATAATTATCCCTCCTGCTGCCTTTTCTTCTGCAACTGCAATCTCAACTGTGGGAGTTGTTGATAATTCAAGGTCAATAACATCCAAGCCCATGCTCATCAATGTTCCGGAAACGATGTTGCTCACCATCAATCCTGAAGGTCGAGCATCTCTTCCGATAACAACTTTTCGTGACTCTGTTTTATCTGATTTTAATAACCAGGTAGCGTAGGCGGCAGTGTATTTAACGATGTCATTCGGACTGAGGGAGTCACCGGGCTTCCCTCCTATTGTTCCTCTTATTCCTGAAATAGATTTTATTAATGTCAATGTGTATTTTATTTTTAGGAGTGCAAAGATAGGAAATTAGGATATGCTAATATAGGTTGTTGATAAAGATTTATTAACATTAGTAAGATACTTTGCTAAATCTTCATAAAGTCAATTTTTCATATGAAACATCAAATTATCAGTTTTTTGAGGAATAATCTATGTGACGTCAAGTATAAATCCTATGACGGGAGTAATAAATCCTAGGATGTGAACAAAAAGTCCTACGACGTGACAGATAAATCGTAGGACGTGAGCAATAAATCCTAGGACGGGAAGAATAAATCTTAGGACGGGAACTTAAAATCATAAGTTTTGAAGATCACTTTTTCGAGTTTTATTATCAAAACTTCCATAGAAGCCTTAAAATCGACGATCTCAAATTAAAAGTCCAAAAACAGGGTCAGAAATTAAAATGCCTTAAATTGCAACCTTTATTAATCCTCCCTTTTCCATTAATTTATTAATCTCAATAAATCACAATTTAAATTATCTATATTTGCGACCAATAATTTATCTGATGAAAAACCAATTAATTCTATCATTTATACTCACCATCAGTATGACTTTTATGTTTTCCTGCACTAAACCGGGTATCGGAGGACAAAATACCGTTTCATGCACTCCACAACATCATGGAAGAAACATAAAGGATTGTATTATTTATGTGAAATTCAATACGCAAAACCTGCCTGGAACCTCTCCTTATGATTATGATGCGAGTTTCAGAACCAATCCTCCTGATTCATTTACTGTAAAAGTCTTTGGACTTCAAGAGGGGCAATATTACTTCTATTGCATGGGTTTCGATTCTTTGATAATGCTTCCGGTCTCTGGAGGATTGCCTTTAACGGTTAGCACATCATCAGGAACAACCAATCTAAATGTGCCAATAACAGAGTGATTTGACCAGAATTTTATATGAGCAAGCAGCAAACACATAAAAAACGAGCCGTTTCTGATAAGAAAGCATCGAATGTACCTTTGAAAGAAATCAAATCGTCGAAGAATAAGAATTTGATTTACTGGGTTTTGATTGCTTTTACTTTTATCGTTTATGGAAACTCTATTTTGAATGATTATGCGCTCGATGATTTAGTGGTTGTTACCCAAAACGATTTTGTTCACAAGGGTTTTGGAGGGATAAAAGACATCATGACCACCGATATGTTTACCGGATATGATAAAAAAGAAAATAATGTAATTGCAGGAGGACGATACCGACCTCTTTCTTTGATAACTTTGGCTATTGAGTACCAATTTCTTGAATTAAGTCCACATTTCAGTCATTTTATCAATGTTTTGCTCTTTGCTTTTTGCGGAATCGGGGTATTTATCTTCATCCGGAAATTATTAAACAAACATTCGCCGTTAAAACATCTCGAAAACTCGGCAATTCCATTAATTGCTACCATATTATATATAGTGCATCCAATTCATACCGAAGCCGTGGCAAATATTAAAAGTCGCGATGAGATACTTTCGCTGCTTTTTTGCTTGTTTTCAACCATAAGTTTCTTGAATTTTATTGATGACGGAAGGAAAATCAAGCATCTCATCATCGGATTTGTACTCTTCTTCCTTGCTTTGTTATCAAAAGAAAACTCATTTACCTTTTTATTGATAATTCCAATGACTATCTGGTTTTTCAGGAAGGCAATTATTAAGGATTACCTTATGATTGGAGCTCCATTAGCCGTTGCAGGAGGAATTTTCTGGGTGATGCGGAATAAATTTGCAGGTGGAGGATTTGATTTGGATATTAAAAACATATTGAACAACCCTTTCCTTGGAGCAACAGCCGTTCAAAAGTACGCTACTATTATATATACTATAGGAAAATACTTTTTGTTGATGATTTTCCCAAGTCCGCTTTCGAGTGATTATGATTATAATGTTATTCCACTTCAAAGTTTTTCAGATATTGGAGTGATAATATCATTATTGCTGATAATCGGACTTGCAATTATCGCAATAATGCAATTTATGAAGAGGACGATATTAGCTTATTCCATTTTATTCTTCGCGATAACCTTTTCGCTGGTTTCAAATATCCTTTTCCCAATAGGAACCACCATGACAGAACGGTTTATCTTCATTCCATCCCTTGGATTCTGTTTTATTGCGGCTTATTATATTAATAAACTGGCAACTTCTACCCAAACTAAATTATCATCGAATAAAACCGATAAAGAATTAATTCCGGGGATTTCTATCTTGAAAAACAAAACATGTGCATTTATCTTAGTTTTATTGATTGGATTCTATTCCATAAAAACTATTGCCAGAAATATGGACTGGAAAAACAATCTTACCCTGTTTACTGCCGATGTTGCGACCTCACCCAACAGTGCCAATCTAAATAAAGACATAGGAAATTCATTTGTAGAAGCTGGAAAATTGATTACTGATAAAAAACATCAGTTAGATACCTTTAATATTGCAAAACCTTATTTAAAAAGAGCGATAAAGATTTATTCAGGTTATACTGATGCTTATAGAATGCTTGGTTTTATCTATTACATGGATAATAAATTTGATTCGGCGTATTATTTTAATGATGGAGGGTTAAAAATAAAGCCCGATGATGCTGAATTGAACTATAACCAAGGAAAAGTTTTGGATAAACAGAAGAAATATGATGAAGCGATAAAGGTTTTGAATCATGCAGTGGAAATAAATCCTAAATATGAGGGTGCTTATTATAATCTTGCTTTATCATATACCAATAAAGGTGATGGAGAAAAGGGATTGGAATATTTTAAGAAAGTAATTGAATTGAATCCAAAGCGTTCGGATGCTTTTTATTATTCCGGATTGATATACCAGGCAAAAAAGGATTCTGTAAAGGCTAAAGAATATTTAGAGAAAGCTAAATCTTTGGGGGGAGTTAATGCAAATTCCAATAATTAAGGTTGTTTATTTAAAGTATTTATGAGTAAGCAACAACAATCGAAGAAGCAAGTACCTCAAAAGAAGAATAACCTAACTGAACCTTCGAGAAATAAGAGTTCATTTAAGCTAAGCAATAGAAACTCTTATATCATTTTGTTTCTTTTCACCTTTATTGTTTATGGAAACTCCATTATGAACAATTATGCTTTGGATGATTTGGTGGTAGATAATGGAAACGAGTTTGTTCAAAAGGGAATAAGTGGAATTAAAGACATTATTACGAACGATGCCTTTACCGGATATTTAAAGAAAAGCACAAATAACATTGTAGCAGGCGGAAGATACAGACCCTTATCCTTAGTTACATTTGCAATAGAATATCAATTCGTTGGATTAAGTCCTCATTTCAGTCATTTTATTAACATTTTACTATTTGCCATCTGCGCCATTGGTATTTTCATCTTTATCAGGAAGGTTTTTGAGCATTCGCAATTAAAACTATTTGCAACTTCGGCTATTCCTTTATTAGCAACTCTGATTTTTATTGTTCATCCTATACATACTGAAGTAATCGCGAATATTAAAAGCAGGGATGAGATAATGTGCATGTTGTTTTCTATCTTTTCAACAATCTCTTTCCTGAATTATATTGATAATGGAAGAAAAATCAAAGATTTAATCATCGGATTCGTTCTTATTTTCCTTGGTGTGCTATCAAAAGAGAATGCTTTTATGTTTATAGTTATAGTTCCGATGACCTTATTCTTTTTCAGGAAGGCAAGTTTGAAAGATTATGTGATGGTAACACTCCCATTAATCATTGCAGGCGGGATATTTGTTTTTCTCAGAAGTAAATTTGCTTCCGGAAGTGTAAATTCTGAAATAACTGACTTACTTAATAACCCTTTATCAGGTGCAACATCCGTTCAAAAGTTCGCAACTATTGTTTATACCATCGGGAAGTATTTTCTTTTATTGGTTATCCCCTACCCGCTTTCTTGTTTTTACGATTACAACACAATTCCTCTAAAATCATTTGCCGATATGAGTGTTGTCGTTTCGTTTATGGCAATACTAATTATCGGAGTTATCGCAATCATCCAATTTAAAAAGAAAACCCTCGTCTCTTATTCGATATTCTTTTTCGCAACCACCTTTGCATTGGTTTCAAATATCCTTTTCCCGATTGGAACTGCCATGTCCGAGCGATTTGTTTTCATTCCTTCTTTAGGATTTTGCTTAATCGTTGCTTATTATATTAATAAGTTAGCTAATCCACCCTCCAGAAAACAAAAAACCGATAATATTCAGTTTGATTCGGTTATCAAAAACAAAACTTCTTTGTTCATAATCATTGCAATATTAGGAACCTATTCCATCATGTCTATCAAAAGAAATATGGATTGGAAGGATAATACTACCTTGTTTGCTGCCGATATAAAAACCTCTCCCGGAAGTGTTAATCTCAACAAAGGTTATGGTTATGCTTTAGTGGATTCGGCAACTGTTATTAAGGATAAGCAACATCAACTCGACAGTTTTAATATGGCAAAGCCTTATTTGAAGAAAATCATCGAATTGTATCCTAAATATGCCGAAATTTACACAAAATTGGGTTTTATATATTATATGACTAACAATTTCGATTCTGCCACTTATTATTATAGAACCGGATTGAATTATGCACCCGATAGCTATATCCTCAATTATAACTTAGGGAAATCCCTTAATAAGTTAAAGAGGTATGATGAAGCCATAAAGTATTTAAACGATGCTGTTAAATCGGGTGCCGATGACGGACCTTATTTTAATCTTGCTTTGGCTTATACAAATAAAGGTGACCCCGACCAGGGATTAAAATATTTTGCCAAAGTAATCGAATTAAATCCCAAAAGAGGCGATGCTTTTTACTATTCCGGTTTGATTTATAAAGCAAAGGGAGATACAGTCAAAGCAAAGGAATTCCTTGATAAATCAAATGCTTTGGGAGGGGTTAACGCAAGTTCAAATTAATCATCCAACCAAATTCTTAAAGCATAATTTGGGTAACTTTGACCAAATAAGCAGATATTTTCCTGTGCTTTGTTACCCTATTTGAGGCTTCAGTTACCCAAATTGCGACCTAAGTTACCCAATTTTTGACCTTTGTTACCCAAAGTTAGAGGTCAGTTACCCGATTTGTCAGTGATGTTACCCAAATTTTTAAGTTATTTATCCGAATCTTAGTCCTGATATTTCTGTTTTGGCATTAGAATTTGATTAAAATTCAATTTATTATTGTTTTTTTAGCCCAAATCGTATTTTATTAGCTAAATTCGCTGCCGTTTAATTTTTAATACCTAATGAACTTCGAATTAAGTCAGTTACCGGCGCGAAATCATAAGCCAAGAGAGCAGGGAATTACTATGGTTATGGATAAAGGGCTTAGTGTTCGCGAGGCGGAGGACTTTGTTTCATCGGGTAGTAGTTATGTTGATATCATCAAATTAGGTTTCGGGACAGCTCTTGTAACTCAAAACCTGGTTGAGAAGCTAAAAGTTTATTCCGATGCCAATATTCCGGTTTATTTTGGAGGAACTCTATTCGAGGCATTTGTTATTCGAGATAAATTCGATGATTATGTTCGATTATTGGAGAAATATAACCTAAAATATGCCGAAATTTCTGATGGTTCTATCACTTTGGAGCATAAAGAAAAGATAAATTACATCAAAAAACTTTCAAAATATGTCACAGTTATTTCGGAAGTGGGTTCAAAGGATGAAGGGATAATCATCCATCCTAATATCTGGATTGAAATGATAAATTCTGAATTAGATGCAGGCGTTTGGAAGGTAATTGCCGAAGCTCGTGAAACAGGAAATATCGGAATATTCAGACCAAATGGCAAAGCAAGGGTGATGCTTATAGGTAAAATCCTCCAAAAGGTTGACCCAACTAAAGTTATCTGGGAAACTCCTCAGAAAGCACAGCAAGCACACTTTATAAAACTCCTTGGTGCCAATGTAAATCTTGGGAACATTGCTCCAAACGATGTTATCCCATTAGAAACCTTGCGACTTGGTTTAAGAAGCGATACCTTTTTCCAGTTTTTACCCAAAGAATTACAAAAACCCATTGAATAAATAGAATTATGAAAGAAATATCAGTTACTGAGTTGAAAAAAATGCTGGATAGTAAGGACGATTTCCAGCTTATTGATGTCCGTGAGCAATATGAATATGATAGTGCTAACCTTGGTGGAGAATTAATTCCATTAGCAACCGTTATTAATGAAGTGGAGCGCATTTCTAAGGATAAGAAAGTCATCATTCATTGCAAAAGTGGTGGAAGAAGTGGCGTAGCTATCTCTCAATTAGAAAGCAAATTCGGATTTACCAATCTTTATAATTTAAAAGGTGGAATTATGGCTTATGCTCGCGAAATAGACCCTACTTTAACAGTTATTTAATATGATAGATATCTTCAAACACCTTATTCATCTCGATTTTCATTGGCTTTTCGATAATTACCGTGATTATATTTACATGATTTTGTTCCTTGTAATCTTCATTGAAACAGGTTTGGTCATCATGCCCTTCCTTCCTGGCGATTCGCTCTTGTTTATGGCGGGTTTATTTGCCAAAGCCGGTTATCTGAACTTGGCTTATATCATTGGAATGCTGTTTATTGCTGCCGTTTTAGGCGATAATCTCAATTACTTTATCGGAAGAAATATCGGACTGCGGGTGGTTCGTTATAAAATAAGGGGAAAAAGTCTCGTCAACCAAAAATATCTTGATAAAACCCATGCCTTCTTCGAAAAACATGGTCCAAAGACAATAATTATGGCTCGTTTTGTTCCTATTGTAAGAACTTTTTCTCCCTTTGTTGCGGGAATTGCAGTTATGAAATACTCTAAATTCCTCTCTTTCGACCTTTTAGGCGGTGCAATCTGGATTTTAAGTTTAACTTTTGCAGGATATTTGCTGGGCGATATTGAAATCATCAAAAACCACGTTGACTTAGTTGCCATTGCCATCATTTTATTATCCTTGCTACCAATAATCTTTCAAATAATTAAAAAGAAACCAACAATTTAATACTACTTAATATGCGTCTATTCGGCTTAATCGGTCATCCTCTGTCCCACTCCTTCTCTAAAAAGTATTTTACTGACAAATTTATAAAAGAACAAATCGAGGATTGTTCGTATGAGTTATTTTCATTGGATAATATCTCTAAATTCCCATCATTAATCAGTAAAAATCCTAATCTTGAAGGTTTGAATGTCACCATTCCTTATAAAGTTGCCATCCTTCCGTTTTTAGATGAGTTGGATGAGAGTGCAAAGGAGGTTGGGGCTGTTAATTGCATTAAAATTATGCGCGATAATCCTTCAGGATATAAAAGCAAAACCCGAAATGACAACATTAAACTGGTTGGTTTTAATACCGATGCGTATGGTTTTCAACGGGCGCTGATGCCTTATCTGAAACCTTATCATAAAGGTGCGCTCATCATCGGAACAGGTGGTGCGGCTAAGGCAGTTGGCTATTGTTTGAAGAAATTAGAGATTGATTCAACCTATATTTCACGCAATCCTAAGAGCGAATTTTATTTCAGGTTCGCTGATTTTAAGGAGCAGGATTATAAAGATACCTTGTTAATCGTCAATGCCTCGCCAATAGGCATGGTTCCGAATCAAAAGACCTTCCCTCCTATCGTTTATTCGGCATTAACTCCCAAGCATTTGCTGTTTGATTTGGTTTATAATCCAAAAGAAACTCTTTTTATGCAGAAAGGCAAAAAAGCAGGTGCAATTGTGTGCGGAGGATTGCAGATGCTGCAATATCAGGCTGATAAAAGCTGGGATATATGGAATGAAGTTATGCCGGCAGCCGAAGCTGGGTTGGTTGCAAATACATAAGATGAACATTCTTGGATAATTGCTGAATAAAACGGCATTTTTTTTAGTTTTGATGGTGATTTTTTGAAATCTTCAATCATAAATCATCCTTCAAAAATTTAATTTTATCCACCAAAA
>Ga0206936_1168_pt1 | contig 15903 bp, 8 predicted proteins | sample Alteio_BWOrgHeat_14_FD_152922 | JGI IMG/M metagenome (GOLD analysis project Ga0206936, IMG submission 152922) | Enriched cells from forest soil in Barre Woods Harvard Forest LTER site, Petersham, Massachusetts, United States -... | ecosystem: Environmental > Terrestrial > Soil > Temperate forest > O... | reverse complement strand
ACTTTATGAAGGAAAAATCTGTTAATGTAAACCAGTAGAAGCATCATCATCATGAAATTCCCAATTCCAAAAGACTTTTAAAACCAAAGAAAGCTATGCAAGATTGGAGCATCAGAATGTAATTACATTGAATATTATCAAACGAAGTGGAGAAAATCTGATTGATGCATCAGATAGGGTTCGGGATATTGTTACTGACTTGCAGAAAACAAAGTTTCCCGCTAATTTAAAGGTTACTTTAACCGGAGATCAGTCATCACAAACAAGAACCACCTTGCATGATCTTATTAATACCATCATCATCGGATTTATTCTTGTTACTTTGTTGCTTATGTTTTTCATGGGGGTCACGAATGCTATTTTTGTTGCACTTTCGGTTCCATTATCCATGTTTCTTGCCTTTCTTATCATGCCAGGCATTGGATTTTCATTAAATATGATTGTTCTTTTTTCATTTCTTCTTGCATTAGGGATTGTGGTTGATGATGCCATTGTTGTTATTGAGAACACCCATCGGATATTTAATAACGGTAAGGTACATATTGTCAAAGCAGCTAAGATAGCTACAGGTGAAGTCTTTCTTCCTGTTCTATCAGGTACATTAACTACTCTTGCTCCATTTATTCCTCTTGCATTCTGGAAAGGAATCATTGGTAAGTTTATGTTCTATCTGCCTATTACGCTTATCATTACTTTGCTGGCTTCCCTTGTTGTGGCATACATCATTAATCCTGTGTTTGCAGTTCAGTTTATGAAACCACATCCTGATGAAGCTTCTCAGGAATATCTTAAGAAAAGAAAGAAAGGTTTAAAAAGATCAACAATTATTATTCTTGCATTTGCACTTCTATTCTATGCTTCAAAGTCTTTTGGAATTGGGAATTTCATGATGATGATGCTTCTACTGGTTTACATTAACAGATTTTTCCTTCATAAAGTTACAAAGAAATTTCAGGAAGTAACCTGGCCCAAAGTTCAGGGTGGATATAAAAGGTTAATTACATGGTGTTTAAGTCTGAGGAAAAGAAGAATTTATTCACTTCTTATTATATTCTTTCCATTTATAAGAAGAATTGTTAAACGTTTTGCCAGGTTTTTACTTGTCAACAGACATAGATTATATGTTAAATATTTTCTTTACCCTGTTGGTAAGAGAATGGTAAGAATCAAAACAAGTCGACCTGTTTGGTTGCTAATTGGAACCGTTGGATTATTCTTTTTTACTTTCTGGTTAATGTCTGTAAGAAGCCCTAAGGTTGTTTTCTTTCCAAGCGGAGAGCCGAATTTTTGTTACGTATATATCAATATGCCTATAGGAACAACCACAGAATATACGGATTCTATAACAAGAATTGTTGAAGACAGGGTTTATAAAATTGTTGGTGAGAAGAATGATATTGTTGAGTCTATAATTTCAAATGTTGGAGTTGGAGCAACCGATCCAAATGGCGGTGATAGAGGAGTTTTGCCTAATAAAGGAAAGGTAACCGTTGCATTTGTTGAGTTTTCCAAGCGTCATGGATTGTCAACTTCTGCTTATCTTGAAAAGATAAGAAGTGCAATGAAAGGTATCCCTGGTGCTGAGATAACAGTGGATAAAGAAGCAAACGGACCTCCTACAGATAAGCCAATCAATATTGAAATAAGCGGTGATGATTTCACTCAATTATCTCTTGCTTCAAAAGGATTGAAAAGATATCTTGATTCCTTGCAGATACCTGGTGTTGAAGAACTTAAATCGGATTTGCAATTAAATACTCCTGAAGTAGTTGTTGATATTAATCGGGAACGAGCTAACAGAGAAGGTATTTCTACCGGACAAATTGGTAATGAAATCCGTGATGCCATATATGGTAAAGAAGTATCTAAGTTTAAAGATCCTAATGATGAGTACCCTATTCAGTTAAGGTACCAGGAAGATCAAAGAAACAACATTGATGCCTTAATGAATCTGAAGATAACTTATCGTGATATGGCAATGAATGGAGCTATACGTCAGGTTCCCTTATCCTCAGTTGCTACTGTTCATTATGCTAATACTTTTGGAGGCATCAGGAGGAAGAATCAGAAACGTTTGGTGACTGTATATTCCAATATTTTGACAGGCTATAATCCGAATGAAGTTGTGGCGAAAGTTAAGGCTGCAGCAGTTGATTTTAAAGTTCCAGATTCTGTAACTATCAACCTGACAGGTGAACAAGAACAGCAGAAAGAAACAGGGACATTCCTTGGTTATGCAGGTTTAGTGGCATTAATGCTGATTGTACTTATACTTGTTTTGCAGTTCAATTCTATTTCAAAACCTATTATCATTCTTACCGAAATCTTCTTTAGTATCATTGGAGTTCTGCTTGGATTTTCGATATTTAAAATGGATATGTCCATAGTAATGACGGGTATTGGTATCGTTGCTCTTGCAGGAATAGTGGTAAGGAATGGTATTCTTTTAATTGAGTTTACAGAATTGATGCGAGCACAAGGATATGGAGTAAAGGATGCCGTTATTGAAGCTGGGAGAACAAGAATGACGCCTGTTCTTCTCACTGCCACTGCAACTATTCTTGGATTAGTTCCATTAGCTGTGGGTATGAATATAGATTTCGTTACCCTCTTTACAGAACTCAATCCACATATATGGTTTGGTGGTGATAGTGTTGCCTTCTGGGGACCTCTTTCCTGGACAATCATCTTTGGATTAGGCTTTGCAACCTTCCTGACCTTGATTCTAGTTCCTGTTATGTATCTACTTTCTGAAAAATTAAAAGCACGTATCAAGAAACAGCCACTTGCAGTTACTGAAAGTAAGATACCGTTAGTTGAATAACTTATATTTTACAAAAGTAAATACTTAGTTTGATTTTATGAATTGGTTTTTGTTGAGTAAGATTTCTATAAAATAAGAATTATTAATTCTTAGCGATATTCCGAAGGATTATAAATTCTTTACAACAGGTCAAAAATCAAATAAAATACAAAAGCGGTTAGAAAATATTTTTTATGACTTTTATATCATATGGGTAATCCTTCGGATCGGGAGAACATTATAGGATATTCCCATTCTAAATAAAACTCGGGACAAGTTCTAACAGGATTTTTTCACCCAATTCCCTTCAAAATTCCCCAAAAACGCTCCTTGCCATTCCTCCAATCATACATAGATAGTTGATATATATGTATAAACTACCTAAAAAGACATAAAGTTGGAACGATAGTATGTTAACTCAAAGCTAACATACTATTACTTCAAGCTAACATACTATCACTTCAAGTTAACATACTATTACTTCAAGTTAATATACTATCACTCCAAGCTAACACACTATCACTTCGAGCTAAGATATTATCGCTTCAAGTTAACACACTATCACTCCAAGTTAACATACTATCACTTCAAGCTAATATACTATCGCTTCAAGTAAACGTCTTTTTCTGCTAAGAATGACTTTTATACTTATTCAGAAACAATATTTTTCTTGTCATAAGAATCAGGATTTACCCCATTTTTATCAATTGTCTGATGAGCAAACCAGATTGCTATAGGTTTAACTGTAATAGTAACACTTCTGCAATTTCCGGGTTTGGTTGGACAGGTACGTCTACCCCACAATACCGTGGTTTGCTCCTACAGGACCTTGAATGTTGGATATTATATGTATGTTTGCAAATGAAATTAATATAACTTATCTAAAGTATTTGCATGGGCAAAGCAAAAAGACAGAAAGAGGTGGTAAAGAAAACTCCTTTCGTTAATCAGAATATTAATGCAAGCCGAAAAATTAAATACACTCTCGGTTTAATTATTGCAGTCTTTGCTCTTGTTCTTTATGCTCAAAGTATTAGTTATAACTATACATTAGACGATCATCCGGCAATTGATGAAAATAGATATACCACGCAAGGCATTTTAGGCATTCCTACACTGTTGACGACTGATTACTGGTATGGATTTAAGGATGAGTTCAGGGTTCCTTTGTATCGTCCGGCTTCTTTAATGGTTTATGCTATTGTTTGGCAATTTTCTCCAAACAGCCCTCATCTCTATCACTTTGTTAATGTTTTACTTTACGCAATTTCCTGTTTAATTTTGTTTCTTCTTCTTAATAAGCTATTTAAAAAGCAAGGCATTTTGTTCTCTTTTGTGTGCAGCCTTCTTTATGCTGCCCACCCTATCCATTCAGAGGTTGTTAATAATATAAAGAGCCTTGATGAAATACTGTCTTTTCTTTTTGGAATATCAGCTATTCTTTTATTTCTGAATTATCTTTCAAAGAAATCAATTCTATTTCTTATTCTAGGATGCATGAGCTTTTTTCTTTGTTTGCTTTCAAAAGAATCAGGCATCTCTTTTGTAATTATCATTCCTTTAATCTTGTTCTTTTTCACAAATACAACTATTAAAAAATCCGCTTTATTATCAATCCTGATGGTAATACTTGCTGTCGGTTATTTTATAATGAGAGTGGAAGCATTAAAGCCTGTCAGATTTAACATTTCTGATTCTTACTTGTTTAATTCATTAATTGCTGCTCCTGATTTCATTCATCGGGAAGCTACAGCATTTTATCTGTTATTAAGATATATCGTATTATTGGTGTTTCCTCATCCTTTGACATGCGATTATAACTTTTCCCAGATAAAGATTCATTCTTTTGGTGATCCAATGGTATTACTTGGATTAATGCTAAATCTAGGAATCGGCGTTTTCGCTGTAATCAATATCCGAAAGAAAAGCATTATTGCATTAGGTATTTTGTTTTATCTGATTACGTTAGCACCTGTCTCCAATGTGTTTTTATTGATTGGCTCAACAATGGCTGAGCGGTTTATATATACTCCTTCGTTAGGTTTTTGTATTGTTTTTGCCTATATATTAATTAAATTAATAAAGAAAGAAGAAATTAATAATAAGTTTCAAAACCTTTTGCAGTTCTTTTCTTTTAATAAATCATTATTCTTTATTGTTCTTATCATAACAGGTCTTTATTCTTTCAAAGCTTATACAAGAAGTAAGGATTGGAAGGATAATCTAACAGTCTTCGGGGCTGATGTTCACACTTCGGATAACAGCGCCACAATTAATGAATTATATGGAAGCAACTTATATATTGAAGCAAAGAAATCCATTAATGAAAAGAATAAGATGGATACAATTAATTTAGCAAAACCCTATCTTAAAAGAGCATTAGAGATTTATCCGGCATATTATCAGTCAGCAAATCTATTGGGAGAGATTTATAACTATCAGAATAATTTTGACTCTGCATATTATTATGAAAAGAGAGCTTATGAGATTATTCCAAACGATATTGACATCAGCCATAATTTCGGAATAGCTTTATTTCAGATGAAGAAATATGATGAGGCATTAGTTGTTTTAAATCATTGCATAACATTAAGTCCTTTAAACAGAGATGCAAATTATATTTGCGGATTAATATCAATGCAAATGAATAAAAATGAGGAAGCATTAAAATACTTTACAAAAACAATAGAAGCTGATCCAAATTACGTTGATGCTTATTTAAATCGTGGTAATGTTTATCTTAATGACAAAAAATATGAATATGCAATAAAAGATCTTGATAAAACAGTTGCGATGAATCCCAACTATGCAGTAGCCTATTACAATAGGGGTATAGCAAAGTACTATTCGGGCAATAAAGAAAATGCCTGCCTTGACTTTCAAAAATCATCAGATTTAGGCTATCAACCTGCAAAAGATTCTTTTAGACAATATTGTCATTAATCTGGACTAGCTACCACTGCATAATGGATAAGTCATAGGGTCCTTTAACTTATTAAAGGATTTATGTCACTTTTAAGTAAAAAATACACTTTTTGCGAGGAAATGACGTTTTATATCTTTGTGATATAAATCAGATTTACTCCAAAATTATGAGAAAAGAATTGGAAATGTTTTGTGTAATTGAAAAAAAATGCTTAAATTTGTAACATTAAAATACTGAGGGTGACCATGGAAGGTATAGAGCGATGGGAAGAAATGTATTTTATTTAGGGTTTATTTTACAATACTATTACTTTATAAAACATCTTACGATGAAGCGTTTTATTCTTATTTCTACAGTTTTTCTTTTACTGTCAAAATCCGGTATTTCTCAAAACATCGGAATTAATGCAACTGGTGCAATCCCTGATGTTTCGGCTATGCTGGATGTTGTAAGTACAAGCAAAGGGTTGTTGATTCCCAGGGTTGCATTAACAGGTGTTAATGATGCAGGAACAATAGCAACTCCACAAACTGGATTATTAGTGTGGTGCACGGGTGGGGGAGGATTATCTCCGGCAGGGTTTTATTATAATTCCGGAACAACTGGATCACCTGTATGGGTGCAATTATTAAATGGTGGCACTCCAACAGCTCCAGGAACGGCATGGCTTGTAAATGGTAATAATGGTATTACTTCTGCTAATTTCATTGGACCCATTGATAGCATCCCGCTTAATTTTCAGATAACTGGTAATACGGCTGGAACAATTGATCCCAGTGGTCCGACTTTCATTGGTTATAAATCCGGCAACAATAACACTGGAACTTATAATACAGGAATTGGATTTAAAGCATTATATTCTAATGTAGCAGGAAACAATGGAACTGCCATAGGAACAAACGCAATGTTATATGCAAACAGTTCTGCCGTTTCATTTTCAGATTATAATGTGGCGGTTGGTTTTGAGGCACTTAGAGGTTCTTCTACTCCTTCCAGTAATACGGGAAACTCTAATACGGCTATTGGCTCTCAATCTCTTTGGTCAAATACAACTGGAAACAATAATGTAGCGATTGGAGTTCAGGCACTTTACTCCAACACCGCTGGTATTCAAAATACTGCGATAGGAACTTCAACCCTTTATTACAATGTAGCGGGAAACAATTCAACAGCAGTTGGAGACGGAGCGATGCTTTATGCAAACAGCGCAGGTGGGGGATTTACCACTTATAATACAGCTATTGGCTTTGAGGCATTAAGGGGCTCGAATACACAAGGTAATAATACCGGAATCAATAATACAGCTATCGGGTTTGAAGCATTATGGTCAAACACAAGCGGTTCCAGCAATGCTGCAAGTGGAGTAAATGCATTATTTGCAAACACTACGGGCTATTCAAATACAGGATTCGGTTATGAGGCACTTTATACAAATACCACCGGTCATGGAAACACAGCGGTTGGAGATTCTGCCGATGTATCTGCTGTTGGACTGGTAGATGCCACTGCTATAGGCTTTAAGGCTAAAGTGACAGCAAGTGATAATATGATGTTCGGAGACGCTAGTGTAATTGGATGGGGCTTTGGAGCTACTCCTGGTGCCGGCAAGGCAATTATAGTTGGGACAGGCAATACAAATGGAAATGGCGCTTATCTTACAACAGGTGGTACCTGGACAAGTGTTTCATCTAAATCCATAAAAGATAATATTACAGTATTAGATGGAAAAGAGGTTCTGAACAAAATCAGTCGGTTAGAGGTTGCCAGATGGAGGTACATTGGTACTCAGGAATATCATATTGGTCCATTTGCAGAACAGTTTTATGACCTTTTCAATACAGGATTAGACAATAAAGCAATTAGTTCAATAGACCCAAGTGGAGTAGCATTGATTGGCATTCAGCAATTGATAAAAGAAAATGAAGAATTGAAATCAAGAATAACGGAATTAGAAACAAGGCTTGGTAAGATTAATGAAATGCAAAACCAGCTTGATCAAATGAAGTTATTAATAAAGAATCAAACTGCTTCAAATAAGTAACTATTTAAGTTTGTTGTTTATTGTTGATAATTTATTTAATCAAAAAATACATATCCACCTCCCCTTTATTCTTTGCCTGAATTTTTCCACGATAGGTGCAAATAAAATCATTCTTCACCAGTTCATAAGTAGAACCTGATATATTTACTTTCCCTGCCTCTCCACTACTCTCCATGCGTGATGCAAGATTAACAGTATCTCCCCATATATCATAAGCGAACTTCTTTATTCCTACAATTCCTGCAACCACAGGACCTGTATGAATTCCTATTCTTATTTCAAATATTTCCTTGCCTTCTTTTATCCTTTGTTGTTTATGTTCCTCCATGAATTTATTAATCTCCAATGCAGCTTTTACAACATCATCAGCATGAGTGGTATTCTTTACAGGCAATCCTCCCGCTGCCATATATGAATCTCCAATAGTTTTAATCTTTTCTATTCCATATTTGCTGATTATGTTATCAAATCCTTTAAAACAATAATCAATCTCGGAAACCAATTCTTCGGGACTCATTTTCTCACTGATTTGAGTAAACCCTTTGAAATCGGTGAACATAACAGTTACTTCATCGAAGCTCTTTGCCTTTGCTCCACCAGTATCCTTCAATTCTTCAGCAACCTCTGATGGAAGAATATTCAGCAGCAATTCTTCACTTCGGTTCTTCTCTTTAGCAATTCTGTTTCTCTGACGATAGACAACCAATGAAAACAATAGAACAATGCCAAAACCTGCAATAAATCCATTTCGAACGAGCTTTTGTTTCTGCAATTCTTTTTCTTTTATAAAATCTATCTTTGCCTGAACTGACTTGATAGAATCCTGTTTCTTATCAAATTCATAGTTCATTTGAAGAGCCATTGTTTTCTTATTGTTTTCAGTATTTATCAAACTATCATTGTAAGCAAAAAAAAGTTTATAGTGTTCCAATGCATCCGAAAACCTGCCTTGAGTGCTGTCCAATTTTACCAATCTGTCATAGCCCTTACGAACATTCTCGATATTGCCAATCTCTTTTGAAATATCTAATGCCTTGTTCAGGTATTCAGTAGCTTCAGCATAATTTTTCTTTTTTGTATAATTCACACCAATGGCAATATAAGAATCAGCCATACCTTTTTTATCCCCGAGTTCTTCTTTTAATTTTAAAGCGGCGAAATGATTCTTCAAAGCTTCATTATAATTGCCACGTTTTTGATAAATAAATGCAATATTCGCATAGGATTCTGCCATACCATTTTTATTCCCGATTTCTTCTTTTATTTTTAATGAGGATAAATGATTCTTCAATGCTTCTTTAAAGTTATGAATTCTATAATACAGCACTCCAAGACGAGAATAAGAAGCGGCAAGTCCGGATTTATCGCCGCTTTTTTCACTGATTTTTAAAGCAGTAAGAATATTCTTTAATGCTTCTGTGGAATCATTTAGTTCCATATGAACTTGTCCTATATTTAGATAGGTATGAGCCATGGCTTTTTTATCCCCGTTATCTGTATGGATTTTTAATGCAGTCGCATAATTCGTTAATGCTTCAGCAAGATTATTTTGTTTTGAATACACTTCACCAAGATGGTTGTAAACAGTACCTTTACCTTTTTTATCTCCCATTTCATCATCTATTTTTAATGAAGCGAGAAGATTTTTAAATGCTTCGGTATAATTACCGAGAAACATATAATTATTACCGATATTATCATAACAAATTGCCAACCCTTTTTTATTATTAATGCTCTCAAATATGTTCATCCCCTTGTTTTGCAGTTCAATAGCATCTAAGTAATTTCCGTTTTCACTATTAATCAGACCCTCACTTGTATAAGCATACCCCAATCCTTTTTTATAACCAATTTGTTCGCATAATTTCTGGCATTTATCAGCATAATACATAGCAGTATCAGTGTTGCCTTCCAGGTAAGCCATAGAAAGTTTATATAAAATGTTCGCCGCAGTGCTATCATAAAGAACAGGTGCTTTGCTGCCGAGAGTTTTCTTTGCATCATAATGATTTTTGAGTTGGGTCTGAAGAGAGTCCACAAGTTGTTGGTCTTGAGCTGTAACATTAATAGTTAAAAGAATAATAGTTATGAGCGTGAGGATTTTTTTCATTTTATAATTGTTTTGTTATTGAAGCGCAAAAGTAACATAATAACAAGTACATAATTAAAGAATGTTGTGAAACCATAAAACTCTTTATGTAAACTTCTGAACTTTATATGAATTTAGAATTATTTCCTTAGCTTACAAAATAGATATCCACCTCGTCCTTGTTATTCGTCTGTATCTTTTAGCGGTTAGTACAATTGAATTTATTTTACAATTGCAATCTTTCCTTTTGTAAGAATTTCATAATTTGATATCACTTCCCAATAATAAACTCCATTGCTCAAAGACGTAGCATCAATAATTTGTTTCCCTTGGGTATTGTTTAAAATAAATGACTCAACAACTCTTCCTGTTACATCATGAATCTGAAATACTTCTCCTGCAGATGATAACTGATAGGATAAAGTAAAATTACCATTATTTGGATTTGGGTAAACGATTACGTAACTCTTTTTGTTGATAGATTGAATGCCATTATTGATGGAGTATAAATCTGAACTCCACAACCCTCTGCCAAAAGTTCCTGCGTATATTTTATTGTTAAGATAAGAAATCTTCAAATCTGCAACCACCACATTAGGCAAGCCGGTATTGTAATATATCCAGTCTGTCATAGAGCTATCTCTGTAATAAACTCCTACGTCCGTCCCAACATATAATCCATCATTACTTCCATTTTGATAAACTATGCAGTTGACGGTTAAGTTAGGTAAAGTCCCAGAATAATTTGACCAGGTAGAACCCCCATCCGATGAGAAAAGAACCTTACTGCCTGCAATATATCCGGCATTGGTAACCCAAACTCTTTGTGCATTATTGGGATCAACAGCAATATAATTCATCTTATTGGAATTAGTATTTATTAATGACCAATTAGCCCCTCCGTTTGTTGTTTTATATATTTCATTGAAAGTACAGGCATAAATAGTTTGTGTGTCAGATGGAGCATAAGCAATAGCAACGAAAAGATGATTGGTATCAGATATCTGTCCGAGTTGAGCCCAGGTATTTCCTCCATCCATTGTTTTATAAATTTGCACTTTACCAATGAGCAAAGTATTATGATTCAAAGGGTTCATTACATATGGAGTTACCCACCGTCCAGCGGTATCCACGCCCGTACCATTAGAATTTACAATAACATTATTTGATGTTGCCCATTTATCAATGGTCTTATGAATCTTACCATTAGGATCACTGGAATATTGAATACTGTCGTTAGTAAAATCAATTATACAATTCATACCATCTCCATTATTTGCATCACTCCAAACGGTATTCAATAATTTAGTTCCGTCATCCTGCTGTCCGCAAATCACTTCATTTGCCGTAGTTTGCGAAGGACTGATGCGATACATTTGACTTATTTGCAAACCATTAGAAATATCATTCCAGGTGGTGCCTGTATCTGTTGAATAGTTTACACCACCATCACTGCATTCATATATATAATTATTATTCAAGGGATGGAATGCCAACCAATGTTTATCACCATGAACAACAGGAACTCCGGGATTGCCATTACCTATGTGTCCGTAATTATTAAGGTTCCATACAGTTCCTGAATCAATGGTGCTATAGGTATTAACTCCTCCGAGGAACATCTGACTTGCATCGGATGGATTGATTGCAAAAGCTAAATCATAGCCTCCTTGTCCGGCACAGGATGAAGTATTAGGAGGATAATTACCACTTGAAAGTAAATTATAAGAACAATCAGGTGCAGGATAATATTCAGTATAAGTTGATCCGCTGTCAATAGATTTATACAATCCAAATAATCCATGATTAAGATTTACACAAACAGCATTTACTTCATTAGGAAAAGCATTGGATACAGCTAATTTGATTCTTGTTACACCGCTTAAATTAGTTACTTGTGTCCAGGTGTAACCCCCATCCGTTGATTTAAATATTTGAGCAGTTCCTGAAGAGCTACTGGAGGCTGCATAAACAAGATTCGGATTGATTGGATTAAAGAGAACTTCTTTAAAATAACCAGATTGTTGATTTGTCCAGGTTGTACCACCATCATTAGTAAGATAAATTCCAAGAGAAGTGGCAGCAATGAGAATTTGGGTATTATTAGGATTCATAATTAACCTTCTTATCAATGTAGGATTGCTGATGCTAAATGTCAAACCTGTTGTATTCCAGGTAATACCTCCATCAATTGAATGCAAAATGCCAATGCTTTTTGTATCGCCATAATTACTCCCTCCTGTACAAGCCGCCAAACTTCCTCCATCTCCATCTCCTGTGGCGATGTAAATATTATTGGAATCAATAGGATTAATGGCAATATCACTGACACCTAAAACAGGAAGATTATCTGTATTGGTAGTCCATGTAAGTCCGTTATTAATTGTCTTCCAAAGTCCACCTGCAGGAGTACCAACCCAAAATGAATTAATATTTAAAGGATTAAAAGCAATACAGTTTACTCTGCCAATACCACCATTACCTCCCACAGTTGAAGGACCCATAAAGCTCCAGTTGGCGGTATTCTGAATATTCTTTTCCCTTTGATTGGAATGAGAATTAAGATAGTTCTTCCATTCCTTCCAGATAATATCATTGGATGGAAATTCACCTGTTGCAGAAACGCGCTGTTCCCAATACCATTCCCAACGCTTAAACTTTTCATAATCCCCGTCATTTTCCTCATCCGAATTCAACTCATCAGGATTTGCTTTATAGTAATCATTGAATGCTTTTTGAATTTCATAGAAGTTAAGATTAGTCTTGCCATCTATCGCTTTAGTCCATTGCTGAGAATGTGCCTGGATTGAAATTGACATCAAGATGACAGTAAGTAATTTAATGCTGGTTTTCATGTTTTGTAAATGTTTTATACTTAACGTGAGGCAAAAGTAAATAAACTTCTTTTAATTTTCAACAAAATACATATCCACCTCTCCCTTAACAGTGAACAGATAACAACTAACAGTCTCTTAGTTCGGAAATAATAATGTAATCTTTCTTGTTTCATAATTCTATATTTTTTTTAAAGTTTTAATTGATGAAATAAGCATTTTTATTAATTCTTTACATTCCTCAGCAATACCTTTGTATGATTTTTCATCTATGTAGCCTGTGTCTTTTAATAATGACAACCAATATTCCGTTTCATTTGCTTCCTTCAAAGCAATATTCATTTTATTAATAAAGTCAGGTTTGCTTTGTCCATATTCAGCCTCTTTAATTAATGCTCCTATAGCTGTTCCGCTTCTAAGAATTTGTTTAGATAAAACATATTCTTTCTTTTCACCTTGCAAATATTACGAAAGCTTCACTATCCTAATAGCAAAAGCATAACTCTTATCCCTCAATACTGATTTACTCATATTCTCAATTACTGTTAGTTGTTCACTGTTAACTGTTCACTGACGAAGTACATATCCACCTCCCCCTTATTCTTCGCCTGAATCTTTCCACGATAAGTACAATTAAAATCATTTTTAATAAGTTTATAAGTAGCACCTGAAATATTCACTTTCCCTGCCTCTCCACTACTCTCCATCCGTGATGCAAGATTAACGGTATCGCCCCATATATCATAAGCAAACTTCTTGATACCAACAATTCCTGCAACAACAGGACCAGTATGAATTCCTATTCTTATCTCGAATATTTCTTTTCCTTCTTTCAATCTTTGTTGTTTATGTTCTTCCATGAATTTATTAATCTCAATGGCAGCATTAACAACATCTTTTGCATGGGTTTTATTTGCAACAGGTAATCCTCCAGCTGCCATATAACTATCTCCAATAGTTTTTATCTTTTCAATTCCATACTTATGTATAATATTATCAAAGGCAGAGAAACAATAATTAATCTCTCCAACCAATTCTTTTGCTGAAAGTTTTTCTGCAATAGTTGTAAAGCCCTTAAAGTCCGTAAACATAACAGTAACATCATCAAACATCTTTGCATCGGCTGAACCCTTTTCTTTAAGTTCTGCTGCTACTTCGGATGGAAGAATGTTTAAGAGTAATTCTTCAGAACGCTCTTTTTCCTTTTCAACATTTTTCTTCTCTTTACCTATTTTATTCCTTTGTCGCAAGAATACTAATGCAAAAGCCAGCATAACTCCCAATCCAATGAACAGCCCGTATTTCTGTTGCTTCTGTTTATTTAATTCAACTTTTGCAACTGCATCTTTCTTTTCCTGAACTGAATTGAGTGAATCCTGTTTCTTATCAAATTCATAATTCATTTGAAGAGCCACTGTCTTCTTGGTATTTTCGGTATTCACCAAACTATCACGATATGAAATGAAAAATTTATAATTTTCTAAAGCCTTATTAAAGTTACCTTGAGAACTATCCAATATTTCCAGGTAATTATAGCTCTGTTTTATTAAGTCAAGATTACCTATTTCCTTTGATACTGATAATGCTTTCTTTAAATATTCGGTGGCATCATTAAATTTATTTTGTTTAGTAAGATTTGCTCCAATGTTGATGCTTGAAAGAACCAGACCTCGTTTATCATTTGCCACATCTGTCAATTTTAAAGCTTCAAAAGCATACTTTAAGGATTCTGTAAAATTGTTTTGAAAAAAATACACCTGGGCTATATCGTTTAGATCTATTATAATTCCATACTTATCGCTAATATCTTTCAGAATTTTTAAAGCTTCCAAATAACTATTTAATGCTTCTTCACGATGTCCCTGGCTATTATAGGTAAGTCCTATATTGACTAAGTTATATGCTTGCCATTGTTTATTTCCCGTTTCTTTATTAATCTTTAAAGCAGCAAAATAACTTTTCAATGCTTCGTCACTATTGCCCATATTTTGATAAATAGAACCTATGTTATGATAGCAACAAGCCAGTCCGGTTTTATCGGCATATTCTTCATAAGTCTTTAAGGAAATAAAAAAATTCTTTAAGGCTTCAGTAAATAAACCTTGTTCAGAATATACATTTCCGAGATTGATATAAGAATCGGCGATTCCTGATTTATCTTTTATTTCCTCTCTTACTTTCAATGCTTTTTTATGCATTTCGATTGCATGAATGTAATCACCTTTAAATTCATAAATATTCCCAAAACAATTATATGCCTTTCCAATTCCTTTCTTAAAACCAATCTTTTCTGATAGAGCCATGCATTGATTAGCATATTCAATTGCTTTGTCGTTGTTGCTTCCCGCATAGTCGTTTGAAAGTTCACTTATAATATATATTGCCGTAGTATCATGCATTGGGTCCTTCACTCCTTTGTGTTCAATTTTCCAATCCTCACACTTCTTGAGTTCTTTGTTGAGCGAGTCAATGAGGTGCTGGTCTTGCGCATGGCATTGATGAGTGAAGAAGGAAGAACTAAGAATGATGAGTACTAATATTCTTTTCATTTTGTTGGTTTTAGATATGGCAAAGCTACATTAATTATTCACCGAAACAAAAAAGCCATCCAGCTTCCACGTATTAGATAAATATTGCCCAAAATATAACCCCTAAATCCCTGAAAAAACATTGAATTTTCACCCCGAAAATCATCCTAATTCCTAATTCCTAATTGAATTCCCTTTCCTGCCCCAAAAACCTCTTTTTACAGTTAACGAACTGTTATCAGTAATATCCTGTTATTCACTATCTATCAATCACTTATAATTAATTTTGGCGAAAAACAAATATCCAACTTCAAAACGAAAACACATAACTTGCTGACGAACATACATAACTTGGTGAGCTCCATACATACATTGCTGAGCTCCACACATACATTGGTGAGCAACACACATAACTTGGTGAGCAACATACATAACTTGGTGAGCAACATACATAACATAGCGAGCAACATATACTACTTGGTAAGCAACATACATACATTGGTGAGCAACATACACTACTTGATGAGCAACATACACTACTTGGTGACCAACATACATACATTGGTTACTAAGTTACACACATTTATTTCAAACTCAGGGAGATTTTTTTATAAAACAGGGGCTTTCTTTTTAAGAATACTTTCATGGTTATTGACGATAAACAAATTAACCGCAAAGTACG
>Ga0206936_1188_pt1 | contig 15945 bp, 18 predicted proteins | sample Alteio_BWOrgHeat_14_FD_152922 | JGI IMG/M metagenome (GOLD analysis project Ga0206936, IMG submission 152922) | Enriched cells from forest soil in Barre Woods Harvard Forest LTER site, Petersham, Massachusetts, United States -... | ecosystem: Environmental > Terrestrial > Soil > Temperate forest >... | reverse complement strand
TGACCGTATGTGGGTCCTGGTCGTGATTCGTCCATGTGACTTTTGTGCCTGCGCTCACGGTAAGTGTTGAAGGCGTGAAGATGTGATCCTTGATGCTGATTTGACTGTCTGCGGCATAAGCGGGCGCTGACAACATCAGTGCGCAGATTGCAAAAGCATATATCGTTCTCATTTTGTATTCTCCTTTTATAAAAATAGTTAAACCAGCGTCGAATCGACCAGCGCCAGCGGATGATCGCCCTGCACGGTTTTGACATCGGTGATGCCCAGATAGCTGCGTAATTGCTCGGCGGGAACTGTCATCGGGCCGGGAGCAGCGGCCGCGCCGGGAGCGGGTTGCGGATAGGCCGTGCCGCGCGCGGTGTGGAAAGTAATATTACCCTCCACTTTTTGAATCACCTGATGGATATGGCCGTTCAGGATGGTGACGGAACCGTAGTTGCGCAGCAGCGCGATCGCCTGCGCGCCATCCTGCGTACCCCAACCCCATGGCTCATATACCGTCCATAGCGGGATATGCGCGAACACGACAATGGGCGTGCTGGTTTTAACGGCGCGCAAATCATCGGCCAGCCATTTCAGTTGCTCCTCGCCCAGGCTCGTCATCTGGCCCTGCTGGAAGTTCAATACATTGATGAGGGCGATAAAATGCACGCCATGGTCGTCGAAGCTATACCAGCCGATGCCTTTCGTGCCTTTGCCATAACGCTCGAGAAAGAGCTTGCCGCCGCCCTCATCGAGCGTGTCATGCTCGCCCGGCACATAATGCACTTGCGCCGGCAGGCTTTTAAAAATCTCGGCAGCGGTGTCGAATTGCTCCGCCTTGGAAAGATGGGTGATGTCGCCGGTATGCAGGATGAGTGATGGTTTGCTAGGCAGGGCATTGATGCGGCCAATCGCCTCCTGCAGTGTTTTGATGGGTTCGGGATTGGCTTCCTTGTTAAAGCCGATATGGCTGTCGCTGATTTGGACGAAGTGAAAATTATCGGCCAGCGATATGCCTTCAGGTAAATTACCCGCCGCATCGAGGGCGAAGGCTTTAGGAATTCCGCCCGAGAGCATCCAGACGACGCCCGCACCCGCCCAGGCCGAGCATTTGAGAAAGTCCCTACGGCTTTGATTTTCAAGGCTGATTAGTTTGCCACCGGTTTTGTTTTCCATAGAGTCTCCTGTTCCTATCGGGTTTACTTCACGCGCTTTCACGGTATATAACCAGCCTGCATGGCATTTTATTCCCGGCAAAAAAAATATTTTTTAAGCGGGAATAAACGGGAGCGGCGAACGGTTTAATGTAATGAACGTACGTAATGAGGATATGAAGCGGTTCGAGCGGCTTATTCTGCCACATTTGAATGCCGCCCATAATTTGGCGCGCTGGCTTTTGCGGGATGCGACGGCAGCGCAGGATGTGGTGCAGGAGAGTTGCCTGCGGGCGTTTGCAGCCATGGGCCGGTTTGCCGACGGCAATGCGCGGGCGTGGTTCCTGACGATTGTACGCAACCAGTGCTATACGTGGCTGAAACAATCGGGCGCCAGGCATTATGTCGATATCGACGACGAAGCGGCGATGCATGAACAGGACGCACTCGCGTTAAGCCACGCGGAAACGCCGGAGGCGCTGGCTGTAAAAACGCAAAATGCCGCCGTGATGCAACGGGCGCTGGAAGCCCTGCCGGTCATATTCCGCGAGGTACTCGTGCTTAAAGAGCTGGAAGAAATGTCGTACAAGGAAATTGCAACCGTGACGGAGGTGCCGATAGGCACGGTGATGTCGCGCCTGTCGCGTGGGCGTGAAATGCTGAAAAAGGAATTATGCCGCCATGACCAGTGAACTGAATTGTAACGATTGCGCCGCTTGGCTGCATCCCTATCTCGACAACGAGCTCGAAACCGAGATGGCCGCGCGTGTGAACATGCATATGGAAAAATGCGCAGATTGCAAAGCGCAGTTTGCCGAATTGCAGGCACTGCGCGACGGCATCCGCCAGCACGCGCCGTATTTTGCCGCGCCGGAATTAATGGAACGGCGGATCATGTCTGAACTAAGCCGCCAAAAGCCCGCTCACCTGCCGCGGCAATGGCTTGCACCGGTATTCTCCGCCGCGGCGCTTGCCGCTTCGGTCATGCTTTATCTGTCAACACCGTCGCCACAGGATGCGCTGGTGGATGAGGTCGTTTCAAGCCATGTGCGCTCGCTGATGGAGCAGCACCTCACCGATGTTGCTTCTTCCGATAAGCATACGGTCAAGCCGTGGTTTGCGGGTAAACTTGATTTCTCCCCGCCCGTGTATGATTTTACTGAGCAAGGTTATCCGCTGCTGGGCGGACGGCTGGATTATATCGATAACCAAATCGTGGCAGCGCTTTCCTACAAGCGCAACAAGCACGTGATAAACGTATTCATCATGCCTACCACCCAGGCCGATGCCGCCATGCATAGCCTCTCAAAACGCGGGTATAATCTGGTATTCTGGCGACAGAACCACCTGGCCTTTGAAGCGGTATCCGACCTTAACAGGCAGGAACTTGAAGCACTCAGCCAGATGATTTTAAGTCAGCATTAAGCGAGGTCGAAAAGTTAGGGGCCGATCGGATCGGACGGGCCAAGCAAGCTTATCCTGCTGGGAGCATAGCTACCCGAACCATATCCACCCTGATCACGGGACAGGCTGGGCGCACACGCCGTAAGCACCAACAACAACGCAACGGCGGCTGTTTTTAACATGGCCTGATTGATGATTTGCTTGCTCATTAATGTTCCTTTCCTGACCACTAATAAGTCAAGAACCGTGCCAAACAGGAAAATGAGACTGAGAGCCGGTTTCAGCGATTTTCACTCGTCGCTTTTGCCTAAATTTTGTGCAATGCAAAAAATTGTTGTTCAAAAATTAGACTAAGTTCACATGTCCGGGAGATGATTTGCGACCTCAAAAATACGCACGAAAAACCCGCCACATCATGGGTTTTTTTAAGCGTTTTTTCAGGCGAATTTTTGTGAATTATTTTATGACATTTTTATAACATCGAAAAAGATAAAATAATTCATTTAAATTCAACTGGTTGTTTTGGCCGCACGCAACCTGATCAATTGTGACAATTCCGTGAAGTTTGCAGTTGCGGCAAGCTCTTGGCTTGAGGGGGAAGTGTGCGCATGGTATCTTAAACAAGATACGCAGGATTAAAGCCTAATTAAAAAATTCAATAAAAACTATGGCCGTATATAACAACCTGACCAAAGATTCCGCCATCGCATCCGTCGAATTCACACCGGTTGCCGATGGCAATTTCGCTTTTTTTTATGTCGACCCGGCTAAAAAAGACGAAGTCAAAGCATGGCTGACCTCATCGGCCATCGGACAGGAAATCGTCGGCGAAACGCAGATGGACGGCAAGACCATCCTCATCACGCAAGGGGAAAAAGAAAAGAAAGAGCTGGAGCATGCATTAGAGGCACGCGGCGAAAAACTTAAGCTGTTCCATCGCGATAAAAAATTCGAGCCGTGGAAATGGCGCGGCAACATGAGCAATGCCGGCCAGGTGTTACAGCTTTCATCTGCTTTCCTGCAATCAAAAGTGGACGGCCCCACCGCGATTTTTGCCATTTCCAACCTGACCGCCAACGTCATCAATGTGATGTTCGGCGCCGAAAAAAGTAAAGACGTCCATCGCCTGAAGTTCCTTAAAAACAGCATCAATCAGGATTTAATACCCTACAAGGTAGGGGATGATCCGCTTCCCTCCGTTGACGAACATCTGTCTGACAAGCGCAAAGACCCCGAGCCTCCCAAATCGATGCGCGATAAAGCCCACGATTTCATGAAGCGCAATTCGGTGCGCATTGGTGAAATCGGCCTACGCTATTTCGGCGCTTTCGCCCTGGCGTTCCCCATCTTCAAGCAAATCGACGCTGGCGGCGGCAAAACCGTCAAGTCCATGGGGCACTGGAAAACCGGATTTACACAGCTAGCCAAAGGATCCTTCAAAGGAGCGTTCGACACGCTCAAAAACACTGAGAACAAAGCGAACCTTTACGTCGGCGTCACGTACCTTATCGGCAAGACCGTAGCGTTGTTCTCCAAGGTGCCGGATCCGTACGATCCTAAACCGCACAGCTGGCTCGATACTGTGCGCGAAAAATACCTGTTCCGTGCAAGTTCCGTCATTGAAGGCGGTGCTGCCATTGGGCTGGCTGCTAACCGTTTCGGCAGCGGTAGGATCAAGTTCAAGGGCCCGAAGTACCCGAAGTTCCTGCGTAATGGGCCGATAGATAAGGATGGCGTTCCAGGCTTTCACAGGGATTTTCTGGGCGGCACGGGAGGCATATTATTCGCTTCCGGGTTTGCCATTCGCCTTATGGCGCCTTTTGGCGTTAAGGAAATGGACATGAATGAAGTCTATGCCCATGCAACAGAAGTTCTGGCTAAAACGCCGCCGGAAAAAATGCTGCAGTTGATGGCTGAGACGTCCGTTACCGTCAAGGAACAGCTGAAAGACAAGCCCGTCACCTATGGCGAGATATTTACGAAAATGATGACCGATCTCTACCGCTATCATCATATCGCAACGCCGGCGCCGGGTGCGGCTACGGATACTCTTGTTGCAAACCAGCCTGCGGCAGCTGAAGCAATGCCTGAGGAAAAACCGGCAATCGCCCCTGCCCGCCGCCCATCCGAACGGGTAATGACTCCTGCCGCCAACCATGCCGAAGCGCTTGCCAAGACGGATAAGGCGCAGCAATCGCTTGGGATAGGCGTTTAGGGAGTCCCTCTAGAGCATCGAAAGATCAGGTTCGCGCTGGCCGGACAGCACTTCTTTGGCTAGTGAGTAATCCAGCTCGTTTTCCCATTTAGCAAGCATGACGGTCGCCAGACCATTGCCGATCAGATTGACGATGGCCCGTCCGGTAGACATGAAGCGGTCGACTGCGAAAATCAGCGCCAGCCCGACTTCCAGATTCTGGGGTGGGATAAGGTTCATCGAGGAAAGCGTTGCCGCAAGCACCAGAAACGCGCTGCCGGTGACGCCCGCAGCGCCCTTGGAAGTAATGAGCAGCACGCCCAGCAGTGTCAGCTCCTGCCACAGGGTAAACGGCGTATGGGTTGCATAGATGATGAACAGCGCCCCCATGGTGAAATAGATGGATGACCCAACCAAGTTGAAGGAATAGCCGGCGGGAATGACCAGCCCCACCACCGGCTTGGAACAACCCATGGCCACGAGCTTTTCCATCATGCGCGGCAGCACTGTTTCCGACGACGACGTGCCGAGTACAATCAGCAATTCTTCACGGATGTATTTGAGAAATTGCAGTGTGCTGAGCTTGCAGTAATAGTTCATCACGGGCGCCAGCACGGCAAAGATGAACAATGCCCCGGTGACGTAGAATAAAATAACCAGTTCGCCCAGTTCCTTCAACGACCCGACGCCAAACTTGCCAATGGTGTAGGCCATGGCACCGAACGCCCCGACGGGTGCAGCCAACGTGATGATGTCGACCATCTTGAACAACACATGCGAGAAAGAATCGATGATGGCCATCACCGGTTTCCCTTTTTCCCCCAGCGCCGAAAGAGCGACGGCAAACAGGATGGCCACCAGCAGCACCTGCAGGATTTCGCCGTTGGCGAATGCGCCCACCAGCGTCTGCGGGATGATGTTCATGAAGAAATCAGCCGCCGTTCCCATGCTGGCAACGGCCATTTTTCCTTTAATCACGCTGGTATCGAGCTGGGCAACGTCGATATTCATTGCGCTGCCGGGTTTTAAAAAATCGACAAGCACCAAACCAATGAGTAACGCCAGCGAAGTGATAATCTCAAACCACAAAATGGCCTTGGCACCGACACGACCAACCTGCTTGATGTTCCCCATACCGGCAATGCCGCTGACCATGGTGCAGAAGATGATGGGCGCAATCAGCATTTTAATTAGGCCGATAAACCCGTCGCCCAAAGGTTTCATGACCACCGCTTGAGTCGGCGCGACATAACCGAAAACCACCCCGGCGATAATGGAGACGATAACCTGAAAGAATAGCGATTTGTACAAAGGTTTTTTGGCTTTAATGGGCCTGGTGGAAGCTGTCTTGGAATTCATGGTTATACCCTGCAATCAAAAATATTTTTTATAGTGCTGCTATTTTCTGGCGGCTTATACCATATTCTTTACCAGTATTAAAACTAGCGCGATAGAAAAAACAGTGGCTTATTGATATAAAATCCAATCGTTTCCTCGTCTGGACGCAAAAAAGAAATATAAAAAGGCTAGAAGATTAAGAAAAATTCAAACTGAGTCACTATGCGTGACTCTGCCGAAATATGTTACATAAGGGATATTTTTTGAAATTTTTTGCACAAAATCAGGCCTTGGGAATTATTCTTGGGTTACAATTTTTTGCCTTGTTGGCGTTATCGCTCATTGTGGGTGGATATGGATGGGATGACGGGGCGATAACACTCGCTTTTTCACGTAGTTTTGCGCAAAGTGGCAGCATTGCCCTCACCCCCATTTCCGAGCAGGTAGAGGGATTTTCCTCCGTTGCATGGTTCCTGATAAACGCCCTGGTCGCCTTCGTCATTAAACCCGGCTTCTTCGAAGCTATTCTGGCTTCGCAAATTTTAAGTGTGTGCACGCTGGTGGCAAGTGCGTGGCTGCTCAGCCGCATCGCCCAATTGATGGGTCTTAGCAATCCGGTACGCTATGCCATCGTGACCATATTCGCTTTTATGGGGCCGTCGTTTGCGGAAGCGGTCAATGGTATGGAAATGGGCCTGTTCACATTCGCCGGCCTGCTCACGGTATATTCGGTTTATTATAGCGACAGCAAAAAACTGATGCTCTTCGCCATTACGCTGCTCATTTTAGCGCGTTTCGAAGCATGTTTTTACCTGGTTTTTGTTTTATTCCCGTTGCTGATGCAAAGAAGGCTGTCCAGATTTTCTTATGGGGCGGCCTACGGGCTATTGGTATTTGCCATTATCGCTATTGCTCGCTGGCATCTCTTTGGCGATATAATGCCCAACACTTTCTATGCCAAGATGAATGCGCCTTACCAGGCTTTCGGATATGCTGCGCATATCCATGCATTTTTCGATTTACCGCTACTCTTTATGCCAACGGCAATCGGGCTGCTGATATGGGAATTGTCTCATCCGGCACGCAATAAAATCATAGTGCGAAGAGATTATGTGCTGCTGTTTCCCATTATCGCCGTGATGGTATTTTCGTTCATTGCCGGTAAAGATTGGGGTTATGTCTGCCGGATACAATTTTTTGCCATTCCTTTCGCGTTGTTGCTTACCGGACGCATAATCGATCAGCTTACGCAACCTTCGCAGCAGCGTATTATTTTAGCGGTTTTAATCGGTGGGCTGACGGTCGTAAATACTCTGTATGTCGCGTTTCCTTATGGGGCGATTCAATCAAGCTATAGCGGAGCGTTTGACGTTACACCCAACGCCTACCGTGAAACCGCCCTTGCGGTAGAAAAAATAAGAAATGCGCTGGCCCTTCCGCATATCACTTTCATGACGCCGGATGTCGGAGGGGCAGCGCTGTGTTGTCCTGACCTTAGGATCGTGGATATGGCATTACTGACAAATCACCGCATGGCTAAACAGGGTTATTCGGTTTTAGGGGATATTATAGCATCCGAAAAACCGGAAGTGATCGAAGCTCATCAGATATGGGCGTCGTTGCCAAATCTCTATGAGTTAAACGAATTCAAAGGAAAATACCGTCCGGCCTTAATCGATAATACGCGCTTATATCTTCGCAACGACATCGCCCAGACATTGGTATCCCGGGGAGAAGGCAAGTTCAGGCCGTCAAACGATCCGCAGTTAAATACCGTTCTGGCGAAGCATCGCTATGTCGAGAATTCTTATCCACAAGACGATGAAGCGTTCCTTTCCACAAAGGACATCCTGGTGATGAAACCGTAATCTCTAACCGTGACACAAAACTAAAAGGGGGCTTGCGCCCCCCTTTTCACAATCGTCATGCCGCGTCTTTGCAGGGGCCCTTGACCGCTATGATATCAATTGCTTTGCCGGTTTCGAGGAAGGATTTCATGCTGGAGAGCACCAATGGCCATCCGCTGGAAACGCCGCGTCCCATATCTTCACTCAGATTGGTATGTGTTACATCGAGGCGCACCAAATCGCCAATCACGCTAATATCGTAAGTGACCCGTGATTCATCTGCCAGGTTATTAGGGCTCGCCCAACTGGTAACCAATTGTTTCGGCGGATTGCTCTCAAGCACCTTGCCGACAATACGGACATGCTTGGTTTTGGGATCCACGTGTTTCCACTCGGAGCCTTTTTTCCAATCCGAAATATTTTCATTTGACCAGTACTGGCGGGCAAATTCCGGGTTGGTGATGGCCTGCCAGACTTTTTCCGGAGTGGTCTTGATGTAGGTGGTGTAGACGAATTCTAAATTACTCATGGTTCTTCTCCTCTAATGCTTGTTTCAAATTATCCAACGCTTCGACTCTTTTTTGTTCAAACTTTCCTATCCAGCGCGTGTAGATCTCATTGATCGGCACCGGATTGAGATAGTGGTACTTCTCGCGCCCCCGTTTCACCGTGACGACCAGATTGGCCGCCTCCAGCAACACCAGGTGCTTGGTTACCGCCTGACGGCTCATCTCATGCTTTTCGCACAACTCGCCTAAAGTCAGACCGTTCTTTTTGCGCAAGCGGTCGAGCAGTTTGCGGCGGCTCGAATCAGCCAGGGCTTTGAACAGTTTGTCTTCGGCAGTAACCATGCCCCCTATTATGCAACTATTTGGTTGCATGTCAAGGCAAAAAGAAAATGGGGTTATAATGCTGTGAAATTAATTGAGATATACGCCGGTGTTCATGCCAGCAGTGCTGCCCAGGGACCTGCTCTTTTTGCTCTCGATGCAAGGAATCCGGCTTTCGTCTCTTTTCGACAGGGCCGATTCGACATGGATGGCCTTGCTGTCAACCAAGCAGGCGTCGCCATCGAAAATGGTCATACGATCCGGCGCACAGCCAACGCTGGTCTGGGCTTTATCGATGTTTTCCTTCGGTACGGTCACACGGTAAACCGTCAGCGCCCCGGGGTATATCAGCGATAATTCGGGGGGCTTGTCCGTTACCCACATTTTGTGGCTACGGTCCTGACCCAGATCGACCATATAGCCGCTCCATTTGCCTTCTTCCGCCATGGCGGCGCGGCTTTTTTCCATCGCGGCGGTTTCTTTTTCGAAGCTCGTTTTGACGGTGGGGTCAGATAAATCCGACAGTTCCGGGCGACCGTGGAATTGACCGTAGCGCACGTCCTTATAGGTGGCGTTGGAATCGAGCATGCCGTTTAGCATCACTTCGGGTTTGCCATCGCGCATGATGTATTCAAGCGCGAGCAGGTCCACCGAGTGCAACGCCTGAGAATAGAGCAAATCGTAAGGCTGGGCGCTATACACCTCTTCGTCCGTCAGCATTTTATCCACTTTTTTAGACAAGTTATGCAGAACGGCCAGATCGGCGTAGTCGATGCCCGGAATTTGCGCCTCCTTGGTTTGGGTGCTGGGAATAAAACTGCCATCGGGCTTTACCATCCGCATGTCTTTATCGACCAAGCCCGAGAGCTTCCATTTCTCGATATATTCGGGATGTTCGAGCAGGAATTGGCGCCATGTTTCCACCGCGTCGGCTACAAAGCCCCGCCATTCGCGCTTGAGCCCTTTGATTTTCTGCGGCAGCCCCTCGAAGGAATAGATGACTTTCCTGTTGAGCATCTGTTCCTTGAGTGTCGGAACCACCCTGTACTGTGCGATACTGCTTTGCGCCATATCATGCGAGGCGTTATAAATTTCGCCGATGACCGTATTGTTGAAGCCCGAATTCACATGCGAGCCGTCATGCTTGCGCAAGGGCAGGAAGCCTTGTTTGAGGCACATCGACAACATGCACACCGCCATGTTCGAGCCTTTGACAGGCTTTATTTCCGGCTTGGCCTCTGGCACCGGAAGCGGTTCAATGGCGGCGAATTCCTTGCCCTTTTCCAGCAGCGCCTTGAGATAGCTGTTTCCCTCGCCGGGCTTTTCGATGTCAGACGGGCCGAAGACTTCCCGAATGAGTTTAATTTCTTTGCGCGGTTCGGGATTTTGCAACATGGCAGTATTATATTTCAGCAGCCCCTCGATCTGTTCTTGCGACAGGTGGGAGCAGATTTGCTGGGCGAATTCGCGCTCATCTAAAATATAATTGGGAACCTTGTTCACCTCGTGATTAGCAGTTGTGACGTACGAGGCGACGTTTTTGCCCGATTCGTTGCGGTTGGCTTCCAGAAGTTTGCCCAGCGCTTCCAAGATTTCTTTTTCGCCGTGCTCAGATTCGTAGAGCAGATTTTGCGCGATCACTTTGGGGTCGGCGATGGCGAGCTTAGCGACAATATGTAAACGGTTATCTTCTTCCAGAGATGCTTGGCTGGGCTGGTTCTTTTTCATAGCGGCTCTATTTATTATGTTTTTTTAATATATTACCTTAGAAATGTTACAAATTTATTACAAACCGTTAAATTCTGGACGACAAAAACACTGCTTTAGCAGCTTTGTTTATAAAATAAGATATTGTAGAATAATTAATAAAATGATTTTTTAGTGCTACGCTCCCAAGACCGGGCTGGAAGTTGTTTTTTCCTGCGCCACTTCTTCAGCGTGGGTGCCACGTGGCTGAACGGATTCGGCCCACTTAGCGGGCGTCTCTTCTGCCGAAGCCGGGGTCGGCGGAGCAGTTGCCGCTGTTTCAGGCGCGGCAGCAGCGTGGGGTTTAATGCCGAAAACAAGTTTGGAAGATTTCACCGGGTGGTGAATGATGTCTTTCCAGTTTTCCACTTCGCCGCCGCGTATCCAGCCGATGATGCCTCCGGCGATGGCGCCGATGGTCGATAGGGCAAGCCAGTATTTCGCTACGGTGGCGTAGGCGCGCGGGCGACTTATACCCTGTTTTCTTAGTCCTTCTTTTTTCTTCAACAGCGCATCAAAAAGCTTGCCGTTGAACAGCCCTTTGATTTTTTCGCCCAGCGTGAGCTTCTGGCCTTCGAACGCCGCATTGGCATCGGCGATCATGCCCAGTGTGCCGATTTTTGCGCCCAGCGTCGAGAACGCGGTCGCCACCAGAAGGCGCGAACCGATGCCGGGTTTTTTCGGCGGTTCCTTGGGTTGTTCGGAAGGAGTTGGTTCTTGTGCCATAGTATAAAATTATCACCGCTACCCCCCTGCAACAACAGGCTATTTGTGAAGATACGATGACAAGGACAGTTGCGCCCATTGAAATCGCTCAATAATTTATGTAGACGGCCTACACGGCCTTATTGCAATTTTATATCCGTGCCATTATTTTAGCGTCGTTTCATCCCACCATCCCATAGGAGATATGTATGGCCAAGATTCCCGCAAAAATTCCTGAAGGATTTACCACCATTACCCCGTCGCTGGTTTTAAATGGCGCCGCTAAGGCGATCGATCTGTATAAAAAAGCGTTCGGCGCTCAGGAGCTCTACAGCATGGAAGTGCCCGGCACCGGCAAAATCATGCATGCGTGCCTTGTGATCGGCAATTCCAAAATTTTCCTCTCCGACACCGACCCGAAAATGTCTGCCACGCCTTCGACCTCAAGTTTTTACCTTTACATCGATGATGCCGACACCGCCTTCACACAGGCGAAAAAGGCCGGACTCAAAGAGCTGGTGCCCGTTCAGGACATGTTCTGGGGCGACCGCATGGGCGCGGTGGAAGACAGCTTCGGTATTCGCTGGACACTGGCCACGCATGTCCGCGAGGTCTCGCAAGAAGAGATGGAAGCGGCCAGGAAAAGCTGGGGCAAAGCCGCGTAGCGGTAAAAAACAAAAGCGTTTTGCTTTAGTTCTGTGCTAGGCAGCCGAGGCGAGGCGCACGGAGCGTATAGCTTACATACGTGAGTACGCCGCGTCCGAAGGATAACGACGCGCAGGGTATGCTTTAATCTGCTTCCATGTCGATGACTTCGCCGACCGATACGCCGCTATAGGCGCTGTCCCAGCGCGAGGTGTTGCTGCAGGCGGATAGCACACTAAGCGTGATGAGTATGGCAATCTGGCGGATGTGATGCATATAAATCTCCCCTGTTTCCTATATAGGGAGATTAGTCCAAAAAACGTAATTTTCCTTTAATAATCAATGGGTTTTAAAGTGGATTTAGGTAAAATTTTAGCGACCGCGCAAAGCGGCGCTCAGCCCCACTTTCCGAGTAAAGCGAGCTGAACTTTATTCAATTATTTCGTTATCGTAGACGCCCCAGAGGTATTTTTTTTCTATCCAGCCCTTGCGGCCAGACACCTGAAGGCGGCACCAGTCTTTTTCACATTCGATAAGTTTGGCAATCACCATGGCCTCGGCCTTGAGGATGGGTTTACCTTTCTTGGCGTCGGGCTCGCTGCGCATGATGCGCGGCTCCTTGCCCTTGATCATGAGTCTGCGCTTGCCGTCGAGCATGGATTTATGCACCCAGCCGGTGGTGCCCTCAACGTCGCGTATTTTACGCCACAAATCATATTCCTCGATGATTTCAACGGGCATTCCCTCGCGCTTATACACCCAGGAAATGGGGTAGCGCGTGCCCGGCCCCGTGCGCACATTGATGTTGTCGGATTTCAGCGCCGCAAAACGCGGCACCGGCAGTCCGGATGTGTTCGGATTCGCCGCCAGCACCGGCATAACAATTGTCATCGTCATTGCGAGAAGGCAAAGCCGACGAAGCAATCCAAAAAAACTGGATCGCCACGCCGCCTTCGGCGGCTCGCGATGACGGAATGATAAATATTCCATTAGCTGCATAACAAACATTGCGGATCTTTGTGCAACGTCGCGCAACGTGTATGCATTGTCAAGGCGTCGATGACCAGCACACGCCCGGAGAGAGACTGGCCGATGCCGATGAGTTCCTTGACCGCTTCCAGCGCCTGCATACTGCCCATGATGCCCGCCAGCGGCCCGACGATGCCTTCCTGTTCGCAGGTCAACTCGCGTTCGGGCGTGGTGGGCACCAGGCAGCGATAGCACGGATGGGGCTTGCCCAGATAGGGTTTAAAGGTGGAAAGCTGCGCCGAAAAGCCCGAAATAGCAGCGGAGATGAGCGTTTTTTTCCCGCGCATGCAGGCATCATTCAACGCAAAGCGCGTGGCGAAATTATCGCTGCAATCAATGACGATGTCGAAATCTGCGATGCGGTCGTCTGCGTTTTTTTCCGTTAGCCGTTCAGGGAAAATCTCGACACGGCATTCACGGTTGATTTCTTCAATGCGGTCGCGCGCCGCTTCAATTTTAGGCCGGCCAATATCAGCTTCTTCAAAAAGTATTTGCCGCTGCAGATTGGAAAGCTCAACCCGGTCCGGCTCCATAATGCCCAGACGCCCGACGCCGGAGGCCGCCAGATAGGCCAGCGCCGCACTGCCGAGCCCGCCGCTGCCTATCACCAGCACCGAAGAGGCCAGCAGTTTCGCCTGCCCCTCCTCGCCTATTTCAGGAAGCACCACATGCCGCGCATAGCGGCGTAACTGATCCTGAGCCAGGACGGGTGTAACTTTTTTTTCGCTGTTTTTCATTTCCTTTAATTCGCTAGGCTGAGCCAAATGCGCCGGAAATTCCGAGCGCGCAGCGGATGGTAGCAGCGCTACCTGAGCAGCGAAAGCAAGGAATTTCCAAGCGAGTTGGCCAGCCTAGTAGAATTACTCAGCAAATAAATCTGTGGAAATGTAACGTTCAGCGCCCGACGCTGCGATCACCACGATCAGCTTACCCTTCATTTCCGGACGCGCACCTACTTCCAGCGCAGCGGCGATGGTCGCGCCCGACGAAATGCCAACTGGCAGGCCTTCAAGCCTTGCGGCCTTGCGTGCCACTTCAAACGAGGTCTGGTTGCCGATGGTGATGACTTCGTCGATCAGTTCGCGCTGCAGGATGTCGGGAATAAATCCGGCGCCGAGGCCCTGGATTTTATGCGGGCAGGGCTTGCCGCCGGAGAGCACCGGTGAATCTTCCGGTTCGACGGCGATGATTTTGATGCCAGGCTTCCTGGCCTTCAGCACCTGCGCTACGCCGGTGATAGTGCCGCCGGTGCCAACACCGGTGATGAACACATCGACCTTGCCGTGCGTATCGGCCCAGATTTCTTCGGCCGTGGTACGGCGATGGATTTCCGGATTGGCGAGGTTTTTAAACTGCTGCACCATGATGGCGTTCGGATTGGAAGCGACGATTTCCTCGGCACGTTCAATCGCCCCGCGCATGCCTTTGGCCGCCGGGGTGAGTTCGAGTTCAGCACCCAGGAGCTTGAGCATCTTACGGCGCTCAATCGACACGCTTTCGGGCATGGTGATGGACAGGCGGTAGCCTTTGGACGCACAGACAAACGCCAGCGCGATGCCGGTGTTGCCCGAGGTCGCCTCAACCAGCACGCTGTTTTTATTTATCTTGCCGGATTTTTCGCCTGCTTCGACCATGGAATAAGCGATACGGTCTTTGACCGAGGAGAGCGGGTTGAAGAATTCGGCCTTCACCACCACGTCGGCGACGCAGCCGGCTTCCTTGGCCATGCGGTGCAGGCGGATCAGCGGCGTGTTGCCGATGGTCGACAGGATCGAGTCATAGATGCGGCCACGGCCGGGGCTGTCGAGAGCGTCTTCGGAAATTTTAGCGGCTTGTGCAGTCATAGTGATTCTCCTTTTAGTGTTAAATCTATGATTAAATTAAATGGCAAAATCCATGCGGAGATCCGCATCTTTTTTCAGATTCCTGGCGAGCGCGCGCTCGCAAAGGTCTGCCAGGTTGACCTGTTTCAAATACTCCATCATGTGCTTGTGCGCGCCGTCCCAGACGGGCATCACGATTTTTTCGCCCAGCGGCGTTCCGGCATAGCCTTCCATGTTCTGGTCTTCTTTTTCCTCGCGCAGCACTTCGCAAATGTCGCCCACCGTGATGCGCCGCCTCTCGCGCGCCAGCACATAACCGCCATGCGGCCCGCGCACGCCGCGCAAAATTCCGCCGCGCACGAGTTTTTGCATCAGCTGCTCGAGGTAGCGCGAGGGCAAGCCCTGACGCAGCGCGATGTCGCGGCTGCTGATGGGGCCGTGCCCGGCGTTGTAAGCGATGTAGAGCACCGCCTCGACCGCGTAATAAAATTTTTTCGTCAACGTAATCACGTTAGCCTGCCGCTTTCTTCACATCCACTCCAGTGGAACCAAAACCACCGGCGCCGCGCTCGCTTTCGTCGAGCGTCTCGACTTCGTGCCATTTCACCTGCGATACTGGCGCAATCACCATCTGCGCGATGCGCATGCCGCGCGTAATGGTATAAGACTCTGCGCCGAGATTAATTATCAATGCCTTTATCTCGCCGCGATAGTCGGCATCAATCGTGCCCGGCGCGTTGACCAGCGCCAGCCCGTGTTTGAAGGCGAGGCCGGAACGGGCGCGAATCTGCGCTTCGTAACCCTCTGGCAAAGCAATGGCGATACCGGTGGGCACCAATAGGCGCTGCATGGGTTTTAAAGTCAGGTCGGCTTCGATGGCCGCCAATAAATCCATCCCGGCGCTGTGGGTGGTGGCGTAAGAAGGCAGCGGTAAATCCTTGCCGTGATCAAGCTGGGTGATGGACACTTTCACGGTCATGCCGCTTTTCTCCGTAATTGTTCGATGATGCGTTCGACGAGGCGTTCGGCGACATGCTCTTTGCTCATGAGCGGCCATTTTTCCTGTGTTTTGGCGGTGATGAGCGTCACTTCATTATCGGCTACGTCGAAACCCTTCTCGTCATCCACCTCGTTGGCCACAATCCAGTCGCAGCCTTTGGATTTGCGTTTTTCCCCGGCGTTTTTCAGCAAATTTTCGGTTTCGGCGGCAAAGCCGATGACCAGTTTCGGGCGTTTTTTATGCAC
>Ga0206936_1187_pt1 | contig 16024 bp, 11 predicted proteins | sample Alteio_BWOrgHeat_14_FD_152922 | JGI IMG/M metagenome (GOLD analysis project Ga0206936, IMG submission 152922) | Enriched cells from forest soil in Barre Woods Harvard Forest LTER site, Petersham, Massachusetts, United States -... | ecosystem: Environmental > Terrestrial > Soil > Temperate forest >... | reverse complement strand
GCAACGGCCCGACGCGAACTCCGCTGTGATCTGCCTGAGAGCGGCAAAGCGGCCGAAGAGCCGGGAGACCGAGTCGAGACGTGCAATTGCGATGGACGGGGTGGAGGGGCTTGCGGCAGTTTCGGCTGCTTCGTGCATCGTGTAGAAATTAACGAGCGGCTGCGGCGGCCATTGCGGTGCCGGGGGTGGCAGCGGGCCGGGCCGGTTCGGAAGAGGCGCGTTTGTCTCCGGACGCGGATTTGCCTGTGGGTGCCTGGCCAGGTGCGGCGGGCGCGTACTTCGAGGCGCACTTCGCCTGCAGTTGTGTGGCGTGGAATACGCCGTCGTGGCCATAGGTGCCGATAGCCAGAGCCTGGGCGTCACCCTTGAAGGTGTCCGGAGGTGGCTCGGTGCCTTGATAGTTCACGCGAATCGATCGGGGGTTGGCGGCAGCCTTGGGGTTGTGGCTTTCAAACTCAGTCAGGACAAAGCTGACATCCGTTCCGCTCTGCTGAATGGTCTCGGGCTTGACGAATCCTTCGACGCGAAGTTGAGTACGGTAGGCTTTTTCGCCCATGCCCTGCATCTCTGCGACGGTGACGTAATAGCTCTTGCTCGTCGCTGCGCCGGTGAAGGCGAGGTAGCCAATGGTGCCGAGAATAATGAGCGACGCAATTCCGATGCGTAGCTGTTGCGGCGTGATTCGCGATGCAGACTTCGTCATGCCCGTCGGCTCCGATGCCTGCCCGATCGCGTGAGAGATGGACAAGACACCAAGCTTTACTCTACGAGCTGCAATCACGCAGGTCAACCAACCAAGGATTTAGACGCCCGCCGCAATTTGCGGAGGGATGAATCAGCGCTCGCGGACCGGCCAGACGAACAAAAAGAGAATTACCGGGGGGTGGGTATTAATTTTCCGGTACACATGATTTGAGTTGCTGATTACCAGTTAGATATCAAGGGGGGTGAGCCTTGTTACTTCGTTCATTATGCGCCAGAGAGGGGAAATAATATGCAATTGGGAATGAGACGAAAAGCTTACGTCAGCCGAAGCTCTACCTTTTATCGTGAGCCTGAGCGCGCAGCTCACACCGCGCCCTCAGTGGTTCGCCAAGCAATTCGTCTTAGTTCAGCGTAACCGGTTCTGTCAGCGGCAGATCCTGCGACGAGCCCCCGACCATGAAGTGATATTCGCCTGACGGTAGTTTCCAGCTATTCGCTGCTTCGTCAAAGATCGACAAATACTTGGCCTCGACCGGTACTGAAACCGTCTTGCTCTCCCCGGCAGCCAGCTTCACCCGCGCCCAACCGACCAGACGCTTCGGCGGTTCCTGTGCACTCGCCGGCAGCGCGGCATAGACCTCAGCAATCTCGATGCCATCGCGGCTGCCTGTATTCGTCACTTTGAAGGTCACCTTAGTCACCTTTCCCGGATCGACCTCCAGACCCGAATACGAGTAAGTCGTATACGAGAGTCCGAAGCCGAAGGGGAAGAGGGCGGGCTTCTTCTCGGCGTCGTACCACTTGTAGCCGACCTTCAGGCCTTCGTCGTAGTGCACGCTGAAGCTGGCTTTCGCAGACTCCTTACGCATTACCGGAGAGGCCCCCTCGGAGTGCGGAGGAGGTTGTACTACGGTTGTGTGGGGCAGATCGGCCTCGCTCCTGGGGAACGTCATGGGCAGCTTCGCGCTCGGATTGACGTCACCAAAGAGGACATTGGCGACTGCCTCTGCGCCCTTGCTGCCGGCGTACCAGGCTTCAATCACCCCGCCTACGCTGTCGAGCCAGGGCATCGTGACCGCAGTGCCCGATTCCACCACGACGATGGTCTTCGGATTGGCTGCGGCAACGGCTGCAATCAGCTCGTCCTGCTTGTTGGGCAGCGAGAGATTGGTAAGGTCCATTCCTTCGCTCGTCCACTGCTGCACGTAGACAATCGCCACGTCGGACTTCTTTGCCAGCCCAGCCGCAGCAGCCACGTCGGAACCCGAGGCAAACTCAACCTTCGCTGAGGGCGCCTTGGCTTTGACCGTCTTCAACGGCGACGTCGGGAACCATACGTGCTCCAGCCATTGCGAGGGAGCGCGGCCGGGAGGGTCGACCTGCGCCGAGCCGCCGCCGGAGATCATGCCCATATCGGCATGGTCCCCGATGATGGCGATCGACGAAAGCGAGGTTCTGTCGAGGGGCAGCAGACGGTTGCTGTTTTTGAGCAGCACGATGCTCGATTCTTCGATTCGCTGCGCCGTTTCGAACCCACCTTCCACGTCCACGACACTCTTGCGAATGGGATCATCGACGAGGCCTGCGGCGAATTCAGAGCGCAGAATGCGGCGGACGTGCTCGTCGAGTTCAGCCTGCGAAATCTTGCCGTCCTGCACGGCCTTCTTGAACGCATCGCCGAAGAAATTTTCGCCGGGCTGTTCGTTGTCCAGTCCCGCAGCCGAGGCCTTGATCGTGGAGTGGGTGCCGCCCCAGTCGGAGAGCACGAAGCCCTTGAAGTGCCAGTCGTTACGGAGAACATCGGTCAGCGTGTACTTGTTCTCGCAGGCGTAGTCGCCATTGATGGCATTGTAGGAACACATCACTCCTGCCGGATCGCCGATAGCGATGCCGATTTCAAAAGCCAGCATGTCGGTCTCGCGGAGTGCCCTTTTTCCGATGATGGAATCGACCTCGTTGCGTCCGCTCTCCTGGTCATTGACGGCGAAGTGCTTGATATCGCCGAGAACATGCTGGGCCTGTTCGCACTTGATGCGGTTGCCGACAAGCGTTCCGGCGAGAATCGGATCTTCACCCTGGTATTCGAAGGTGCGCCCGTTGCGGGGCTCGCGGGTGATGTTGACGCCTCCGCCAAGGGTCATGTTGTAGCCCTGAGCGCGAAGTTCCCGCCCGATAAGCGCGCCATAGTCGCAGGCAGCCTCAGTGTCCCAGCTAGCGGCTGCGCCAACGTTCGACGGCAGGGCTGTAGAGTAGCGGCCGTTCATGGCGCTTGAGCGAACACCGTACGCCGCATCACTTATCTGGATGAACGGGATGCCCAGGCGCTCGACGCCGAGGACGAATCCTGCGCCGCCGTTGCCGAGATAGGCATTCGGCTTGGGCGGTCCCCAGCCCGGCATGCCCTGTCCATGCAGGAAGTCGATTTTCTCGTCGAGCGTGAGTTCTTTGAGAACAAGGTTGGCGCGCTCGTCGGCGGAGAGGCTCTTATTCATCCACGCGGCGTGTGCCCATGGCGGTTCCGGACGCTGACGCCGTGGAGATTGAGCGAACGTGAGGCTACTTGCTACGAAAAACGTAAGGATTACAGCTGCGGCTGCTGCGGCATAGCGCCTGACCGTGCTGTATTTCGTTGAGACCTTCTTCATGTTGACCATCCAGGAGGTTTTCTTATTGATGTAATGCTACGGCGCAAGTGTACAGGTAAAACGTGTAAGCTGGCACTTCGAGAGACGGAAAGAATTCGGGAACCGTCGGGCGGCGTATATGCGTATCAGGGGCGATTGACGAAGACGGGGCGCCGAAAAGGACGGAGGAATTCCATGGGACATTTGTCTACAAATGCGCCTGCAAGGTCTGCGCCTGTCAGGTCGAGCGGCGTCAAGGCGGTCTTCTGGGGGGGACTGATTGCCGGAACCCTCGACATCCTGGCAGCTTTTATCAACAGCGGGCTGCACGGAGGCGTGCCTTTGCGTGTTTTGCAGGGGGTCGCGAGTGGCCTGATTGGCAGGAGTTCATTCAGTGGCGGCCTGGCGACCGCTCTGCTGGGACTGGTTTGTCATTTCGTGATCGCGTTTGGCGCGGCTGGAGCCTACTACGGCGTGAGCCGGGTCTGGCCAGTGCTGGTCCGCAGAGCTGTTATCTGCGGTCTGCTCTATGGCATTCCGGTCTACCTGGTGACGAATTACGTTGTTGTCCCCCTGTCGAGAATCGGTCATATTATCGTGAATACGCCGGTCCAGATGATCACCGCGTTGATTATTTTGATGGTGTGCGTCGGATTACCGATTTCGCTCGCTGTCCGGCGATTCGCCGGATAAGACAGAGTTTCCACAACGCGAGTCAATTTTGCAGTTCAGTTACCTGCTGTTCACGGGCCATTCATCTATCGACAGTACAAACGCCTAGGCCGCGATTTTATGCGCCGCCTGGAGGTCCGATGCAGAAGCTTGTAGCATCTTCGCTTGCAGCCTTGCTGGTTGCAGGCACTTTCCCCACTCCTTCGTTTGCCGGTGATAACCATGGCGGATCAGACACGGCGACACCGATCAAGCACCTGGTTGTTATCTTTCAGGAGAACATTTCGTTCGATCACTACTTTGGCACCTACCCATACGCCACCAATCCAAAAGGTGAGCCTCATTTTAAGGCGGCGCCCAATACCCCTGCGGTGAACGGTTTGCTTGGTGGACTGCTGGTTCACAATCCCAATGCGACCAATCCTATCAACGCCGCGGGTATGACCAATCCTTTCCGTCTCGATCGCAGCCAGGCTGCAACGGCTGACCAGGATCACGACTACACGCCGGAGCAGATGGCCTTTGATCACGGCCTGATGGATGCTTTCCCATTCTCAGTCGGCACCGCTGGACCTCCGCCTCCGGGAAGCGGGATTACCGCCACGACCGGCCTCACCATGGGCTACTATGACGGCAATACCGTTACCGCTTTTTGGAATTACGCGCAGAGATTCGCAATGAGCGACAACTCTTATGGCACCAACTTCGGACCGTCGACTCCCGGCGCAATAAATCTGATCTCAGGCCAGACGAATGGCGTCATCGATGATGTCAATCCTGGCGGCAATACGATCAGCGACGGTAACGGCGGGCTCACGCTCATCAGCGATGCCGATCCGGTGGGCGATGTCTGCTCCACGACGACGGGAGAAACGGTTCAATTGGGCGGTAAGAACATCGGCGACCTTCTGAATGCTCGCGGTATCACCTGGGGATTCTTCGAGGGCGGCTTCAATCTGAAGATCGTGAACTCGAACGGTACGACGGGTTGCAAGCGCTCCACGACTTCCGCGGTTACCAATACGCTGAAGGCCGACTACATTCCGCATCATCAGCCGTTCCAGTACTACGCCTCCACCGCAAATCCTCAGCACAAGCGACCCACTTCCAAGTGGACCGTCGGTGTGCACGGCGATCCTGCAAATCACCAGTACGATACACAGGATTTCTTCGACGCGGTGAGTGCCGGAAACTTCCCGGCAGTCTCCTTCCTCAAGGCTCCCGGCTACCAGGATGGCCATGCCGGCTACTCTGATCCTCTTGACGAGCAGACCTTTGTCGTCAACACCATCAACTTCCTGCAGAAACAACGCGATTGGGAGTCCACCGCGGTTATCATTGCTTATGATGACTCCGACGGCTGGTACGATCATCAGCTGGGCCAGATCCTCAACCCCTCCACTACGGCGGCAGATGCAATCAGTGGACCGGGCATGTGCGGCGCGGGAGCCCAGGGCGCACTGCCCGGAATCAATCCTGCCACTGAGCATGCGCAAGGCCGCTGCGGATATGGTCCGCGTCTGCCTCTGCTGGTTATCTCGCCATGGGCCAAGCATAACTTCGTCGACCACACTATGACCGATCAGTCTTCCATCACGCGCTTTGTCGAGGACAACTGGCTCGGCGGCGAACGGATTGGCGCCGGTTCCTTCGACACCATTGCCGGTCCGATCAACGGTATGTTCAACTTCGAATTTCCTGTCAACTCGGGACGCTATCAGCTCGATCCGAATACTGGACTGGTTGTGAACGAGGGATTCTTTTTCTAGAAAGCGGCAACATCACAAAGCAAGGGTGCGGGAGGCAACTCTCCCGTGCCCTTGTGCACTTCCGGACCGAGAGAATTTTTGATCTATCCACCTAACTCACACTCTCTTACCAGGCGCAGGTTTCTTTCGCAGTCGGCAATTGCCGCTACGGGTGTCATCGTGCCCGCGCCACTGATTGCCTGCGCTCCCCATCATGCAGTCACTATCGCTCCCAATCCGGTGCCCAATCTGGATCCGAATACGCTAGCGCAGTATGTGGATCCGCTCCCCATTCCTCCGATAGCGCAAGCGACCGGTCAGCGTGAGGTTCCGGGCAATTCCGGCTTCCGTGTGCCGTACTACCGCCTGGCCATGCGCGAGGTGTCCGTCAAAGTCCATCGTGATCTGCCGGCCACCCGCATGTGGGCCTACGGGGGTTCCGTTCCCGGTCCGACTTTCGAAACCCACAGCGGACAGGGGCTTCTGGTCGAGTGGGCCAACGAGCTGCCGGCGAATCACTTCCTGCCCATCGATCACTCGCTTCACGGAGCTGAAAAGGGGTTGCCCGAAGGCCGCGGCAACGTGCATCTGCATGGCGGCAAGACTCCGCCCGAGCACGATGGCTACCCAGAGGATTGGTACGTTTCGGGCAAGTCGCGCACCTACTACTATCCCAACGAACAGGATGCTGCGCTGCTCTGGTACCACGACCACTCCATGGGGATCAATCGGCTGAATATCTACGCCGGAATGCTTGGGCTGCACATTGTTCGCGACGCCGCTGAAGATGCTCTGCATCTGCCGTCGGGCAAATACGAAATTCCGCTGGTTATTATGGATCGCGACCTGCGCCGGGATGGTCAGCTGAGCTATCCCGTCTCTGCAGATCCGCAAAAACCCTGGGTGCCGGAAGTCTTCGGCGAGGCGCATCTGATCAACGGCAGGCTCTTTCCCTTCGTCGATGTCGAGCCACGCAAGTACCGGTTTCGCATTCTCAACGGAGCCAATGGACGGTTCTACCGCCTGTCGCTTTCAGAGGGGCTGGGGATACAACAGATCGGATCCGATCAGGGCCTTCTCACTGCTCCCGTCTCTTTGAAGCGCCTGCAGCTTGCGCCCGGTGAGCGCGCAGATGTGGTCGTCGACTTTGCAGGCCACCGCGGTGCGAAAATCCTGTTGTCGAGCGACTCATTTCAGCTCATGCAGTTCCGCGTCAGTTCAGCCGAATCTACCGACACGAGCGATCTCCCCAAGACTCTGAGGACAGTTGTGCGCATTCCGGAGTCTTCGGCGGTCACCACTCGGAGACTCACGCTCGACGAAGCGCAAAACATGGTTGCCGAATCGATGGGTATGCTGCTGAACAAGACACCCTGGCACGCGCCAATCACGGAGAAGCCAGTCCTCGGATCGACCGAGATATGGGAGTTCGTCAACCTCACGGAGGACACCCACCCCATCCACCTGCACATGGTGAGATTCCAGCTTCTCGATCGGCGCCCGTTCGACACGTTCGAATACATCACCGCCGGCACACTGCGCTTCACCGGCCCTGTTATGCCGCCTGACGCTAATGAGATGGGCTGGAAGGACACCGTTCGCGTCAATCAAAAGACCGTGACGCGAATCATCGTGCCATTTACGGGATATGCTGGCCGCTATGTCTGGCACTGTCACATTCTGGAGCATGAAGACAACGAGATGATGCGGCCGTACGAAGTCGTGAGGGCCTGAACACAACAACGGCCTGAGTACTGAAGCACTCAGGCCGTTGGCGGTGATCTGTTGGGATTGGCGGTCTTGACTAAGGCGTTCGCGCTTTGGCGATTGCCAGGCGGCCCGGAGAATCTCAGCCGGGTCTTACATCTGGGACTTGGGCGCGATGCCCTAGGCCTCAGTCACCTCACGTTGATCGATGCTGTGATACGAACAACTGTCTGAATTCATAGGCTGGATCATCCTCCTTTCCCGTGTATTTAGAAGGTAGCTCCGGAACCTGTGGATCGTCAAGTTGTTGAGAGTGAGCCGCCCATCTCGAAATTTCGCGCTATCCCCTTCAGTTCTGTGGCTGGGTTGTTGTGCCGGTTGTGGGGGCAGGCTTGGGTTTGGCTGCCGGCTTTTTCTTTGTCGTTTTCTTTGCCGGCGTCGAAGTCGCTGGCGGGGCCGGAGCGACAACAGGACACACAGGGGCTGACTGTGCTTGCGCCTTCAGATTGGTCTGCAGATCGCTGATCTGTTTTTCCTGTGCTATCGATGCCTGCTGCAAATGGTCACCGAGTGCGTGACGGGCTTTTTCAAACCCGGAAGCGGCCTGTTGCAGCTGAGCGACCTGGTCTGCAGGGGCGGAAACACGGGCAGCCACGAGCACGCGCAGGAGTACGTCGTAAAGTGCGTCGACATTTCGAGAGGCAGGAAGCACTTTGCTCACAGAGGTTGGTGTGGCGTCTGCTGTGGCGAGTAATGAGGGCAACGTGGACTGCAGATCCTGCTGAATCGAAGCAATGTTAGAACTTGCTTCGGTGCGGACGGTGCCACCTTTCCACTTATCGAGCTTCAGACTACCGAGCGTCTGTTGCACGGAGTCCATAGATGGTTTCAATAGAGCCGACGGAAGTGGCTGCGCTGAGGTTGCGGATGCTGCAGGTGCGGATGACGATGCTGCCGGAGCTGCCGGTTTGGCCTGTGCGGGAGCGGTGCTGGCTGGTGCCTGGGCTGCGTATCCCATAGAAGCTGAGAGTAGAGTGATCGAAAGAATGGGAACAAGAATGGGAACACTGAAGATTTGCATGGGCGGCTTTCTTTTGTAATTGCCAGCTTTACTAACACATTGGATTGAGCTAGCGGCACAAAAGATGCCTCGTGCTTAACTTAAGCGGCGAGGCGCTTATGTAAGAGACGCATCAGAGCCTGTTCCTCTTCACGAAGACCATGCGGATGGCGAGAGATTTCCTTTTCTACTCTCTTTTCGAGCGCTTTCATCATCTGGCCGCCGATGTAGCTGTCGATCACCGCGGGATGCACGTAACATTTGCGGCAGACCGACGGAGTGTTGCCGAGCTGCTTCGCTACAGATTCGATGGCGCGGACGACGTTTTTCTTTGCTTCGCTTTCCGATTCAAACGGCTCAAACTCCCGTAACATTGCGCAGGCCAGCACCGAGCCGGCCCAGGTACGAAAGTCCTTCGCGGTAAAGTGCTCATTGGTGATCTCGCGAAGGTAGTCATTGACGTCGGCAGAGTCGATGCTATGCGTTTCTTCGTTCTCGTCGAGATACTGGAAGAGCTCGTAGCCAGGCAGGTCGCGGCAGTCCCGTACGATGCGGGCGAGTCGACGATCATTGAGGTCGATTTCGTGCCGGATGCCGCTCTTGCCCTTGAACTTGAAGTGGAGAGTGGCGCCTTCGACCTCCACGTGCTTGTTGCGCAGCGTGGTAAGGCCGTAGGAGTGATTGCTGTGCGCATACTCCTCGTTGCCGACCCGGATGAAGGTAGTCTCCAGCAAACGCACCACCGTCGCCAGAACCCTCTCGCGGGGCAGACCTGGGAGCTCAAGATGGCGTTCGACGCGTTCCCGGATGATGGGCAGCGCAGCACCAAAGAGCATCATGCGCTCGTACTTGGTTTCGTCGCGAACCTCGCGCCAGTGGGGGTGATAGCGGTTTTGCTTGCGGCCCCTGGCATCGAGTCCGGTGGCCTGCAGATGGCCATTCGCGATGGGACAAATCCAGACGTTCCGCCACGCGGGCGGAATAGCAAGCGAGCGAATGCGGGCGAGGGTAGTCATGTCGCGGACAGGCGCGCCAGGTCCTCCAGGCATGACATAACGGAAGCCTCTGCCGCGGCGCTGCCTGCGGATGCCCGGCTTGGCGTCTGTGACGTAACGCAAGCCCGCTGACTCGACCGGGTCTGAGACGTTTTCGAGAGCCGTTGAATTTTTGGAGGGATCGTGGTTGCTTCCCGGGCACATGCTGTCTTTGGATGCAAAGTCTGGCCAAGAGGCGTGCTGCGGGACGCGATTGCGGTCAACTCGCCAGTGTCCAGGTTCCTGCCAAGACGGGCAGGTTGTCATTTGAATGTCAAAGTGACGACGACATGGTTCCCGAGCCGGCCGCGGATGAATACTCTTGACCAGTGTGGAAAGGCAGCGTATTCGTCAACTTTGATTGCGGGAGATTCTAATCCAGGCGCCTGAACCGATTTTGTCCCCGATTGATCGAACTGCCGGAGGTTCGCGATGGCTACTCATCTGCGAATGGCTGCTGTTCGCGCTGCTTGCTGCGCAATTCTGCGCGCGCACTCTACCTGCGGCGTGGACAAAACTGAACACCGACTTTCCGAATTACTATCTCACCGCAAGTCTGCTGCATGAGCATTCCGATACATCGCGTGTCTACGAGTGGTTATGGATTCAGCGACAGAAGGATCATCGGCAGATCGACCAGCGGATCGTCGGCATGGTGCCGATAACTCCGTTTTCTACTCTCGCGGTCTACCCCCTGACTGGAATGGCTCCGCTGGTTGCGAAGCACTGGTGGACCGTATTCAACGGCGGTCTCTTACTGATGACCTTATTTCTGCTTCGCAAAGTTACCAGGATTGCCTGGCGGCATATTCTTCTGGTAACTGCGCTGAGCTTCTCGCTGCGGCTTAATTTCCTGTATGGGCAATACTACGTACTATTGCTGTTCCTGCTGACACTGGCCTGTTATCTCTATCTTCGCGGACAGCGAGTGCTGAGCGGCGCCGTTATCGGCATTGCGGCCGGATTGAAGATTTTTCCTGTGATATTTCTGCTTTACTTTCTCCGCAAACGTGATCTGAAGGCATTCGTGGGTGGCGCTGCTTCAGGTACGGCGGCAGCGATTCTCTCTATCGCGGCATTTGGCTGGCACTTGCACCAGACCTACCTGTCGCAGGTGATGCCCGCGGCATTGCGTGGCGAAGGGCTGGACCCCTACAACCTGCATGCCGCGTCGCTCTCATCACTGCTGCATCGGCTGTTTGTTTATGAGCCGCAACTCAATCCTCATCCTGCTATTCATGCAACATGGCTCTTTGCCGTTTGCCTTCCCCTGTTGCAGATGATAATCATGGGGCCCGCCTTATTGCTTGCTACGCCGGGAGTCGAGGATTCGCGCCGAGTGCGTCTGGAGTGGGCAGCGATATTGACCGCGAGCCTGGCAATCTCGACGTCGCCGGGGTCCTATCTGTTCATGCTGCTTATCCTGCCGGTGTGTTGCATGCTGGAGGCGCTTCTGCACGAACGACGGCATCTTTTTGCGTGGGGAGTACTGGGTCTATATACCGCTGCAGGAATTCTGTCTGGAACAAACGATGATGTCGAGGGATGGAAAGCGCTTCTCATGACTCCAAGGCTCCATATCCTGCTTTTGCTGTGTGTGGTTGCTTACGTGTTGCTGATGCAGCGCCGGCCAGAGGGGGCGAAGAAAGCGCTGAGGTGGGATCGCCTTGCATGGGCGGCGGTACTGGGGATCATCGTTGTCATGAACATCAACGGCGGTCTTCGCCGGCAGTGCGGCCTCTACGACGATTACCAATGGAGAGTGCAGCCGCCTGAGGATGCATTGATGACGGTTCATCCGGCGATACAGGGGGATTCGTTGCACTTCATCTCGCTCTTCGGCACCGGTTACCACTCTGGCGTTCGGACGGCCGGCAGGAGCCAGCTCAGCAGCGATAGTGCGGACGATGTGCTTGCTGTGACGGCCTCTGGTTCTGAGCGATGGGTGGAGCGCGTCGGTCACGAGTCGACGCTCATCTCGGATTATGCCGGAAGGACTGAGATACACCAGGCGGAATCCCCGGTGGCTTCCTCTGATGGCCGCTGGCTGGCCTATCTCCGCGAAGACCATGCTCGCGGGCGCATTATGCTTCGCGCGCTCGATCATCAAGATGGCGAGGACAAGCTGCTTACTCCAGCCAGCCTCAATGTATATGAGATGTCATTTCTTCCGGACGGGGGAATGGTCTTTGCAGCGGCTAACGGAGGGGCACCCAGTCTGTTCACGGTGAAGCAGGGCGGCACGATTGGCCCTCTCGGTATTGAGAATGCCAGGTATCCTGCCGTCTCTCCGGATGGCCACTGGCTCGTCTACAGTCAGCTGGAAAATGGCAGTTGGAATCTTTGGCTGCGTGGGCTAGCCGATGGCCACACAAGGAGGCTTACCCAGGCTGCCTGCAATGCTACCGAGCCTGCGTGGGCGAGCGATTCGAAGACGTTGTACTACGCCAGCGATTGCGGGCGTGCTATGTGGTTCTCTGTGATTTGCAGGCGGCAGGTCGTTCCGTGACTCAGGCTTTGCTGGTGGCTGCGATCTCTCCGATTGCCGCGACTAACTTATCGAGGTCGGGGATCGTGGTGTAGACATGCGGAGTCACGCGGACGCAGCTGATATTCTCCCAGACAATGCCCACAGTATGAATCTTGTAGCGGTCGAAGAGCGCTGACGACACGGCGCCTGGGGCCATGCCGTCGATGCTGACTCCGCAGATAGCGCAGGAGTAGTTTGCATTCAGTGAGGTGTGGAGTTTGACTTTGGGAATTTCGCGCACCCGGGTGGCCCAGTAATCCTTGAGATACCGAATCCGTTGTTCTTTGCGCTTGCTGCCGATTCCCTCATGGAAGTTGATGGCTTCGCCGATGCCCTGCTCGATGGGGAAGCTGCGTGTGCCCAAGTCTTCGAATTTGCGGATGTCGGAGCTGCGGGGGGCGCCGTTGCAGAGGAGGGGCCACACCTTCTCGATCTTGTCTGCTTTGACCCACATCATGCCACTGCCGATCGGTGCGGAGAGGAACTTGTGGAGGCTGGTGCCGAAGTAGTCGCAGTGGAGGTCGGGTACCTTGAAGTCGATGAGACCGAAGGAGTGGGCGCCATCTACGATGACCTCGATGCCGTGGGCGTGGGCCATGTCGGAGATCTTCTGTGCTGGCATGGTCTGGCCTACCCAGTTGATCATGTGCGTTACGTGAAGCAGGCGGGTCCTGGGCGTGATCGCCTGTTCGAAGGCACGCACGATGGCGGCGTCGTCTTCGATGGGGAAGTCGAAGCTGATCTGCTTGAAGACGATGCCGTCGCGTTGGGCGCGCTGGCGGTAGGCCTGGATCATGTGCGGGTAATCCTGCTTTGTGCCGATTACTTCGTCGCCGGCTTTGAGCGGCAGGCCATAGATGATGGTGTTCAAGGCTTCGGTGGAGTTGCGATTGATGGCGATTTCGTTGGGGTCAGCGCCGGCGAGGTGAGCGAGCTTCTGACGCAGCGGTTCGCGGCCCTGGTCGAGGATCTGCCACATGTAGTACGAAGGCCCCTCATTGGTCATCTGGTTATAGCGCTCGACGGCCTGCTGAACCACGATCGGCGAGGGCGAAACTCCACCGTTGTTGAGGTTGATCAGGTTGGGATTGACCGAGTAGGACCGCTGGATGACGCTCCAGAAATCTTCATTCTGAGCTACTTCCAGCGCGTTGAGATGAGCGACGGCGCGGGAGGCTGCCTGCCAGTCGGCGGCGTGGGCCTGATGGAAGAAGCTATCGAGAGAGAAGGCGCCGGCGAGGGCGACGGTTTGCTTCAGGAAGGAGCGGCGGCCGTTGTGGATCATATCAAGAACTGTAGGTCCTTGAGCGTATTGCGGGCAATGGGTTAACGAACTTTTAAGCGCTTGGGGCGAAGGGAAGGGGAAGCGCCCCCGGGGGAAGGTATTGATTTTCTAGTAACCAGGGCTGCGGTCTACTAATCGAGGCAATCTGATTCTACGCCGGAGACGGTTAATTGCATGCAACTTGCTTTGTGATTTGATGGGCGTGGGATTGCGTAGAATTTTGGGGTTTCGGGCTATGCTGATTTTGGGTAAAGGATCATTGGGCCTGCGCTAGTCCTGGATGAAAAAGCCTGTGACAGCTTTGCCGAACGATGCGCGGTCGACGCAGAACATTGCGTTATGAAATGTGTGACGTTGCGCAATGATTGTCGCGTGTTGAGTGATGGATGCTGTGCGCTGCGCAATGAACGACGAAAGATTTGTTGGGGTTCGTGCTTGGCACGAACTTGTCCCACATCTCAAAAGCGAGATGTGGGGCACCCAGATCCGGTCGGTAAGGGAATGCGATTAGACGGGTTCCGGGAGTGGGGCGTCCCAGCCGGGGTGTTTGGTCTTTAGCTGCTGATAGACGGTGAGGATCTCTTCCTGAGAGGGGACGAATTCCTGACCGCGCATGAAATACAGCAAGGTCTGGATGAGGGCTGCGATGTCCTGTTCGCTCATGAGTGCTCCTTTGCTACATTTCGGAGCGTAGTGGTTATCGATAGAGATTGCTGAGCAGTTTTCTACGGTTTTCGATTCCATCCTTTCGCAAAATACGCGACGAATGAGAAAAATTTGCGCAGTGGCGGTTCCGTTTTACGCAATATACTGCGGGGATCAAGCTGCGAAGGCGGCATCGCTCTTTTCAGCAAGGCGGCAGGTAACCTGCGATAAAGATATCGTCGTTCAACGCTTCCCGGGAAGGTCGTGAATCGTATGGCGAAATCGTATGTGGCTGTGTGGGCTGCGATTGTGTGGAATAAAAGCCTGAGGCTTTTGCTCGCGATCATCTTCTTCTCTGTGCCCATGGTTGCAGTTGGCCAGACCAAGGATGTGTGGGCAAACATAACGTTACGGGATGGGACAGTTCTCCAATGCAAATGCTCGGCCACGATAGTGCCCCTGGAGCAACTGAATGTCCTTAAGGGTCTTCTGAAAGAGGATTTGAAGGGGTTGGTTCCTACCGATGAGAACGCATATGATCCGTCGATTCACATTCAGAGAAATGCCTTCTTTGTGGAATACACGCTACCGAACCAAGGTGGTTGGTTCTACACCGACCTGGCCGACGTGCATGAGATCCACGATGAGGAATCTGATTACAGCAATGACATGCTGGTCGCCAAGTTCACTAAACCTTCGTCCGGAGGTTTTACACCTGTAAACAACCCGCCTGCACCCCCCAAGCCAAGTCCGCCGGCTGGCGGGTTTATACCGGCGAACACTACGGCTGCGCCTCATAAGCCGAATTTGTCGGCCGGTTGCGGGCTTGGACGCGAATCGACTGGTCCCCAGCAATTCTACCCATCCGATTGGCCGAAATGGGCAGCAAATCAGCCTCCGCCTCCGCCAGAGACAGGTTGCACTCCAGCAGATTTGCAAGCCTATCGTGCTTATCAGGACGCTTTAGCTGAAGAGAAAGCCCGAGAATTAGCCAAAGCAAAAAGCGATCCGAAGTACTGGATGGGGCACTGGGTCCATGACGGCAGGTCGGCTGTTGGCGGAACCAAGGTCGTTATCGAAATGTATGCGGATGGCACCTTTACGCGGACAGAATCGTTCAGTTCATCGGTCTTCACTTCTGGGCCTACTGGTCCGACGCTAGGTGCAGGACAGGAGATAACCAAATCCTCAATTCAGGGAACGTGGGTATTGAACGGCAGTAGCATGGTACTTTCCAGCGGCGACTATCTGGATGGCTTTACCCGCAATTAATGCGAGCAGGAGTAGTGGAAACAGGATCAGATTGAAGTTCGTGCTTTGCACGAATTTGGCCCCACATCTCAAAGGCGAGATGTGGCGCACCCGCACGCGGCGGCTTTGAGGATTCTCACCCTTTCTCGAATGCGCGAAAGGATGGGCACCCTGAGTTGTGGCGGGTTCACGGAAGGCAAAAGGTTGGGTGGGCCACCCCGCCCAACCTCTTCAGGCCTGCGAGCGGCTATTGACTGGTGAGAACGACCTTTAGTGCGCTCTCTTTGGCTGCGTTGCCGAAGGTCTCGTATGCTTTCTGGATGTCGTTCAAGTCGAAGCGGTGGGTGACCAGTTTAGCTGGTTGTAGCTTGCCGGATAACACAACCTTGAGGAGCATCGGAAGTGTCACAGTATCGACCAGGCGCGTGGTGAGGGAGATGTTGCGGTCCCACAGTTTCTCGATATGCAGAGTTACCGGTTTGCCGTGGACACCTACGTTGGCGAGGTGACCGCCAGCTCCGACGATAGCCTGGCAGATATCGAAGGTTGCGGGTATGCCGACTGCTTCAATGGCGACGTCGACTCCGGCCCCTCCGGTCAGCTCCATCAAACGGGCGATGGCTTTTCCGTCCGAACTATTGATGACGGTGGTTGCTCCCAGTTGCTTTGCTACGGCGAGGCGATTGTCGTCCAGGTCGATGACGTAGATGACGGCGGCGGAATAAAACTGCGCAGTCAGCAGGACTGCGAGTCCGACGGGGCC
>Ga0206936_1186_pt1 | contig 16043 bp, 9 predicted proteins | sample Alteio_BWOrgHeat_14_FD_152922 | JGI IMG/M metagenome (GOLD analysis project Ga0206936, IMG submission 152922) | Enriched cells from forest soil in Barre Woods Harvard Forest LTER site, Petersham, Massachusetts, United States -... | ecosystem: Environmental > Terrestrial > Soil > Temperate forest > O... | reverse complement strand
TAAAACCCTTACGGGTTTAATTGATAAAGCCGCGGCTACGGGCGACAAAAAGCGGGCGGTGGAGTTAACCCGAAAATTGGTAGCGGTGGATGTGACCCGGGTACCATCGAAACTTAAACTGGCCCGGCTGCTTCAAAGCGCCGGCGACTTCAAAGGCGCCGCGGATGTTTATTACCACCTGGCCTTATGGTTTAAAAATCAAAACAAGAAAGATGAAGCGGATCAGTACATCCAAAAAACACTGGAGATGAACCCGGAACACGCTGTGGCTTTTGAAATGGCGCCAAAAAAGGAACCGTTAAAAAGCGGGAAGGCCGAAGAGATTGTTTTGACCTATCAGGTTTTAACGGATGAACCCGTGTCGGCTCCCGCGGCCGACCCGTTGCCGGAAAAGGTTGAAGTATTGGCTGAAGTTTCACCGAGGGAAGCTTTCGCCGCTCAAATGGGAATCGCGGACCAATGCGCGAAACAGGGTCTTCTGGACGAGGCAATCACCATTTATCAACAGCTTTTAGACATTGATGCTGACAATTCTGATGTTATTCAAAAACTCAATCAGGTATATGGCGCTTATGCCAAAACGGGAACGGATTTAACGAGTGTTTTAACCCCGGCGGCGCCGATCGATGAGGAAATCAGAAAAAATAAAGCCGCCGCTGGTAAAAAAATACTCAGCGAGATCGAGATCAAGGCGAAAAAAGAAGCGGATCTGATCATAACCGTTCTGTTGGAAAGGCGTTCTCGAGACGCGGCCAAAAGAGACAAGTTGGACAAGGCTCAATCTATTTTGAAAGCCTTGGCAGCCGAGGGGATGGAATTGGCAGGAAAAAAGATAAGGGGTGAAATTATAGAAGCCGCTCCCCAGGCCGAAATAAAGGCGCCGGCGGTTTCGACAGATTCTCAGGATGAGCCCGCGGTTGACGAACTAAAAACGTCTTCACCCAGCCCTGCGGACACTATCTTTTTAAAGGTGGGAGAATCATCGAGTGCGGCGAATTGGCAAAACGAGCCGCATCGGGACCCCAATGTCCGGAAAAAGATGAGGCGAATCGGTTTTGTCTAAGCTCGTGTTCTGAGAAAAAAATCCCGAAGCCTTCGGGAGGTTAAGAGTGTCTGCCGGGTCGATATCAATTTTAGTTATACCTTATCAAAAATAGACATCTGATAGTTCTGGCGCCAAACCGCCCGGGGAATAAGCTGAAAGCGTGGCTTAATTCGCGGTACGCGGTGAAGGAGTCGAACATGGAGAAGGATTTTGTATTGTTGTTTCCTGAGAACTTTTATTCGAAATTAACCGTTAAAACCATCCATTTTATACATACCAATGTGGAAGATCCCCTGCGAGTGGGGTTTGTGGCGGGACAATTAGAGGTATCCGCGGAACACTTGATCCGGGTTTTCAAAAAAGACACGGGCATGACGCCGAGAAAATACATCAATAAAGTGAAGATGGAACAGGCAAAATCGCTTTTAAAAGAGAGTGATTTGAGTGTGGGTAAAATTTCCACCAGCCTGGGTTATAAAAACCGAGATCACTTTTGCCGCCTGTTCCACAGCATGGTGGCCCAAAGTCCCAGGAAATATAAATCCACCCATAAACTGGCGATGAAGTTGAAAAGTCAGTGCGCCTAAGCTGAATAAGATCAAAAAAAGTCATGTTTTTGCGCCTATTTGAGTATTTGTTTTGATCAAAAGCGGTGTTTCTTGGCTGAAATGTTAAAATTTCCAGATCAATGAGATGCTTTGATAACCCCTTCATATATAGAGCGCTTTTAAGACCCGAAACCTATCGGAGAATCACGTATGTTCTGACGTTTGTTTTTGCGGGCGCGGCGAGCCTTCAAGCGCAAACGACCTATTTTTTTACTTCCGGTCAAACCAATCCACAAAACGGAACGATGGATTACTACGATTTAAACACCACCGGCAACGCTAGTTCGGATGGGCTTTTGGGACAATCGCTCAATACCCAGTTTTTAGTTCCGGCTTTGGCTACCCAATCCGCTAGCGCGGTGACCATGAGTCTTCTGGTCAGCCCCAACATGAGCACGGCGCCGACAGATAGTTCGGTGGGGGCTTCACCGACAGGGTTTGGCTTTGAAAGCACTACGCCCTTAACCTGCGATATTGGCGCCGGTAACTGGCACTTTAGTACCCGTTTCGCGTTAAACCCCTCAACTTGTTCCAGTTGTACTTATACCTTTGAACCGAAAGTGGCGGTCTATACTTACGATGGGACTACTTCGACTTTGCTTTGGAGTAATGCTGGCTCTCCTTTTTCGGCCAGCGGCAGCGAGAGTACAGCGGTAACGGATAGTTGGTTTAAGTTTCAATCACCGTTTACGGGTGTGGCGGGGCAGTACCTGATTGTGGAATATTATTTAAAGATAATTGGAACCTTAACCGGGACGACAGACAGCTGGACAGCTTGGAATGGTGATTTTGGTTTTAATACGGCTCAGGATTTTGTGACCATTCCCGCTTGTAATCCAACCAACACCCCCACTAACACGGCCACCAGTACTCCCACCAATACGGTTACTCCCACGCCCACTTATGACGGCTGCCCCAGCTGGATAACGGCGGGGAATGCCACTCAAAGCGGCACTCTGGCTACCTTAACGACAAACTCGGCTAATCAAGCGGGCGCGGCCTGGGGTGCTTCCTGCATCAATCTGACCCAAAACTTCAATATGACCTTTAAAGTTTATTTCGGCGCGGGTCCGGGTGCGGATGGAATTGACTTCGTTTTGCAAAATGACGCCCGCGGCACCGCGGCGGTGGGCGGTACGGGCGGCAATAAAGGCTACAACGGCACGGGGGTTAACATTGTTCCTTCAGCGGCTTTCGCGCTGGATACTTTTGGCACCAACGGCTCTTTGGAAATGGAAGAGAATGGCAGTTTCGTGAATACTTGCTCCTTCGCCTCAACCACTTGCCCTTATATCTTTCCCTCAAGCGTTTGTGACAATACCGAGCACACTTATAACGTGGTCTGGAACGCGGTTTCTAAAAACCTGTCCCTCAATTTTGACGGCGTTAACGTGATGAGCTACAACCGGGATTTGGTCGCTTCGGTTTTTAGCGGGACAACCTGTGTCTATTACGGTTTTACGGGCGGTACGGGAGGTACTACCAATCTTCAGTATGTCTATGGGGTGAATTGTTTTACTTCTACGGCTACCCCGACAGCGACCAATAGCCCGACAAATACAGCTACTCAAAGTCCGACCAACACCGCCACTCAAACCACCACAAACACCTCCACTCAAAGTGCTACCAATACGGCCACCCAGACGGCGGCCAATACAGCGACTAACACCGCAACAGCTACAGCTACCAATACGGCTACTAATACCGCTACTCAAACCCCGACTCAGACCCTGACCAACACACCGGTGAATACCAATACGAGTACTCAGACCTATACCTATACGGTCACGCCGACCAATACCATTACCAATACGCCGGTTAATACGGCGACTCAAACACCGGTTCCCACAGTCACCATTACGCCTACACCAGTGGCTTCGCCGAATTTGCCGGGGCCCAATCCTTTCACGCCTAATCTGCCCACGAATAACTTTGTCAGTTTTAATCTTCCGTTAGATCATGGTTCGGGCAAGTTGATGCTTTTTGATCTGAAGCGTTTTCCGGTAAGGAATATTGGCTTTAACCAGGGTGATACGGTGGGTTGGGACGGGAAGAATGACGCGGGGCAGGTGGTTCAGGGCGGTGTTTATATTTATCTGTTAAGCGTGAACGGTAAAGTTCATCGCGGCTCGATTACGGTATTAAAATAAAAGGTATGGCTATTAACACTTTCAAGTTTCTTCTCCTCACTTCAGCCATGGTGGTTCTGGTTCCTCAGGGAGCTCGCGCTCAGTTCTTGGATTTTAGCCAACCCGCGCGCGCGACGGCTTTGGGCGGTAATTTGGTGGCTTTGCCTGAAGGACCATCGGCTTTAACCTTTAACCCGGCGGGATTGGGTCTGCAAGACCGTTTTCAGGCTTCAGCCCGTTATGAAAGTCTGTTCCCAGGTTTAGAAAATGATGATATTTCCACGGGTAACCTGTCGCTCCTATCGCCCATGAGTTCTCTGGGCGCTTTCGGTCTTTCCTGGGACCACTTAGGCGCTAATCAACTCGAGCAGGATAATATCCGCCTAGCCTGGGGCAAAAGCATTCCGACCAAGGGTATTTTTCATTCACTGGAAGTTGGTTTTTCTTTCTCTTATTTGATGCAGCGTTATGTGCTTTCGGTGCCGCTTCAAAATGTTTCGCTGACTAATGTGTCGGCAAATTCTTTGGCGCTGGGAGGGGGATTGCTGTTGTCGCCTTTTCAAGATTTCACGCTAGGTCTGGCGGCAGATGACATTAACAGTCCTAACCTGGGCGTGGTAGGAACCGATCGGATTCCTTTACTGCTGCGCTGGGGTATGGCGGCCAAATTATTTTCACACAATCCGGTTCAACTCACCTTAACCGCGGCACAGTCGCTCTCAAATAGTCAGCTGGACAATCAAGGCGGCATGGAACTTTTTTTCTCTGACTTTGGCATCCGGCTTCGCGGTGGATTAGATGATTATCAAGGCGCGGTAGGTTTTGGTTATGAATGGTCGGATTTTTTAATCGACTACGCTTATACCTTCTCGGCTTTTGGCAACAATCAGGTCGCCGGTGTGGGCCTGCCCGGCAGCAATCTTTTGGAATTGGGACTGCGATGGGGCGGGGTCACATCTGAATCCGAGTATGACGAATATATGCGAAAGGCGCAGACCGCCGAAGAGACTAAAAGTTGGGGTTGGGCCGCCTGGTATTATCAGGAAGCTTTAGCCGCGAAACCCAACGATAAAGCCGCCGCCGAGGGGCGGGCGAGAAATCTGCCGCAATATAATTCACAAAGAGCCGCCCGATTCTTTAAAGACGGCCAGTTGGCCGAGCAAAAAGCTTCGCTGGAAGACGCGAAGTTCTATTATGAAATGTCGGTGAAACTGGCGCCAACCCAGGCGGACTACGCGGCGGCCTTGACCCGCGTGAGCGCTTCGGCGGACCTGGCGGCGTCTCAAGCCAAGGCGGAAAAATATTATCAGGACGGTTTGGCGGCGGAGCAAAAGGGTGCCTTGTTTGACGCGCTCTATGATCTGGCCATGGCGGCCAAAGCCATGCCGGCGAATCTGGATTACGCCAGGGCTTTGGTGCGCGTGAACGATGCCTTTACAGCCAAGGCGCAAAACTCGGGCAGCGAAGCGAAGATTGATGAAATTGTCCGCCGTGTTTCCGACGCGGTCTCGAGAGATAAACGTCAAAGCGCGTTAAAACTATTGGCGGAGGGTCTAAGAAAATATCCCCATCAACCCGCGCTGGAACTGATTCAAAGGATGCTCGATAGCGGCGAAGGGGTAACGCCGGGGTCGGCGCCCAACCAGGCGGTTCAAATTCTTGAAAACGAGGCGGACCTTTATATCGCCAAGGGCCGGCCCGATATGGCTAAAAAGAGCCTGGAAGAAGCGCTGAAAACCCAACCCAAGAATGCTGAAGTCAAAAAGAAGCTATCCCAACTGGATAGTCCGGTGCAGACGGTTTCACCTGATAAAATGAAGCTGGCTGAAGAGCTCTATGAAAAAGGGCTTCAATGCTACCTGTCGGGTGACTTGGACGGCGCAGTTCGCAATTGGGAAGAAGCTCTTAAAAACGATCCCAATCATACGAAGGCACAAAACAACCTGGTGCGGGCCAAGCTGGAAAGGGAATCGAAAAACCCATGAACCTTACTAAACGACTTTCCCTCACCCACGGGTTTATCGCGCTCTTGGCCGTGCTGGTCACCCTGGGCGTCATGATTGGCGGGGCCAAAATACTTTTTCTGAATGAAGTTCACGAATCCGAGCAAAAACAAATCGACTCCTTTTCACTGGCCGCCCGTGAAGCTTATTTTGCCCATGAGGATGTGGAAGTTCTGAATTACATCAAGATGGCATCAAAAGACGAGATGATCGCCTTTACGGCTTTTGTTAGTGATAAAGGACAGAGGCTAGTATTGCCCGCGGCTTTCGCGGGGTTGGATTTCGCTCCGGGCGAGAAGATTCTTTCAGACGGAAGGAAGATCAGTATTTTCGCCAAACCGGTGGAAGTGAACGGTGAAAAAGCCGGGTTGGTCGCGATTGGTTATGATAGCGATAAAATTGAAAAACGGATTCAAGCCCAGGTAGGCCACTGGATAGAGTTGGGCGCTATCGCGGGCGTTTCGGCTTTGGTGGTAGCGTTCTTCGTATCTGTTTTTGTGGCGGGCCATCTGGCCCGGCCGCTCAAGCGTATTCGCGAAGGCACGGAAGAAGTTCGGCTGGGTAAATTAGACAAACTGGTCGATGTGAACCGGTCCGATGAGATCGGCGATCTGGCCCGGGCTTTTAATACCATGGTGGTACAGCTCAAAGAACTGGATGAAATGAAGCGCGACTTTGTGGCGGGCGTCACCCACGACTTTGGAACACCTCTGCACGCGATTAAAAACGCCGTGGAGTTTTTGCAGGATCAAAAGCCCGGGCCGCTGACGGCCAAGCAGGCTGAATATCTGATGCTGGTTTCCAACAGCACCATACAACTCACGACCTTTATTAATAATCTTTTGACCACCGCCAGCATTGAGGCTGCCAAGGCCGAGCCTTATTTTGAGCTTTTTGACGCCCACGCTTTAGCGCAAGAAGTGGTCAGCCTTTATCAACCTTTGGCGGAAAACAAAGGGATTACGCTGAAACTGGAGTGCGATACCCCAACCTTGTCACTCGTCTCGGATGTCACTATGATGCGTCAAATATTGACGAATATGATCTCGAACGCCATGAAGTACACCGTCCAAGGCGGCGCGGTGGTGAAACTGGAAGAGGCGGGCGACGTGTTTGTTTTGACCGTCAGCGATACCGGTATCGGCATTGACCCTAAAAATTACGACCTGATTTTTGACAAGTTCTTCCGGATTAGACAGCCCAAAAACTTTAGTGTTCAGCAGGGAGCCGGTTTGGGCCTGGCGATCGTCAAAGGATTAGTAGAGGTATTGGGCGGCTCAGTCTCGGTGGATAGCCAATTGGGCGCCGGAACGGCTTTTACCGTCCGTTTTCCCCGCAAAAGCCTGGCAGCAAACGATTTTAAGGAGTCGTAGAAGGTGAAAGTACTCATTATTGAAGATGATCCGGCGGCGTTGTCGGTCGCGCGTGATCTATTAGAATCCATCCAGTTCGAGGTGGATACGGCCGTCAATGGGACGGAAGGCCGCGAGAAAATTGAAAATAATCCGCCGGATTTGATCGTTCTGGATCTGAGCCTGCCGGACGATTTCGGGCTGGATATTTGCAAGGACGTAAAGGCCGCCCATCCCGGCATCCTGATTTTCATTTTGACCGCCCTGGGTAATTCCCGCGACATCGTGGCGGGACTGGAAGCGGGCGCCGACGATTATTTGCCCAAGCCCTTTAATCAGCGTGAGTTTATCGCGAGGGTTCAAATGATGATTAAACGAGCCGCCAGAAAATAAGTGAAAGAGTTCCGGTGATCGTCTCGAAACGACAATTGGAAAAATGGTTCGGATTCCTATTTTCAATCCGCTTCTTTTGGAAAGCTCTCAAATTCTCCTTCTGGTTTGTTTTAGCCGGCACATTGGCCATTTCGGCCCTCCTATGGATGAGCGCGGATTCGGTTAACCAAACCGGTCTGATTCAATACGAATGGGTGCTTTGTCTTTTTTTGTTTTTCCTCTCAGCATTCTTCCTGCCTTACCTGCTCAAATGGCTTTTCTTTTCCCTGGAACCTCAGGCCAGCTTTTTTAAAAAACGCGTCATGCTTTCCTTCGCGGCCTCGGTTTTGCCTATCTTGATGGGTTGTTTTATTTTGACGGTCATGCTGTTTTTGCCGGGAAAGATAACGATCAGCACGATGGGATTGTTTTTGTGCTGGGTGATTGGGGTTCTTCTATTAACGATCTGGTCCATCTGGTTCGCGGTCAAAATATCCTCTGATAAAACCATCGACTCCATGCGTTTGATTTTTAATGGAATGGAGATGGTGTCAAAGTTGGACTTTGATCATCTCATCGTGTCCTCGCAACAGGATGAAATTGGGGATGTGTCAGGGCAATTCAACCGGATGACCCAACTGCTCAAAACCAGAGTGGGTATTCTTCAGGCCTTGTTTGACAACATCCGCATTTTCAGCGGCATGCTGAAAAAAGAAAAAATTATCGACCACAGCATTCAAAGTTTTAAATCGCTGGAAGAAGCGGGCGAGATTGTGATCGCCCTGTGGGATGAGGAAGTGGGCCAGATGACCGTGGAAAGATCCTCAGGTAATAGGGCAGATACGGTGGGTCTCCAGTTTTCGGCGGGCGAAGGCGTGCTGGGGCAGATGATCCAGTCGCCCCAATTTTTGGCCTGGTCGCCGGATGAATATGATCAGATGGCCAAAGGCAGCGAGAAGGAAAGACTTTTGTGGGGCAAGCCCACTTATGTGGTTTGCACCCCGATGCTCTTTAAAGGCATTCTCAAAGGCGCGGTTATTTTGTACGACCTGGATCTGGAAAAATTCGCCACTGACCGAAAAATGGATTATCTCCAGGGGCTGGCTAATCAGATCGCCATTTTTTTGGAAAACGCCCGTCTCTACCGCATGGTCATTCAAGACCGTCTCACCGGACTTTTTGTTCACAGCTTTATTGAAGGTGAGTTAGAAAATCTTCTGGCGCAGGCCAAACGCTATAAATTTCCGGTTAGTTTTGTCATGTTTGACGTGGATAAGTTCAAGCAAATCAACGATCAATACGGGCACACCGCTGGAAATAACCTTTTAAGAGCAGTATCTCAAGCCATTCGGGCTGTTTCCCGCGACGCGGACAGCCCAGGCCGTTACGGCGGAGACGAGTTTGAGATTATCCTGCCCCACACGGACAAGGACGGCGCTTTGGTTTACGCGGAAAAGCTGCGCGCGGGGGTTTCGAATCTGGAAGTAGAAGTGGGCGCGGGGATTAAAGCGAAAGTCACGATCAGCGTGGGTCTGGCCACTTACCCCCATGACGCCAAGGATTCGGAAGCCTTACAAGCCGCGGCGGATAGCGCGCTTTATGCCGCGAAGGCAAAGGGCCGTAATTGTGTTGTGGTATACGCGGAGAAATAAGCTTTTTTCAAACGACCTGCCCGCTCGAATTATCCACGGTATTTACTGGGAGTGTTTTTGACCAGTTCGTGAAACAAACGGCTGAAATGATGCCGGCTTTTGTAACCCAACCGATAAGCGATTTCCCCAATAGAGAGATGGCTCTTTTTCAGCAGAATTTTAGCCCGTTCCATTTTGGTTTCGTTGATGTATTCCAGCGGTGTCTGCTGGGTTTGCTGTTTAAAAAGACGAATGAGATGTTCGGGAGAGACTTTTAAGTGTTGGGCGATGGCCGTTACTTTTAGAGGTTCTTCGATGTGGTTCTGAATGTAATCGATGGTTTGGGCGGCCAGTCCGGAATAAGTCGGATTAGGAAGCAAGAAAGCAAAGCGCTTTTCCATCCGGTCAGCGACTTCCTGAATAGAATCATTTCCCTCGATTAAAAAAGATAACTCCTGTCCGCCGATGGAACGCCAGTTCAAATAATCCCCGTGTAAATAAGCGCATTCTTCTAATAGTTTTCCATGTCTCAATAAAAACTCCGCCTGATCCAGATAGGGCCTAGTTTGACGCACTGTCCGGTTCAGATAAACCGATTTGAGGCCGGGGAAGGGCGCGGCCAGATTTTCAGCGAACCAGCATTGAAAATCATCTTCCATGATTTTCTTGAGGATGGTTCTGGCCGCTTCGGGATAATTGGTGTTTTTAGGGATGGCGTAATTGACGCCGCCAATCAGGGACTTGCTCTGGACTTTAATGTTTTGAGTGGGAAGCAGACACCAGCCGAAATTTTCCTGCTGTTCCTTGGGAAGATCGCTGATCAAACGAAGGCCGTCAGACCAATGGTGTAGGAAGACCGAGCGGCCTTCCAAAAAGCTTTTGAATGAGTCACTGTATTGGTAATTCAAGACAGCTTTGGGAGTAATGCCCGCGGTGAAGAAGCGCTTGATCTGGTTTAATCCGGTTTCCAACGCCTGGCGGTTCAGTATCCACTGAGGGCGGTTCTCATATAAGTCCACGCCCTGGGCCCAGATGTAATCCAGGAACATGGAGAAAGACACGTCCGGGTTAAAGTTGAAGACGAAACCATTCAGAACTGGATTTTTCTCGCCGGAAAGAATGGTGGAAGCCTGTTTCTCCAGCTCGTCCCAGGTCTGGGGCGGTTTGAAGAAGTATTTATACAAAAGATCCTTCCGGTAAAACAAAAGACGGATGGAAACATGCTGTGGAACACTAAAGAGATTTTTGCCCACGACCCCCTTGCGCCAGCCCACGTCGAGAAATTGATGTTGATAGTTGGGGAACAGGTCATCCAGAGGCATGAGGACATTCTGGTGTCCGTAATAAGAAGCTCCGGCCACGGTGTTGATGGCAATGAGACCCAAGTCCGTGCTGTCGGTATATAGCAGGCTGGGATTAGGATTGATGGCAGGGGTCCAACGAATGGCTTTCGTACCCTGGAACATCCGCTCCTGGCTGAGGTATTTGTTGAGGTACTGGGAATATTGCTTCTGATGGGCGTCTTGCATGAAAAAGGGATAACCCACTTCCATGACATTGGAGCGGGCAGGGCTTGAAACGATTTTCTTTTTTGGGCGTCGGTGTGGGCTTAGCGTTTTTTTTCCGCATGGGTGCCTTCAACCTCTGGGGTCATACTTTTTGTCCCAACGTCAAAATTATACACAACATATCAATTTTAGATACAAATTTTCAGCACAGCGGGTTTCTAACCAGGAATAGACTCTAACCACTAGAACAAACGTTTGAAATTGTCGGCCCCAAAAGCCTGATTTCAGCGATATGGGCTAAGTGGGGAGGCTGTTTTGAAAACAAAGATCAAAAGTTCAATGCTTCGCGCGGGGCTGAAATCATTTTTTAGTGATTCTACTTTTCAGCTTTTTCATTTCGGTCGCGCAAGCCAGACCTCCCTATGAAGTGGTGGGCTATGCTTTGCAAACCACCATGGCGCCCAGCAACAGCGTCAACGATAACGGTCAGGGAGCGAACATCAATTGGACCACTGATATTCCCTGGCAGGATTTGACCGTCGTCAGCGACGCTTTCGCGATTCCTTCCACTGGCAATACCTTTGATATGAGTGAAGCCAAAGTCGCTTCGTTGATTACGCCAGCCCACAACAATGGGGTGCGCTGCATTATTTCTGTCGGCGGCGGCAGCCAGGACTCAGCCTTCTCTACTTTGTGTTTACCCGCGAATCGCCAGGCCTTCGCCTCGGCAGTGACCGCCATGATGATGAATTACGGTTACGACGGTGTGGATATCGATTGGGAAGTGGACACTAACCAACAGGCGGATGCGACCGCCATGATGCAAGACATTTACGCGAAAGTGAAAGCGCTTCCTAATTCCACTGTTGACGGCAAACCCCGTACGCTGGCTTTTACCACGGTGGATTACATCTCCAACATTTACAACATGACCACGCTCGGCAACTACACCGACTGGTGTTTCTTTATGGGATATGACTGGGGCGCCTGCCCCGAACTGGCCACCGGTCCACTGGACGCGATCGCCAGTGAGATCAACAGCCTGACCAACGGCAGCCAATGGGGTTATCCCATCAGCAAAATGATTTTCGGCTGTCCGCTTTATTGCGATCATTACACCGGTTCGAACTGCAACGCCGGAGAATATGACACACTTTCCATTCTGCATCTGGGTACACCGGGGGCCTACAACAGCACCTGGGCGGAACAGGCTTATACCTACGCGGGCGGAACGGTTTATGTGGATACAGCTCAAAGCTATTGTGACAAAACCAACTGGGCTTTGAATCATGGTCTGCGCGGTATTGGTATGTGGGACATGGCGCAAGCCTTGCCTTATACGGACAGCACGGTAAGCGGTATTTGGAATGTGATTGGCGGCAACGCGGGTTGTTTAAATCTGGGTCCGACAGCGACTCCGACCATGACGGCGACACCGGTGGTGTCTTCCACCTGGAGAGTTAACGCGGGAGGTCCCCAATATACGGACAGCCTGGGTCATCTTTGGGCCGCGGACGAAAACTATACGGGCGGTACGGCAGCGGTCACTACCAGCACGATCACGGGTTCTTTGCCGGGCGCGGGGGATCAATCCCTTTACCAAAGCCAGCGTTACGGCAGCCCTTTTACTTATACCTTCAATGTGCCGGCGGGTTCTTATCAGATCACTTTAAAGTTTGCTGAAACCTATTGGACCGCCGCGGGCAAGCGGGTATTCAATGTGTTGGTCAATGGCACAACCGTACTGACCAACTTTGATATTTATGCCGCCGCAGGCGGACAGAACAAAGCCATTGATGAAGTCTTCAATAATATCGCGCCTACGGGCGGGGTTATTACCATTCAATTAGGGCCTGCCAGCGCGGATAACGCTGAAGTGAACGCGATTCAGATTATCGCTCAACCAGCTACCGCTACGCCTACACCGACCTTTTCCAAGACCGCGACGATGACCTTTACGTCTTCGCCGACTACGGCTCTTACCTCGACTTTTACGTCGACGAGCACCTTGAGCCCCACGGCGACTCAAACCAATTCTTATACGGCTACGGCGACTTGGACTAACTCCCATATGCCAGTCTTCACCGCCACTTCGACCAATACTTTGAGCGCTACGGCCACCCGGACTAATTCCAATACGGCGACTTCGACGAATACCTTGACCTATACCTCCACACCTACCTGGACCGCGACCTTTACGTTTAGCTCGACGCCGGTTAATACCTCGACGGGCACGGTGACGGCGGTGAATACGTCGACCGCGACCAGCACCTCGTCCAACACTTCGACGGCGACCTTTACGGGGACTTCGACTTCGTCTCCGACGGCTACCTTTACCAATACGCTCACTAAGACGAATACACCAGTGAGTACGCCGACCACTACATCGACTTTGGCAGCTAATACCTCCACCTTCACTTTTACGCCAAGCTCGACAGTGACCAATACGCCCACAGCGACTCGTACGGCTACGGCAACTTCGACGAATAGCTCTACCGCCACTTCGACAGCCACGGCCAGCGCCACCTGGACCTACACGGCTACCAAGACTCTGTCTCCGACGGCGACTTGGACGAATACCAGCACCTCGACGGCGACTCAAGCGGTGCCGACCAAGACCAATACGCCAGTGCCGCCAACCACTACCAAAACAGCGACACCGGCTGCGGGCTGCTCGGGCATCCCGAATTGGAACGGCGGCTTTGTGGCTTACTCCATCGGTCAAAAGGTGGATTACAACGGCGAAGTCTACCAATGTATCCAGTCCCACACTTCAGAGCCCACCTGGGAACCCAATGTGGTGCCGGCTTTGTGGAAAGACCTGGGTGCTTGCGGGTCCACCGCGCCTACCTTAGCCGCGGCGCAGCCAGTCGTTTATCCAAACCCGGTGACTTCCTCAACGGCTTCCATTCAGTTGCCGGTATCGAACGCCAGCAACGTGACAGTGCAAGTCTTCACTGTAGCGATGCGGCAGGTTCAGTCCGTCAACGTCTCGCAGGTGATCGGGGATACCTTGACGGTTCGAACGATTGATAAGAGCGGAATCAATTTAGCCAATGGGCTTTATTACTTCGTGATTCAGGCCAACGGACAGAAGTGGACCAATAAAGTTTTAATTCTTCGTTAAGCGTTAATTGAAAAGGAGTAGATGCCATGAGACATAAAAAAATACTGGGATGGATGATGGGGGCGGCTTTAACTTTTCTTTCCGTCGCTTCGGCGATGGCTCAAACCGTCGCGGCGGTTACGGTCACGACCAATAGCCTGGGGACCCAAATTCCCACAGACTATTTAGGGTTTAGCTGTGAATGGCAGTTTGCCCAAGACTTCTTCGGGACAACCTCCTCTCCTAACAATCACTTCTTTCAATTGGTGAAAAACCTGGGAAATCCCGGTGTGTTCCGCATCGGCGGCAATAGCACCGATGAATGGTGCTGGGACTCGGGCCCATCGGAATGTCAGAACCAAATGACTGCAGGTATGGTGAATTCCATCTTTAACGCCTCGGCCAAGACGGGTTTCTCGGTGATCGCGGGCGTGAATTTAACCGACGGCAGCACCACCAACGCGGTGGATACGGTCAGTGCTTTCGTGAATGACGGACTCAACGCTTTTCCAGGCAGTAAGCTCATTGGCTATGAAATTGGCAACGAGCCCGATCTGTTTGATACCAGCACTAATACCCATGATGAAACCTATCCCAGCAGCTATACGATTGGGGACAATGAGAGCGACTACATTAAGTTTCTCAAAGCTTTAAACGCCAACGCGACCACCAAGGGTGTGCCTTATGTGGGCCCGGCTTTCGCTGGCGGCTGGAGTTCCCAGATTGGTTCCTGGATTGGCGCGTTACAAACCGGCGGCGTCGGTTCAACCCTGCCTAATCCGGCTCTCATTACTCTTCATAATTATCCGCTCAGCAATTGCGGGGGAAGTACCGGCACCATCAGCGATCTTTTGTCGGCGTCCAATATGAACAGCAATGTGTCCGCCCGTCAAAGCTATGTAAACCAAATCGAAGCTAAAGGATTCAAACTCCGCATGGCGGAATTTAATTCCTCCGCCTGCGGCGGCACCAACGGGGTGAGCGATGTGGAAGCCTCGGCTCTCTGGGCGATGGATGTGATGTTCCGGTACGCTCAAATCGGCGTGGTGGGCGTGAACTTTCATGGCGGTGGTACGGAAGATTACAGCCCTGTGATGGCAGCTTCGCAGGGAGCGACCGTTCGTCCTCTTTATTACGGTAGGTTGATGTCACCGTATTTGTTTTCGTAAAGGTCGGCGTAAAAGTAGCGGTGGCCGGCATAGGAACAATCTGAATCCCCTGCACTTCAGCGTTATCTGCGCCCGCCGGGCCGAATTGAATCGTAATCACCCCGCCTGACGGCAAGATGTTGTTAAACATCTCATCAATGGCTTTATTCTGCGCGCCCGCCGTGGCGAAAATATCAAAGTTCGAGAGCACGGTTGCCCCATTAACCAAAACGTTAAAAGTGCGTTTGCCCGAGGCAGTCCAATAGGTTTCCGCGAATTTGAGAGTTAGCTGGTAAGAACCCGCCGGTACATTAAAGGTGTAGCTAAAAGGATTGCCGTAACGCTGGCTTTGGTAAATAGTCTGATCCGCCGCGCCCGGAAGAGCGCTGGCAATGGTGCTGGTCGTCACAGCGGCGGTACCACCGGTGAAATTCTCATCCGCTGACCAAACATGCCCCAGGCTGTCCGTGTACTGAGGCCCGCCCGCGTTCACTCTCCAGGTGGAAAGGGTGATCGGGGTCGGAGTCAAAGTCGCGGTGGGGGTTGATGTCATCGTCGCCGTCGGCGTAAAGGTGGCCGCGCCGGGTTGAGGAATAATTTGAATGGCGTCTATCTTGGCGTTATCCGCGCTGGTAGGACCCAGCTGAACAATGATTCTTCCCTGTGAATCCGGCTGAATATTATTGAAGACCTTATCAACCGCCTTAAATTCGCCGCCCGCCGCCGCGAAAATATCAAAGTTCGTTAAAACCGTATTGCCGTTAATCATGACGTTAAACACCCGGCTCCCCGCCGAAGTCCAATAGTTTTCCGAGAACTTCAAGGTCACCTGATAAAGCTGGTTAGGGGCCTGAAAGTTATAAAGCAGCGACGCGCCATATCGTTCATTCTCATAAAGAGCTTGATCGCCCGAACCCGGAAGCGACCCCGTAATGGTTCCTGTATTGGTCGCTGGAGCGCCGCCCACAAAGTTCTCATCAGCCGCCCAAACATTACCCAGGCTGTCCGTATAAGCTCCCCCGCCCGCGTGAATACGCCAGGCAGAAGCCGCGTTAGGCGTTGGCGTGGCTGTCGGCTGGGGAATCACTACCCCGCCCGTCCACTTATAGGTTGCTACGCCGCTAGCTGGTAAGGACGAGGT
>Ga0206936_1184_pt1 | contig 16161 bp, 15 predicted proteins | sample Alteio_BWOrgHeat_14_FD_152922 | JGI IMG/M metagenome (GOLD analysis project Ga0206936, IMG submission 152922) | Enriched cells from forest soil in Barre Woods Harvard Forest LTER site, Petersham, Massachusetts, United States -... | ecosystem: Environmental > Terrestrial > Soil > Temperate forest >... | reverse complement strand
GACATCGTGAAATACCCCGACCCGGTCCTGCAGCAACCTGGCGAACCGGTCACCGAATTCGACGACAAGCTGCGCAAGTTCGTAGCCGACATGTTTGAAACCATGTACGCCGCCCAGGGCATCGGTCTCGCGGCGCCGCAGGTCGCGGTCTCAAAACGCATCACGGTCATCGACCTCTCCAATGCCAAAGAGCCCAAGAAGAAGATGGTCCTCATTAACCCTGAGATCATCGAGCGCGAAGGCAAGCTCTACGAAGAAGAAGGCTGCCTCAGCTTCCCGGAAATCCGCGAAAAAGTTGTCCGCGCCGCCAAGGTCAAAATCCGCGCACAGGACGAATATGGCAAGTGGTTCGAAGCCGAGGGTGAGGAACTGCTCTCCCGCTGCCTGCAGCACGAAATCGACCATCTAGACGGAGTCCTCTTCATCTTTCGCATCAGCGCTTTGAAACGCGATCTGGCCCTGCGCAAAATCCGCAAGATGCAGCGCGCCGGTGAGTGGTAGAGATCGATGAATGACGGCGCGACTCGACTCAGGCTGGTCTTCTGCGGAACTCCGCAATTCGCCGTCCCGACGCTGGAAGCGCTCGTCAGACCCGAAAACGGGGCAGGCTACGAAATCCCACTTGTGGTCACGCAGCCCGACCGTCCGGTGGGCCGCAAGCAGGTCCTGACCGCCCCGCCAGTCAAGCAGATCGCACTCGCTAACGGCCTTGAAGTCACCCAGCCGGAAAAGATCAAGAACAACCAGGACTTCCGTGCCCGTCTCGAAGCGATAGCCCCCGATGCCATCATCGTCGTAGCCTATGGCCGCATTATTCCCAAATGGATGCTCGACCTCCCGCGCCTCGGCTGTATCAATCTGCACGGGTCGTTGCTCCCCAAATACAGGGGCGCGGCGCCGATCCAGTGGGCTGTGGCTATGGGCGAAACCATTACCGGCAACACCACCATGCTGCTTGAGGAAGGGCTCGACACCGGCCCGATTTTGCTGCAGCAGCCGATCCCGATTCTGCCGGAACAAAACGCCGTCGATCTCTTCACCGAACTCTCCGTTCAAGGCGCTCCTCTGGTCGTAGAGACCCTCGCCGGACTCGCCAACGGCACGCTTAAGCCGCAGCCCCAGGATCACGAAAAGGCCACGCTCGCCCGCATCCTCGAACGCGAAGACGGCCACATGGACTTCGCCGCCCACACCGCCACTGAGCTCTGGAATCGATGGCGCGGATTTCAACCCTGGCCCGGAGCTTTCACCGCGCTCGATGGAAAAAAACTGATCGTGCACAGGCTCAGGCCCGACTCTGATGCGACGGCCACCAAACCGGGCCTGCTTCTGCATGCGGACGGCCGTCTGGTAGTCGGCTGCGCTGCGGGTACGGCTCTTGAACTTCTCGAGCTTCAACCTGAAGGCAAGAACCGCATGACGGCTGCCGAATTTCTGCGCGGCAACCCGATCGCGCCGGGCACGAGGCTCGGTTAATATGTCAGCCCAAGGCGCATCCCGGCACACATCCAGAGCCCAACCCGAACCCGTCTCGCCCGCTCGCCGCGAAGCCTTCGCAATCCTGCTCGGACTCGAAAAGGGAAGCGCTCACGCCGATGATTTGCTGCGAGGTGCGCGCGTGTCCAAGCTCTCGCCGCAGGACCGCAATCTGGCCACCTCGCTGGTCATGGGCGCGCTGCGCTGGCAGATTCAGCTTGATGCGCTCGTGCGTCCGTTGCTCGCCAGGCCAAATGCGCGGATCGATTCGGAGATCAGGATTGCGCTTCGCCTCGGTGCCTACCAGCTGCTGTATCTCGATCGCATCCCTGCGCATGCCGCTATCGGAGAATCCGTGGCGCTCGCCAAACTCGCGGGACATAAGTTCGCGTCGGGCATGGTCAACGCCGTTCTGCGTAAACTGGCCGCCCAGTCCAAACCGCAGGCGTGTCCGGAAGGATTTGCCGAGGCCACCGCCCATCCGCGCTGGATGGTCGATCGGTGGATCAGCATCTACGGCCCGGAAATCACCATGGCCATTTGTCATCACGGACAGCAGCAGCCGGAATTGACCATCCGCTTGAGCTCAGCGGAAGCCGAAGCCGATTTGGCGGGGCAGGGAATTGAGATGGAGCCGGGCGCGATCCTTAGCGCCTCGCGGAGCGTTCTCTCCGGTGACGTCACTGCTACTCAGGCATTCAAGGCAGGCCATATCCGTATTCAGGACGAGGGTTCCCAGCTCATCGCCGAGTTGGCCGGTCACGGGGCCAATATTCTGGATTGCTGCGCTGCACCGGGCGGCAAAACACTTATCCTCGCCGAGCGCAACCTGCATGCCAAAATCACTGCCTGCGAAATCAGTCCGGGCAGACTTGAAGCCATGCGGCGATGCATCGCCGAATTAAACAATCCTGACCTAAACGATCCTGACCTGGGCCGGATCGAATTTCTCCAAGCCGACGCGGCCCAACTCGCCGACGAGCCGCAGTATGACCTGATCCTCGCCGACGTGCCATGCAGCGGTACCGGCACGCTGGGCCGAAACCCCGAGATTCGCCACCGTTTGCAGCCGGACGACCTGCTCCGCCATCACCAGAGACAATGCGCGATCCTGAAAGGTGCGATGCGTGCCGCTGCGAACAAAGACGGCAAACCCGGCCGCGTCTTGTATTCCACCTGTTCGCTGGAGCCCGAAGAAAATCAGGATGTCATCGCAGAGGTTCTGGCCGAAGCGCCGGAATGGCAGCAAATCTCCATCGCCGAATCTCTCAGCGAACTCCGCGCCGAAGGCCGCCTCACTCCATCTGCCACGGCAGGCCTGCAGCAATGCATCACGCCCGAAGGAGCTTTATCGCTTCTCCCTGGCAGCATGGGTGTTGGCATTCAAACCGACGGCTTCTTTGCGGCAGTGCTGGCCAGACAAGGCTGATCTGGGAGAGCCTGATTACAAGTCGTTTCATTTCGCAACAGTAAGCGCCACGGTCGACCCAACCTCAACCCGAAAACCCGGTGGCGGAGACTGGCCGATCACCACACCGGGCAGCGCCGTAGCCCGCATTGGCGCAGGCGTGCTTTCCGGAACAGGCGCGGGCGGCGCGGGGCCCGGTCCAGCAGAGGGACTGGCCGCAATATGCGGAATCCCTCCTGCCACCGGCGCCAGTGGAGCGTCCACAAACCTGGGATCCCCAAACTTGATGCCCACCCGAGTCAACAGGCCTTGCGCCGTAATAATCGGCAGCCCGGTCAGGTCGGGCATCACGAATCCATCGGCGACGGTATCGTCCTCGGCGGCCACCAGCAGGTTGATCCCGGGCCGCTCAATCCCTTGCGCCTTCGCCGGAGGGTCCTGTGCCAGCACTGTCCCCACCATGCCTTCAGAGCCGCCGGCGCGTACCCAGGGCAGATGCGCCGTCGTGCCTGTCTCCAGACCAACGCGCCGCAGATTTAAAGCAGCCGTACGCTCCTGCGTGCCGACGACGCTGGGAACTTCAACTTTCTGCGGTCCCAGGCTTTCGGCCACTCGCACGCGCCACTCGCGCCGCACCACCGCCCCCGGCACCGGGGACTGCGAGAGAATATGTCCCGCCGCCACATCCGCCGAGTAGTAGCGGTTGTCGACCTCCAGATTGAGGCCGAGTCCCGCCGTCTGGCTCCGCGCCTCGACCACCGTCATGCCCTTCAATACAGGAACGCGCACCTCTGCTCCGTGAATGGCAAAGTGCATCGTGGTAATCGCCGAAACCAGCGCCACCACCACCAGCCCCAGCAGCAACGAAGCTATCTGGAAAAAGTTCTGAATCGGCCGAAAGTTACCCTTCATGGCAGAGGTTCTCCACCTTCATACTCGATCAGAAATTCGATCTCCGCACTCTTTTCCAGCATCGCCGAAACTGAACAGTACTTATCCTTTGACAGCGCTACCGCATCTTCGACAGCCTTGCGGCTCAACTGCGCGCCGCTCTCTGCGGTCACCTTGTAAGTCAGCTGGATCTTGTTGAAGTATCTCGGACACTCCTCCTGCTGCTCAGCCGTCGCTGAAACCGTCAGCGAAGCCAGCCGCTGCCGCTTCTTCTTGAGAATGCTCACCACATCGACCGATGTGCATCCACACAGCGCCATCAGGACCACCTCCATCGGTGTCGGCCCCTCAAGATGCTCAGGCGAAGTATCAAACCGAAGCGCATGACTCGATTCAGAATGAGCCGTGTAGCCCGCGGGATTTCTATCCGTATTTGTCCATTCGCTGCGTGCAATCATGGTCGCTCCCAACCTTGCTCCGCTATTGCAAAGATTCTAGCCTGCACAGGTATCGATTGGCTTCCTGCGGAACCTTCGGACACCTCAACCCCAGTGGTCAACGCAACAAAACAAAAGGGCGACGCCCCTTGCGGGATGTCGCCCTTCGCTGTCCGTGTTCTTGAAGGTCTGGTGCGGCGACCAGATCAACCTGGCTCTATCGGGAGTCGGCCGGTACATTCGAACGTGGGCCCGAATTTCCCTCACCTTTCCCGCTATCGCTTCGGCTGCTAAAGCTTCCTGCTGCTGTTCCGGAGTCTCGTTGCCGATTCTCTTGAAGGCCTCAGGCCGCTTTTCCCTTCAGGAAGACGTCTCTTCCGTTAAGAGAATTAAACACCTATTTCTCGTTCCTGAAACATGTTCCGAATAATTTTCTGTTGTGGAAATTTGAAGCTAAATGTGGATATTTTTCCTGCCCTGTTTCGCAAAAACTTGGCGCGAATTTCAGCGGTGATTATCCGTCTCAGGCTCAGGATGAATCAGTGCCTTAGTGACCTCAGGGCACTCCAGCTTCAACCGGTTTTCAAGCCCCGTAATCACCTCATGCACGCGCTTCATAGGCAGTGCATCGGGCAGCGTGCAATGGCACGAGAGTTGAATATGCTCGCCCGTCTTGCCGACAAGAATCTCATGCACGTCCAATATCTCCGGGAACTGTTTTGCCGCCAGCCTGAGCGAACGCCCAACCCGCTCTGCTTCGCTCTCCACCTGGCCCTGATCGCGCACCGGCTGCGGACGCTCAATCGTCCCGGGCTCGCTCTCGATATGCGTCAGCACAGACTTCAGCTCCGGTACTTCCCGCAGGATTTCGGCTTCCATTGCAGTAACGAAAGTGTGTGCCTCCATCAGTGTCAGAGCCTCGTTCAACTCCACATGCTGTTCGACTCGAAGTTTGCCTTCAATCGACTGCACGCTGACCTCATGCACCGACACATTATTGCGCGCCGCCACCGCGCGCACACGGTCAAAGATGCTCTCAGTTGAGCTCTCGCGCGGCACGGTGTGCACCACCACATCCGCATCGGGAACGACCCGCTTCACGGCCTCAGTGGTTGCTCGCACAAGTTCATTGGTGTGTTCAAACGTATAGCTTCGCGGCAGCGCCAGCGTCAGGTCAGCGAAGGTGGCCGAGCCTGCCCGCCGCACGCGCGCCTGCTCTACCGCCAGCACGCCTTCGACTGAGCGAACCTCACGCACAATCTTCCAGCGAAGATCGCCGGGAGTCGCATCCAGCAGCACATCCGAAGTCTCGCGCGTCAGCTTCCAGCTCAGACGCAGAATCAGCAGCGAAACCAATATCGCCGCCACTGGATCAGCGTAGTTCAGCCAGCCAATGCCAAGCTCACCGCCGATCCAGCTAAGCGCGAGTCCCGCCAGCACGGCAAGGGTCGACCAGATGTCCGAAGCGAAGTGAAAAGCATCGGCCGCGAGCGCCGTGCTGTTGAATCGCTTCGCTACGCGCCCCAGTTCGCGTGAACGCCACCAGTCCAAGGCGACCGAAGTCACCATCACCAGCACCGGCCAGAGCGAATGATGCACCGCCGCCTCGTGCAGAAAAATCCGATGCATGGCCTCGTAGATGATCCACGCGCAGGAGACGGCCATCAGCCCCGCTTCGGCAAAGGCGGAGAGCGTTTCAAACTTTGCATGGCCGTAGGTGTGTCCGTCGTCCGCAGGCTTGTCTGAAACCCGCACCGAAAACAGCGTAAGCGCCGATCCAATCAGGTCCAGCCCGGAATGCGCTCCATCCGAAAGCACACCCAGCGAACCGCTCATCAACCCGGCGGCTACTTTCAGCAGAGTCATTACCGCCGCAGCCAGCATCGAGTGCAGCGCCACGCGCCGCTTGGCCGCAGACATCTCCTCTGTCTTCTGCGGCACATTCACCGGTATCGGCGTGGAAACAGTCATGCGACCTCTAGCCTATAACGTTGAGCGAACACGAGCCAGCAGGTCGCCAACCTATCACGCATCACGCACGCCCGTAAACAGCCCGGCGATCCCAAACGTATACGGTGTCCAGCGTACGTCGCGAAAACCCGCTTCGCGCATCATCTCCAGCATTTCTGCCGGAGGAGGAAACTTGCTCACAGAAGTCTGCAGATAGCTGTACGGGCCACTCTTGCCGCAAACCAGCCGCCCGACCGCCGGTAGAACTCGTCGAAAATACACCTGATAGACCTTGCCGAATAGCCCATCCGGCTCACTGAAATCCAGAATCCCCACCTGCGCACCCGGCTTCAACACACGATGAAACTCCGCCAGCCCATCGCGATAATTCGCGAGATTGCGAAAGCCGAAAGCAGTCGTGATCAGATCCAGTGACTCGCCTCGCATCGGCAGGTGCAGCGCATCGGCCTCAAGCGCAATCGCCGTGCCATGATGAGCGAATGGCACGGCAAATTTTCTCGCGCCACGCGCCAGCATCTCCCGGGCAAAATCAGCTGCAATCACTGCCCGCGCGCCAACAGGACGGTGCTTCAACAGGGCCATCGTCATATCGCCCGTTCCGCAGCATATATCCAAAATCGCAGCATCCGGATCAGCCAGAATTTCGCGAAATCGCCGCGCCGTCCGCCACCACCAGAGCCTATCCACATTCATCGACAGCACGTGATTCAGCAAGTCATAGCGAGGTGCAATCGAGTTGAACATCGTTTGCACGGCCGCGGCTGCGCTGTGTTCGTCGGTCGCGCCTTCAGGAGTTGTTCCCGCCACCCTCACGGCCGCGCTGCCGATGCCTCTCGCCACAATTCTGTCTGGCATATTCAGGCCACACTCGCGGACTTCTCAGGCAACGGCTTGGCCAGCGCAAGCATGTATTGCGCGGCCTCCAGCAGCTCCTCGCCGGTCACATCCTCGACAACACACGCATCTCCCACACCTACAGGCAGCACGAATCGCCGCACGTTGCCCAGATGCTTCTTATCCTTCGCCGTGGCATCCACCAGCTTTTGCGCATTCACTTTCAGTGCCGGCAGCGGACCATACAAATACACCAACCCCATCAACCTGTCGAATTGCGCATCGGTGATCGTCCCGCGCCGTTTGCCGAGATACAGCGAAGCGATCAGGCCCCAGCCCACGGCCTCGCCGTGCAGCAGCCTGCGATAGCCCGTCACCGATTCGATCGCATGGCCCAGCGTGTGCCCGAGATTCAAAATCATGCGCAACCCGCTCTCGCGCTCGTCTTTGCCGACCACGTCGGCCTTCATGCGAATGGATGCTGCAATCACTTTTTCAAGCGCCGCCGCATCGCGCCCCAGAATCTTCGCAGAGTTCTCCTCCATATAGCGCACCAGCCCACGGTCGCGAATGATCCCCGCCTTCACGCTTTCGAACAACCCTGCGCGCAGTTCACGATCAGGCAGCGTTCCTAATAGCTCCATGTCTGCAAACACGGCCAGCGGATGATGAAAATTGCCGACAAGATTCTTGCCCTCCGGAAGATTCACGCCAACCTTGCCGCCGACCGATGAATCCACCTGAGAAAGAAATGTGCTCGGCACCTGGAAGTAGTCGATGCCGCGCATATAGATCGCGGCCAAAAAGCCGCCTACATCGCCCACAATTCCACCGCCAAACGCAATCAGCAGCGACCCGCGGTCTCCGCCAGCCGCAGCCATCTGGCGTAGCAGTTTTTCAACCGACTTGAGCGTCTTATGCGTCTCTCCAGGAGACAGAAACAGCACCACCGGTTCAACCGAAAACGAGCCCAGAAATCGCTTCGCCCACAACGCCCAGATCTCCGGCGAAGTCAGCACAAACACGCGCTTCGGCAGCCTTGCGCCTTTGATGCTCAGGCCATCGCGATCAGCCAGAACGCGCAACATGCGCGGCTCAAGCGAATCAAGCAGCCCTGTTCCTGTAAACACGGAATACTTCGCCGAAGGAGTAGAAACCCGAATGATCTGCATCTCTTCAATCGTATCGCACGGCAGTAAGAACAATGGGCACATGACCTCAGCGCGAAGCCATTTCGCCGATCACGAACCACTCATCACCGCCCGCGAATGTTAGCCTCAAGGGTTATGTCATTCGCGGAAAGCGTCGACTACCTCGTTATCGGAGCAGGCGTGGCCGGCCTGCGGGCCGCTATCTCTCTTGCGGATCACGGCCAGGTCCTCGTAATCACCAAAGAGTCGCTCGGCGAATCGAACACCCATTACGCCCAGGGCGGCATCGCCGTAGCCCTAGAGGGCCGTGAAGACGTCGCTCTCCATCTTGAAGACACCATCGCCGCCGGAGACGGGCTCGTTCATCGCGCAGCCGCAGAAGTACTCGTCTCCGAAGGCCCCGAGCGCGTCGCCGAACTGATCGAGTGGGGCGCGGCCTTCGATCGCGAAGACGACCGCCCCAGCGGGAGGCTTCTGCGCACCCGCGAAGCCGCCCATTCGCATCCCCGCATCCTCCACGCCAACGGAGACGCGACAGGCGCGGAAATCAGCCGGTCTTTGTCTGTAACAGCACAAAACCACCCGCGCATTAAATTTGCTGAATGGACGATGGCCACCGCGCTCATTGTTGAGGAAGACGCCGAAGGCCATCGGGTTGTCGCAGCCGACCTGATAAGCGCAGATTTGAGCGCATCGCCGAACCATCCGAGGCGAGTTACCGCCCGCGCGATCCTTCTCGCATCCGGCGGGGCGGGCCAGGTCTATTCCGACACCACCAACCCCGCCGTAGCCACCGGAGACGGCATCGCGCTGGCCGCGCAGGTGGGCGCAGAGCTCGCCGACATGGAGTTCTACCAGTTTCATCCCACCGCCCTCTCGCTGCCCGGCGTACCGCGATTTCTGCTCTCCGAAGCCCTGCGCGGCGAAGGCGCATATCTTCGCAATCACCTCGGCGAACGCTTCATGGAGCGCTACCATCCCCAGCTGGAACTGGCTCCCCGCGACGTGGTGGCGCGAGCCATCGCGCGCGAAGGAATGAGCGCCGATCCCGCACTGTCTTTTCCCGTCTATCTCGACATGCGCCACGTTTCGAAAGAGCGGAAGGGGATCGACCTCACTCAACGTTTTCCCGGCATCAGCCGCTTCCTCGCCGCTCATGGCCTGAGCCTCCAGCATGACCTGATCCCCGTCCGCCCGGCCGCGCATTACCTCATGGGCGGTATCCGAACGGATCTAAACGGACGCACCACCGTTAAAGGCCTGTACGCCGCGGGAGAAGCCGCCTGCACCGGCGTCCACGGAGCCAACCGCCTCGCTTCCAATTCGCTCCTCGAAGGCCTCGTCTTTGGAGCACGTGCCGCCGAAGCTATGCTCTCGGACAGACTACCCGAGGCCCACGCCATTGCTACGTCAGCGGAGGCCCCGAAGCAGATGGACGCGAACGAAGAAGCTCAGGTCGAAGAAATCATCACCCGGCTCCAGCGCTCGATGTGGGCCACAGCAGGTCTGCTTCGCCAGGAGTCAACACTGCGCGAAGGTATTTCAACTCACGCTGAGATCGAGTCGTCTCTCGCTTATTACACAGGGCAGGGCAAGAGCAGCCGCCGCCTTTTCGAGGCCTGCGCACTCGCCTCAGTTGCCGGTTCAATCCTGCGCGCCGCCCTCGCCCGAACAGAAAGCCGCGGCGCTCATTTCCGCAACGACCATCCTGTTCGCGACGACGAAAAGTTTCGCAAGCACTCTGTAGAACGCAACGGCCAAGTCAGGTTCGAACAATGGTAATTGGGCGCAAAATGTAGTGCATAAGGAGCGCACATAGGATCAGTGCGTTCAACAGAGCGTGTTCCCGCCGTTGACCGCAAACTTCTGTCCCGTCACGAAAGCAGCCCCATCGCTCACGAGATACGCCACCATCTTCGCAACATCCTCAGGCTTGCCCTGATAGCCCAGCGGAACACCTTTGGCGTAAGCGTCCAGATCCTCCTGAGCTGCACCAGCGTGCCGTTCCACTGGAATCCACCCCGGAGCCACAAGATTCACCGTGATCCCCGCAGGCCCCAACTCGCGGGCCCATGAACGAGTCAGCCCCAGCTGCGCTCCCTTGGCCGCGACATAGTTGGCAAAGCGCGCATTGCCAAGCTCCATCACTTCGCTGCCGATATTGATGATTCTTCCGAATCCACGCTGCCTCATTCCCGGCAAAACGCGCTTCAACAGCAGCAGTGGAGACTTCACAAAAAACTCAAGCTGGTCAAGGTACGATTGCCAGGTCTGCTCTTCAATCGAAAGCAGAGGCTGCGGCCCGGTGGCATTCACCACCAGCACATCGACACCGTCGTAGACGGCTTCAATCTCTTCAACCAGGCGATCGACCTCGGCCTCATCGCGCACATCGGCCTTGAAGGCACGCGCTTCTCCGCCAGCCTCGCGAATGCCCCGGCAAACGCGCTCGGCAGCGTCAGCGCTGTTGAAATAGTTCACCGCGACATTGTGCCCCACTGCGCCCATCTCGATCGCAATCGCAGCGCCTAGCCCACGTGAAGCGCCTGTGATCAGGGTCGTCCGTTTTTTCGTTGCAGCACTCATGGCCATCTCGCTTCTTGATTTAGACGTGTGACGTTTTGCCTTTGGCCGTCGCTATCAGCGAGGCGATAGCGCATACTCCGAGAATCGCCGCCATGATTCCAAGCGACCACAGCGTAGAAATCTCAATCCAGTGCGCCGCCAGCATCTTGATCGCTACAAACCCCAGCAGCCCCGCCAGCCCATAGTGCAGATAATGAAACCGGTCCAGCATACTCGACAGGGCAAAATACAAAGACCGCAGGCCCAGGATCGCCGCGATATTCGACGTGTACACCACAAACGGATCCCGCGAGACCGCCAGCACAGCCGGTATCGAATCCACCGCAAACAGCAAGTCGGTCGCCTCTACCGCCAGTATCACCGGCAGCAATGCCGTTGCTCCCTTCTGCATATTCTTAATCCATCCCGGCACTGCGTCCGCGGCAGAACTCCCGCGAGCCAGCCGCCACGCCGCGTACAGCAGTATCGCGCCAAATATGTAAGTCACCCACTCAAATCGATCCAGCAGTGAAACTCCCAGCGCAATAAAGATTGCTCGTAGAAAAATCGCCCCAAACACGCCCCAAAGCAGTGCCCGATGCTGTTGCCGATGGTTGATGCCAAAGCCGCGAAACAGAATCATAAACACAAACAGATTGTCGATACTCAGTGAAGTTTCGATTGTGTATCCCGAGATAAATTCGAGAGCTGTCTGCCGCCCTTGCTCGTAATTCAGCCAGAAGGCAAAGCCGCCCGCGACCAGCGCCATGAACAGGCTCCACATCCATGCCAGCTTCGGCCTGGGCGTATCGCGCCTGCTGTGCGGCAGCAGCGCGTCGGCCACAATCAGCGCCAGCACCGCCACGTGAAAGCTGATCCACCACAGTACGGGAGCGCCTGCAATCGTTTGCCTCAACATTCGACGATGCTATCGTACCGCACCCCAGGCGACCACCACTGAAAGCATTACAAGCCCTCGCGCACCACTCCCGGGCGATGCGCCAGCGCACGAATGGCTTGCGAAGCATCCGGCGCCACTCTATGATTCACCCTGAGAGGCAGGCCGCGAGATGCACGACCCTCATCATCTTCTGCGAGTTACGCTCCAATTCGTCCGGGACGCGGTGGTGGTCGCCGATGAGGCGAGACGCATCTTCATGCTCAATGCCAGCGCCGCTGCTTTGACCGGATGGTCTGAGGCGGAAGCCATCGGCAAGCCCGTCGACGCCGTCCTCAACCTGAGAGAAATCGACCCGGCCGAAAATGATGGCGAGAGCGTGCTCAACATCCCGTCCTGCCAGGCGCTGCATGATGCAGCAAGGATCCAGGCGCCGAAACAGGCAATTCTCGTGGGCAAAGGGGGCCGCCGCACGGCCATCGAAATCTCCGCTTCCCCAGTGAATGACACTGCGGGAAATTTCTCCGGCTGCGTCCTCGTTTTCCACGATGTCAGCGAAGCTTTTCAGCTTGCAGAACGCCGGTCTTATCTCGCTCAGTACGACCCGCTCACGGGCTTGCCGAACCGTATTCTCCTTGTCGACCGCATGGAGCAGGCAACCAAGTTTGCCGACCGTCACAGCGATCAGATGGCGGTGATCGCGGTTGATCTCGATGACTTTGTTCATATCAACTCAACCTACGGACAGGTTCTCGCAGACGGACTTTTGAAAGAAGCGGCCTTCCGCATAACCGCGGTCCTGCGCGAGTCCGACACAGTCAGCCGCCTCGGCGCCGATGATTTCGTCGTGCTGCTGCCCGGCGTCAAATCGATTGAGGATGTTGAGGCTCTGGCTGGAAAGATTCTTGCTGCGATTGCACAGCCCTTCCTGGTCGGCGAACTGGCCATCCATACCTCTTGCAGCATGGGCATCAGCCTCTATCCCCAGGATGCAATCGACGCCGGCTCACTCATGCGCCTCGCCGACGGTGCGCTCTATCAGGCCAAACGAAGCGGGCACAATAAGTACGCCTTTGCAAAGTCGGAATCCGAACCAGGCGCTCCTGTTTCACTCTGAATATCGCGGGATAAGTGGATGCTTTAATAGAACGCGATTCGAGCCAGCGGGAACGGGCTCCTACGTTTATCGGTGTGCTTCTATCGTTGATTGATAAGCTTGATGCTCTCCAGAAACACGTCGCCGGCGATCGTCAAACTCTTCGCGCTGAGCTTGTCCATCGTGTCCTGCGCCGTGTGATGGTACCCGTCACTCATCTCCGGGGTGTGCGGCCCATAATCCGCATCGATCACGTCAATCGAAGGCACGCCGCGCTTTAAAAACGGAATGTGATCGTCTTCCTCTGCCTGCTCCTTGGCGAAGAAATACTTCGAGTGCCCGGTATTCTTCGCAGCCTGCGCCACCAGGTCGCTTAGCCATGCCGTGGACTGCGTTTCCTTCTGCACATTCAGATCTTTGTCGCCGAGCATGTCCGCCAGCATCAGTGCTCTGATTCGCTTCAGTGTTCCGTCGCCGCCCCACTTTGCCGCCAGATGACGACTGCCATAGGTGTTGTCCGTCCCCTGCCAGCTTTCGATCGCTTCTTCGCCGTCAAAAAAGACCAGCCATACGCTGTAGCCGTCGAGTGTTTTGCCGCGAAGTTCATTGGCAATTTCAATCAGCAGACCGGTCGTGGACCCGCCATCATTCGCGCCAACGAATCCGATATTGCGCAGCGGATAGTTAGTCTCATAATGCGTTGTGAGCACGATCACGCCGTCTTTTTTGCCTGGAAAGCGCACGATGAAGTTACGCATCGCCACTGGCCCAATCGGTGTGTTGGCCGTGAAGACATCCTCTTCAAGCTTGTCGTGCTTGAACTGTTCGCGAAGAAAGGCCTCAGCCTTCGCATGCCCGGGACTCGTACACCAGCGCGGCCCAATCGCAACAAACTCCCGGGTAATTTCGAGCGCTTTATCCCCGCGAAAATGCTGCTGCCCAAACGCTGTGCCCGGCAGCAAAAGTAGCGCAAAAAGCACCAACAAATATGGGTGCCCCACATCTCGCGTTTGAGATGTGGGAGTTCGGCTCCATCGGCGACAAATCCCTATGAAAGAAAGCATCACGCAGCAGCCGCTTTCTTCTTCTGCCGATCCGGATGGACGATCCAGGCCCCGGCAATTCCGATCAGATACAACAGCAGCATCGGCATCGCAAACGCGCACAGCGTGGGAATATCCGGAGTAGGCGTGATAATCGCCGCAATGATGAAGATGATCAGAATGGCGTAACGAAAGTTCTTCCACAGAAAGCGCGGGCTCACAATCCCAAACATCGCCAGAAAAATAATCACCACCGGCATCTCAAATGTCGCGCCCATGCCCAGAATCAGCGAAAGAAAGAAGCTCGTGTACTCCTCGATGCTGATGATGGGATGAATGCCCAATTGCGAGCCGAGGTCGGTGATCAGAAATTTAAGCAGGCCGGGAAATACAAAGTGGTATCCGAGGAATGCGCCGGTCAGAAACAGCCCGATAGCCGCCGTCATAAACGGAACCACAAACCGCCGCTCGCGCTGGTACAACCCCGGCGCAATAAACAGCCACACCTGAAACAAAATGAATGGCGAAGCCAGAATTGCTCCGCCCACAAGGGGAATCTGTATGTAGCGAAGATTTACCAGGTCCGCCGGATGCGTGAAGTTCAACTGAATATGGATTTTGTTCAGCGGCTCCTGCATCAGCGAATACAGTTGCGGGGCAAAGAACACGGCAATCAGATATCCGCCCACGAGGTAGAGCGCCGAATGAATCAGCCGCTTGCGCAGCTCATCCAGATGCTCAAAGAGGCTCATGCCCGGCAACTCAGCCCGTTCGCTCACTGCAGCCTTTGCCCGGTCGATCACATCAGCGCTTTCAAGCATGGTTTCCGTCCCGCTCGCTTCCCGCACCGGCTCCAGCCGTTAGACTCAGCTCACTGTCCGACGGCACATCTGGCTGTACTTCCGTATTGGCCTCTGCCCCGGCTTCGGTGACCGTGTCTGTGTTCACCTCGGGTGCGCGCCCGCGGAATGGCTTCTGAGCGGCAATCACCTCACCGCTCGTGGGCGGATGAATGGTAGGAGGAAACTTCCTCGGCTCTCCACGCACTTCGCCCTCAACCGCAGGAGCAACCTCGCCAACGGCCTCTGGCCTCTCCGCAGAAAAACCATCCTCAGGCGGCCCCGCGGAGTAGACAGGAACCACTTCGCCGCCCGCCGATTCGCCGCTCGGAGAACTATCCGGCTCCCCGGCGCTCAATTCCAGCTGAGGCTCCGCCACAGTCTCTGCAACCGGCTGCGGCGGCGCATCCAGCGTCACCTGCGAAGCAGCCTCCAGCTTCCTCAGCCGGTCCGCCTCCTCGCTGGCCCGCAACTCCTCTTCCATCTGAAACTTGAAGTCGTTCGAAACCTTGCGGAACTCGTACATCAGCTTCCCGATCTGGCGCCCAATCTCCGGCAACCGCCGCGGCCCAAACACCACCAGCGCCAGCAGCATCAGAAACAGCGTGTCCGGAATGCCGATGCTCGCAACCTGAATTGTCGGGGTGATTCCCATTGCCACCATGAAAGTAATCGCAGCCCCTGCCTTTACCCGCTTTGGATCGAACTCAATCCTGACGTATCCAACTCAGGCTAATGATACCTGCCCGCCACAGGCCGTCACAAACAGTACGGCATTTCGGCCTTGAGAGATTACGCAGCGCGTTTCACTTCCCGCACCTATTCTTCCTCGCCGTCCCGAATCTCGATCTCCCGTATCTCCATCCTCCGGATTAGCCCGTCCTCAAGGTTGTAGACATGCGTCACCATCTGGTCTACCAGCACCTTCCCCTCAAGGTCGCGAACCACCTGTTGCACGGACACTACGGTATCTCCCGCCTCGTTGGTCGCAAATCCCACCGGTTCGACATGAGGGTCCATCATTCTCCACTGCCGCGTCCAATAGTCGCGCACCCCTTGGTGCCCATGCACCCGGCCGCCTTCCATCCCGTTCGGCCAGTCCACGTCCGTGTGCATCAACTGCAAAACGCCTTCCAGATCGCGCGCATTGAATCGGGAATACGCCGCAGCCAACAGTTCGCGAGCGTCCATCGTCACTACCGGCATCGCCACTCTCCTTGCTCTCACGTTACAATAGTAAGAATGGCAGTCGGCAGGCAGGACCCTCCTGAAACGATTTCGAAACGTTTTCAGGACCGTTCCAGCCCCATCCGGCATCCATAGAAAGAAGAAAGGTTGCAACATCCCCGTGGGTTGGGCCGCCCGCCGCAAATCTCTACCAAGAGATCAAAAGCGCGGACGCGCAGTGAATCCACTGCAGCCGGTAATTGCTTTCAACATCTCCGCTCGCGCCGCCAACATCGCGGTAGCTGAGCTGAAGGCGGAATAAGGTGATTTCTCTACTTGAGGAAGTCCCCGCGGCCATTGCGGCCCCCGGGAGCGTCTCTGACGC
>Ga0206936_1183_pt1 | contig 16167 bp, 10 predicted proteins | sample Alteio_BWOrgHeat_14_FD_152922 | JGI IMG/M metagenome (GOLD analysis project Ga0206936, IMG submission 152922) | Enriched cells from forest soil in Barre Woods Harvard Forest LTER site, Petersham, Massachusetts, United States -... | ecosystem: Environmental > Terrestrial > Soil > Temperate forest >... | reverse complement strand
TTAGATATGAAAGATTTAATAAAAAAGCAAGTAGCTACCATTCAATTATTATGGGGGCTTTCTTTTGGATTTTATATTTTCACATATGGTTATTGGTTATTTCAATCTTATAAAAATATTACACACTCAAATGCTGATGCAATGACATTTTTATTTATATTAATGATTATTCGCCAAGCTGGATTAATTTTATTTGAAGTTCCAACAGGTGTTATCACTGATAATTTGGGAAGGTCATTAATGATTAAAGTTGCCTTTGCTTTTAAATTAATTTTCCAATTAGGATTATTTATTATTATTTTCATTGCATCAAAATATAGTATTATAGTTGTTGGGGTTATCTTATCAATTTCTTTTTCAATTGCTAGCTCTTCTTTTAATGGATCATTAAGTAGATACGTTTATGATCATTATGGAGAGGCAACTGATGAATATAAAGCTACTGTTGCAAAAGGTCACCAAAGATTTTTTATAGGAGAATTATTAGCTGGATTAATTAGTGTAATTCTATTATATTATAATATGCAATTTGCCCCATATTTATTTGGTGTTGTTTGCTGTTGTATTGGTCTTATTTATGCAATAAGAATTTTAAAAGATGCACCACAAATTAAAAAAAGTATAAAATGGGTTGAAAAATTAAAAATTGCAAAAATTGTGTTTTCAAAACTACCTGCTAATGCAACTTTGATATTACTTTTTGGTGTATTTATGTTCTTATTAAATTTAATCGAACTTCAATGGATGGTTCATTTATTTGGGAAAGAATATTCTCAAATTTCTATATCTGTTCCAATTCTATTAGGCCTTATTTTATGCTTCTGCATTCCCAGACTTGTCGCATCTTCAATTGCAAGGATTGTAATTGCAAGATTGCAAGATTCAATAGGTTCTGCAAGAAATTGTGTAATAGCAACAACAGTATTATCATCAATTTGCATATTTTCTTTAGGGAGTATAAATTATTTAAGTGGAGAAGTTAATATTTATTTTTTTACTTTAACCATTATAGTTGTAGTTTTTACTCATGGATTTTCCGCTCCATTAATTGAAATCTTACAAAATTATTATTTTCCTAAAAAATTATTTGAAAGTCGAGCAACGATGCTTTCCCTTGGAAGTATGTTTAGAAGTATTCTAGTTGTACTTTTCGCCTGCTTTTTAAAAAGTGATTTACCAGAAAAGATTCCTTCATCATGGATTATCCCTTCAATAGTTTTGTTTATAATTTCTATTATTACAAATTTTATATTAATAAATCAGGATAAAAAAATAATTTTTTTAACATAAATTAAATAAAATCATATATGGACATAGACGAAAAAAAGAAATGCTTTATTATTTCACCTATAGGTATTGATGGTTCACCTGAAAGAGAACGTTCTGATAAAGTTCTCGAATATATTATTGAACCTGTACTTTTGAAATGCAATTATATAGCAATTAGAGTTGATAAAGAAAATACCCCTGGAGTTATACTTAATAGTATTATACAACAATTAATTGAAGCTCCTATTGCCATTGCTGATCTAACTGGTAAAAATCCAAATGTCTTTTACGAATTGGCTGTTCGCCATGTAATAGGAAAACCTGTAATACAGATTATACAACAAGGGGAAAGTATTCCATTTGATATAGCTGCTACGCATGTGATTTCTTTAGATATGACTGATATCGTTAATCAATTTAAGGTTAGGAAGCAAATTGAAGAGCAAATTAAGAAATCTGAAGAGAACCCTGGAGGTGCTCAATATAATCCCTTTGGAGTTGCAAATCAAATTTTAACATTATTAAAGAGCAATGCACCTAATGCTAATTCTTTTGCAGAAATAATTGAATCAATTCAAGACTTAAGAGGAATAATTTCCAGTATTCAAACGGATATTATTAATTCAAATGCAGAACTTTCTAAAAAACAAGCAAATCAAATTATTAGTATTATTACAAATCATTATCAACCTTTTACATATGAAGAATTTGAGAAATTAAGAAATGCAGATGTTCAAATAAGGGTTGCAGATAATTTTCTAGCTGAAGGAAAACACCAAATAGCTTTAGATTATTATGAAAAAGTCTTAAAACAATTTAAAGATAATCAATTTGCCATCATAGGTAAATGTAAAGTATTAAGAAAAAAATCAATGGAAGAAAAAAATGTTAACTACCTAATAGAAGCAATTAATTTATTGTCGATTTGTATAGATAAACACCCCTTATACGAAAGAGCATACTATAATCGAGCTTGCTATCGATGTTTAAATGGTGAAGAACTTGTATTAATATATAGAGATTTAGAGGAGGCGGTTCGCCTATTTGAGGGATATAAAGATTTAGCTAAGGATGATTTGGATTTTAAAGCTATTTCTACAAAAGAAGAATTTATAAAAATTGTGTCGTGATATGTTTTATCACGGAAATGGTTCTATAAAATGAAGTAATTAAATTTTTCTCCTAAATAATTATAATTATACTATTTATTTAGTTCTGTATAATATTTAAAGAAGTAAGGAATCGTTTCAATTCCTTTCATATAATTAAATATTCCGTAATGTTCATCGGGAGAATGGATGTTATCGGAATCTAATCCAAAACCCATAAGGACTGATTTCAAACCTAATTCCTTTTCAAACAAAGCGACAATTGGAATACTTCCACCATTTCGGGTTATGATGGGTTTCTTGCCAAAAGTCTTTTCCATAGCCATGCTCGATGCTTTAAATGCAATGGAATCGGTGGGAGTAAGAACAGGCTCGCCGCCATGATGGGCAGTAACTTTGACCTTTACATAAGAGGGTGCAACGGATTCGAAATATTTCTGAAACAAGGCAGACATCTTTGCACTCTTTTGATTCGGAACCAATCGCATGGATATTTTTGCAGATGCTTTTGAAGGCAATACCGTCTTGGAACCTTCGCCAATGTAACCGCCCCATATACCATTCACATCCAAAGTAGGACGGATAGAAGTTCTTTCCAAGGTGGAATATCCTTTCTCTCCCAATACATCATTGATAGCTAAATCTTTCTTGTAATCATCAAGATTGAAAGGCGCTTTCGCCATCTCTGCGCGGTCTTCCTTGCTCACTTCCAGGACATCATCATAAAATCCCGGGATGGTAATATGACGGTTTTCATCAATCATATCGGCAATCATCTTGCAAAGAATATTTATCGGATTGGCAACCGCACCGCCATACACTCCTGAGTGTAAATCGCGGTTAGGACCTGTGACTTCCACTTCCATATAACTCAAGCCTCGCAAGCCAACATCAATACTCGGGGTATCATTTGCAATCATGCTGGTATCAGAAATTAGAATGACATTGCCTTTCAGTTTAGCTTTATTATTCTTCACGAAATCGCCAAGATTCTCAGAGCCAACTTCCTCTTCACCTTCAATCATGAACTTAACATTGCAGGGAAGCGTCTTGGTTTTCATCATCAAATCAAAAGCTTTGATGTGCATATATACCTGACCTTTATCATCGCAGGAACCACGCGCATAAATCTTTCCATCCTTGATAACAGGCTCGAAAGGAGGGGAGGTCCATAGATTAATTGGGTCGGCTGGTTGCACATCATAGTGTCCATAGACCACTATTGTAGGGAGTTTCGCATCAATAATCTTTTCTCCATATACTATAGGGTGTCCTTTTGTCGGGAATACCTCAACCTTATCTGCACCTGCATCTATGAGTTTCTTTTTCACGAATTCAGCAGCCTTTGCTACATCTCCTTTATGCTTCGGGTCTGCGCTTACGGAAGGGATTCTTAATAATTCAAACAGCTCATCAAGGAACTGTTGTTTCGATGATTCTAATAGATTTTTTATTGATTCCATATTATTTATTTGTTTAGTATTTTAATTCGGGGATGCAATATTACCTTTTTATTAGGTATAAACAATGAAAAAGCTCTTAAATATATGTTAACAACCATTTATCTTAAACCATAATTCACCATTCATTGTTCAATCAAAACCTTTTAGTTTCTCCTACGTAAAACTATTAAACGGATATTTGCATCTTAAATAATGATTAATATGATGAGAGTGAAAGAAATTGGAGGGTTAAGGATACTGATTTGTATTCTTTTTGTAGGTTTATTGATATTAAACGGGCGAAGTGATGCGCACTTTAATAAGACTAATAGCATAACTGGTAAGGATTCGATAAAGAAGAAAGCACCTGAACCCACAATTGCAGGTGCTAAGCTGATAAACCTTCCCGGAAAGTCTATTCATGATTCTTTGATTCAAAAACTTATATATTCAGGAGTGGCGGCTTGTGTTCCATTGCCCTCCGACCTCGATTCGCAAGTAAATAAGGATGGAATCGTGAGTTACCAGGCAATTTTATCCGATTATGTGTTCCCTGACTATGGCATGACTTTGATTTTTCACGATGAGATTCTTTACAGAATTGTTTTTTATAACCAATCCTTTAATATGAAAGGGCAAAACTGGAGAAAATATCCCGGCGAACTACCTTATGGATTGAGCTTTGATATGTCCCGCAACAAAGTTTCAAGATTACTTGGAACATCAGATACTAATGGTGACATTAGCTGTGATGATTATAATAATAAAGGATTAAGAATTCAATATTCCTCGGATGACAGGGAGCATGCCTCCATTGTTTTTGTGTCCATCAAGCGATAAACCTTACCCTTTGCAAAATTTTAAGTAAATTTGCGGGGTGAAACCAATCGCTCCATATAAACCAAAGAATCCTATTCGCATCGTTACTGCTGCTTCCCTGTTCGATGGGCACGATGCTTCTATTAATATCATGCGAAGAATAATTCAGGCAAGCGGTGCTGAGGTTATTCATCTGGGGCATGATAGAAGTGTTTCCGATGTTGTTAATTGTGCAATTCAGGAAGATGCAAATGCCATTGCAATGACCAGTTATCAGGGTGGTCATAATGAGTATTTCAAATACATGTACGACCTTTTGAAGGAGCGTGGCTGTGAGAATATTAAGATTTTTGGAGGTGGAGGAGGAGTAATACTTCCATCAGAAATTGCTGATTTGGAGAAGTATGGAATCACTAAAATTTATTCTCCCGATGATGGACGTTCGATGGGTTTGCAAGGGATGATTAATGACATGTTGATGAAATGTGATTATCCGACTGGTTTTAATTTGAATGGTGAGGTTAATGAAATTACAAAGAGAGATGCTCATGCCATTGCACGATTGATTTCCTGCGCTGAGAATAATTATAAGGAGTTTGAGACTTTGAAATTTAGACCACAGACTAAAAACTCACCGATTTTGGGAATTACAGGTACGGGTGGTGCAGGAAAATCCTCTTTGGTTGATGAATTGGTAAGAAGGTTTTTGGTTGATTATAAAGATAAAACGATTGCAATCATCTCTGTTGATCCATCAAAACGCAAAACAGGAGGTGCTTTATTGGGAGATAGGATTCGGATGAATTCGATAAATAATCCGAGGGTTTATATGCGCTCATTGGCAACTCGACAATCCAATTTAGCATTATCGAAATATGTAAAAGATGCGGTTGATATTGTAAAAGCTGCGGGTTATGATTTGATAATTCTGGAGACTTCAGGGATTGGTCAATCAGATACAGAAATCATCGAACATTCAAATGTTTCATTGTATGTGATGACTCCCGAATATGGCGCAGCAACTCAATTGGAAAAGATTGATATGCTGGACTTTGCTGACATCATCGCTCTTAATAAATTTGATAAACGAGGTGCTTTGGATGCTATTCGCGATGTGAAGAAACAATACAAACGCAATCATCAATTATTCGAAACTCCCGATGAAAAGATACCGGTTTATGGAACAATAGCATCTCAATTCAATGACCCGGGAATGAATAAACTTTACAAAGCGGTGATGGATAAATTGGTAGAGAAAACAGGTGCTGATTTGAAATCTGATTTCCATGTTACTGATGAAATGTCGGAGAAGATTTATATAATTCCTCCAAATAGAACAAGGTATCTTTCAGAGATTTCTGAAAACAATAGGAAGTATGATTCATGGGTCAAGGATCAGGGTGAGATTGCTCAACAACTTTATGCTGTTCGAAAATCCATTGAGACATTAAAGACTTCTAAACTTGATGATAAAGACAGATTGATTAAAGGATTGGAAGAAACTTATGCTGAATTGGAATTAACTTTAGATGGCAGAAATAAACGCATCATCGAAAACTGGAATCATAAGGTTCAATCTTACAAAGATAAATTTTATACCTATAAAGTACGCGGCAGGGATATAAATATTCTAACCCACTATGAATCCTTATCTCATACCAAAGTTCCAAAGATATCCACCCCGAAATATGAGGCATGGGGAGATATTCTGAAATGGAATCTTCAAGAGAATGTTCCAGGTGAGTTTCCTTATACATCAGGAGTATTTCCATTTAAAAGAGAAGGTGAAGACCCAACACGAATGTTTGCCGGAGAAGGTGGTCCTGAAAGAACCAACCGTAGATTCCATTACGTGTCCCAAGGACTTCCTGCAAAGAGATTATCTACAGCTTTTGATTCTGTAACTCTCTATGGTCATGACCCTGATTTGCGTCCTGATATTTATGGAAAGATAGGCAATGCCGGGGTATCCATTTGTTGTTTGGATGATGCCAAGAAATTGTATTCAGGGTTTAATCTTGCAAATCCTCAAACATCAGTGAGCATGACGATTAATGGTCCTGCGGCGATGCTTACAGGCTTTTTCATGAATGCTGCAATTGACCAACAATGCGAAATTTATATTAAAGCAAACGGATTAGAAAAGGAAGTCAATAAAAAGATAGATGCTCTTTATAAAAAATCAGGTGCAAAGCGTCCATCTTATCAAGGTCCGATACCTGAAGGAAATGATGGTCTTGGATTAATGCTTCTTGGGGTTACTGGTGATCAAGTGCTTGATAAAGATATTTATGAAAAGATAAAAGCAGAAACCATTGCTGCCGTCCGTGGAACTGTTCAAGCAGATATATTAAAGGAAGATCAGGCACAGAATACTTGCATCTTCTCCACAGAGTTTGCTTTGCGTTTAATGGGTGATGTTCAGGAGTATTTTATCCAAAACAAAATAAGGAATTTCTATTCGGTTTCTATTTCAGGTTACCATATTTCGGAGGCAGGTGCAAATCCGATTACTCAATTAGCTCTTACCCTTTCCAATGGTTTTACTTATGTTGAATATTATGTTTCGCGAGGCATGGATATTAACAAGTTTGCCCCTAATCTTTCCTTCTTTTTCTCCAATGGCATTGACCCTGAATATGCAGTTATAGGTAGAGTTGCAAGAAGAATCTGGGCAAAAGCAATGAAGCTGAAATATAATGCCGATGAGCGTTCTCAAATGCTTAAATATCATATCCAAACCTCTGGTCGTTCTTTGCATGCTCAGGAAATTAATTTCAATGACATCCGCACCACTTTGCAGGCATTGTATGCAATTTATGATAACTGCAACTCCCTTCATACCAACGCTTATGATGAAGCCATTACCACTCCAACCGAAGAAAGCGTTCGTCGTGCAATGGCTATCCAATTAATCATTAATCGAGAGCTGGGATTGGCAAAGAATGAGAATCCATTACAAGGATCTTTTATCATTGAGGAACTTACCGATTTGGTTGAGGAAGCTGTCCTAGCTGAGTTTGATAGAATTACAGAACGTGGTGGTGTTCTCGGAGCGATGGAAACCATGTATCAACGTGGTCTCATCCAAGAGGAATCTTTATACTATGAAACCTTAAAACACACTGGCGAATATCCGATTATCGGTGTAAATACCTTCCTTTCGTCCACTGGTTCTCCGACTATTTTACCGAAAGAAGTCATCCGTGCAACAGAAGAAGAAAAGCAATATCAGATTGAAATGATTAAAGAATTGCATACTCATTATGCCGATAAAACTTCAGCCTTATTACGCAATCTTCAAACCACAGCCATTGCCAATAAAAATATATTTGCCTCTCTTATGGAAGCATCTAAATATTGTTCCTTGGGTCAAATGACCAATGCTCTTTTTGAAGTGGGAGGGCAATATCGGAGGAATATGTAAGTTGGAATTTATCCAATAAAAAAGTAAAGTACAGGCATAATATCTGTCCTTTTCAGGTAATAAATCCCAAAACTTAGGCATCGAGGCACTATATGGAAACAATTATGGCATCTCCTGATGTCAGGAAGTGACATATTGGAACAATTATAGCGTTTCCTGACATAAGGAAGTGTCATATGGGAACAATTATGCCGTTTCCTGACATCAGGAGATGCCATACGGGAAAAATTATATCGTTTCCTGACATCAGGAAATGCCATATGGGAACAATTGTGACGTTTCCTGACATCAGGAAGTGCCATTTGGAAATAATTATAGGCCCTATATCTTAAGATATAATGGTTTAAATCAAATTCCTCCCTTTTCCCTATCTTTGCAGCTATGCTCTTAATATATACCCCCTCAATAACTCCTCGCCTTCGTTATATTTTTTCTTTAATTTTTAATGAAATCCTTAAAATTGAAATCGAAATAACCTCTGATAAGGAGATGTTTGAATATTTTAATGGAGCCAAACTTAATTATTCAGAAAAGAAAATAGGTGAGGAGCCATTGTTTCATCCAGCTCCTTTATTATTTGAAAAGAATATCACTAATCAATTAATAAATGTTTTTGATTGGGAGGGAACGAAAGCGTTTTTTGCTGTTCCAGCTCAATCATTTTTTCCGTTCGACCCCTTTGCAGCCGCTTTTTATATGGTGAGCCGATATGAGGAGTATTTGCCTTTTACTGAAGATGAGCATGGAAGATTTGAATCGGAACAAAGTCTTGCTTTCCAAGCTGGATTCCTGCAAAAACCATTGGTAAATATCTGGGCGGAAAAGATTAAAGTGCTTTTGCAGCAACAATATCCTGACTTAATTTTCCCTGAAAGAAAATTTGAATATCTTTCTACCATAGATATTGACAATGCTTATGCCTATAAAGGAAAAGGATTCATGAGGACTACAGGTGCCTTGATTCGTGCCTTAGTAAAATTTAATAATAAAGGTTTCGTTGACAGGTTGAAGGTTGTTTTCTTTAATTCTCACGACCCATATGATACTTACATCAAAATGAGGGAGATAAAAAAGCAATATAATGTTGATTCGGTTTATTTTTTTCTTGTCGGGGAATATGGGGCTCATGATAAGAATTTATCTATCACTCAAAAAGGCTTTCAATCCTTGATAAAATCTACTGCCGATTATTCTGATGTTGGCATTCATCCTTCTTATTCATCGAATAAAGACCCTAAGAAACTTGCAAAAGAGATTAAGAATTTGAGCCGAGTCCTTAATCATGAAATAACAAAAAGCAGGCAGCATTATTTGAAAATGAAATTGCCTGAAACTTATCGTAACCTAATTGAAAACGGAATAAAAGAAGACTATTCAATGGGCTTTGCTAGTCAGGTCGGATTCAGGGCAAGTATTTGTTCACCATTTTATTTTTATGATTTAGTGGCAGATGAAGCTACCAAGTTACAGTTGTTTCCATTTGCCGTAATGGATGCAACTTTAAATCTGTATTTGAAAATAAACCCTGATGATGCGATGAGTTATGTTGAACCTTTGATAAAGGAAATAAAATCAGTGAATGGAATGTTTATTAGTTTGTGGCATAATGAATCAATTTCCAATGAATTTGAATGGAAAGGCTGGCAGGATATATATGAACAAGTTGTGAAAGCAGCAACCAAAGTATAAATTTATTTGATGATAAAATACCTGAAACATTCACAGATTAATAAATCCAGATGGGATGAATGTATTCATAATTCGTTCAATAAAAACATATATGCAAGCTCATGGTTTCTGGATATTGTTAATAAAGATTGGGAGGCTTTGGTTGAGGATGATTATAAAACAGTAATGCCACTTACCTGGAATAAAAAGTATGGGATTAATTATTTATATCAACCTTTTTTTACCCAGCAATTAGGAATATATTCTACTAAAAAGGATTTATCAAAAGCAAAAGTTTCGGAGTTTCTTTCGGCAATTCCTTCTCAATATCGTTTCATTGAAATAAACCTGAACATAGATAATTCCTTGTCAGATAAAAACTATGAAATTCAATCAGGCATCACTCATCTTTTAAATCTTAATAAACCTTACGAAGAGATTTATAAAAATTATTCTGATAATCTTAAACGAAATATTAATAAAGCAAATAAACCAAAATTAAAAATTGAAAAAAATATAAGCATAGATGATTTAATTCGGTTATTCAGAGAGAACAAAGGAAAGGAAATAGATAATTTTAAAGACAAGGATTATGCTTTATTTAAAAAATTATGTAATGCCATCAAACAAAATGCTGCTTTAAATAATATCGGAGTCGTTAATAAGGATGGAGCATTGATAGCTGCTGCAATCTTCCCTATGTTTTTAAATCAGGCGGTGTTTCTTTTTTCAGGATTATCTAATGAGGGAAAAGAATTTGGGGCAATGCCTTTTCTGATAGATTCGTTCATTAAAGAACATTCAAATAAAGAAACAACTTTAGATTTTGATGGTTCCGTTAATCTTAATCTGGCAAGGTTTTATAAAAGTTTTGGTTCTGAAGAAAGAACATATCCTCAAATAAAAATAAATTTATTACCAAAACCAATTAAATGGTTGAAAAAGTAATGTGTAATTAAAATATGTAATAAACGTTTTTAGTATTGAAAAGAAAAATACCTTTGCACCCCGATAAATAAATTCACTTTGGACGAGTTTTTAAAAATATTAGTAGGATTAGCATTAAGCAGCGTTAAGTTCATCGCCGGACCAGTTTATTATTATTTCGATAAGCAGAACGAATATAATTTCTACTTCACCATTTTCTATTCTATATTAGGTGGAATGATAGGCGTTGTTGTCTTTGCTTATTTAAGCGATTTGATTTTCAAGTTATGGGATATTATTAAGCATTCATTTCTAAATACCTTTTCAAAAAGGAATGAAACTTTTTCCAGACCAATTGCTGATGTTGAAGGAAAAGTAAGTATAAAGTATTCTTATATTGATTCGGGTAAGAAAAAAAAGAAAGTTTTTAATCCAAGAAACAGGAGATTAGTAAGGATATGGAGCGAATGGGGAATACTTGGGTTAGCATTAATCACTCCGGTTTTACTTTCCATTCCTTTAGGGACCATTATTACTACCAGGCTGGTTCATAGCAAGAAAAAAGTTTTTATCTATATGTTTTGTTCTATTCTTTTCTGGTCAATTCTTATTACCTCTGCATTTGAATTATATCACGTTGTTACCTTACAGGACTTAGGCAAGCAAATTACAAAATGATTTCATCCAAGTACAAACATATCTTTTTCGATTTAGATCATACTTTGTGGGACTTCGAAAAGAATTCCGCAGAAACACTAACAGAATTATATCATAAATTTAATCTTAATGAATTCGGAGTTGATTCTTTAGAGCTATTTATTAAAGTTTATCAGAATAGAAATGAAGTTATGTGGGAGCAATATCGTTATGGCAAGATTGATAGGGATACCTTGCGCAATAAACGCTTTGAATTTACTTTTGATGACTTAGGAATTGAAGAAGTTGCTTTGTCAAACTTTTTATCAGAAGAATACATCCGCATAGCTCCTTATAAAACCAACCTCTTTCCGGATACTCATGAAGTGCTTACCTATTTAAAAGAGAAATATGTTTTACATATTATTACAAATGGATTTGTTGAGACTCAATTTAAGAAGATGAACTCCTCACAACTAACTGATTACTTTTCAGAAATAATCATCTCAGAGCAAACAGGATTTAAAAAACCTGACCCAAACATTTTTATTCATGCCATTGAAAAGGCAAATACAAATGCTGATGAAAGCCTGATGATAGGTGATAATCTTGATGTGGATATAGCAGGTGCCCGTTCCGCAAATATAGACCAGGTTTATTTTAATCCTAATAAAGTAGCCCATACTCATCGATCTACTTATGAAATCAGTTCTTTAATTGAACTGAAAGATTTTCTTTAAGTATAACAAATAAAAAAACCCGCAATACTTATAAAAGTATTGCGGGTTTAATTATTTTATTCTGTTTATTAGTCCTTTTTAGGGGCTGCTGGGGCAGAAGAATTATCCTGCATAAAAGTAGGTTTGTTATCTGCTTTATCACCGGGTTTTTTGCAACAATCCTTTTTCCCGTCTTTCGTTGTGCATCCTGATTTGGTGCAACTGGATTTTGAATCTGATTTCTTATCAGCAGCTGCTTTATCTGTTGCAGATGTCTGATCATCAGTCATAGTTGTTTTAACAACTGTTGTAGATGGAGAAAGTACAGTTGAAGCACTTTGCGCATGAGATGCTGCTATAAAAGCAAAGCATCCGAAGGTGGTTAATAGTAATATTTTTTTCATTTTGTAGATGTAATTTTGATTATTTATAGCCGACAAAGGTATATAATATTATTGAATTGGCAAATTTTAACTAAAACTTCTAAAAAAACGATTAGTCTATCATTTCATTTCCCGTACTTATCTAATATACCTTTTTGCCACCCGCTATAATGACCTTCTCTATAAACCTTCTGAATTACCGTTTTCATCCAGTTGGTTTTATAATAGTAATCCAAAACACTCATTGCGGGATTTGCCAATCGAGTATTCGGATTTAATGCTGCATCAAATAAATTTCTTACTAGCTTTTCATCTATATAAAATAATCTTTGCAGCGCATTCATTGCATTAACCCGTGTTCTGAATTCAAATGCATTACTTGTATAATCAACTAATTTCAGGTGGCTGCTATCATCTGCCATTGCATTGTTTACACATTTCAATTCCAACCATTTTATCTTTACACTGTTTCCCATTCCATAAACATCGGAAGTAAAATCAAGATACTTAGAAGTTTTATCGGGATACTTTGAACATAATTTTTCTAAAGTTGTTTCAACAACATTATAGGATGAATCTCTTAATAAAGCCTCAGCATTAGGAAGCAATGTAGGAGGAATTTCATTCAAATCCTGAATGGCAGAAAACCTAACCTGTGCATCATTATCTTTCAAAGCGGCATTATATAATTGTATAGTATTTTCATTATTTAAATCTGAAGCAAGTTGCGAAAGTATCTCCGATTTGGTTGCCTGGAACGTTTCTTTCTTAAATGCATTCAACAAAGTTTCTCTTCTATCATCCAACGAAAAACTTTTTAATGCAACAAGCCCATCATATCGGTCTATCATGTGAGGAGCCCTTAATGCCTGTGCTTTTAATTCCTCTAAAGACTTCTTAAAGTTCACGGTTTTAAGAATTATACTTCCCGGATCAAACAATACAAAATCAATTTTCTTATGATTCGGATTATCAATTCTCACTGTCTGACTTTGTTTATCAATCCATTCTTTCTTTGAATCATTTGTTCCATCTTTATAAAATACTTGGAACACAATCGGCATCTTGAAAACCCCTGTATATTCATCAATCTGATGTATCTGATTAACTTTAAACTCTGTATATTCAGAACCGGATGCAGAAGTAATATCATCATAAGAAACATCATAAGTCGGCTCGCCACCTTTATATAACCATTCATCAAAAAACCAATCATAATTTAATCCCATACCATCAATAAAGGCGCGATATAAATCATTCGTTTCAACATTAGAATAGGGATGATGATTGAGATAATAATTTATCCCGAATTTGAATTGTTCATCGCCAGCAACATATCGCAACATATCCAAAACAGAGGAACCCTTCCCATAAGTCCTTGAACCACCTGCTCCTGTATGTACAATCGGGTTTCTGTCAGATTTTGAAGCATTGAGCGCACCATTATGTTCTCCTCTTCGGCTCCATTCATAGTAATCCTCACCATAAACTGTCTTCATAAATATCTTAGAATAATAAGTTGCAAAACTTTCCTGCAACCAATTATGTTTTCCATCAATTGCAGTAACATAATCTCCAAACCATTGATGCGTCATCTCATGCGCATCAACTCCCATATAGCTTCTGTCAAGGAAAGCGCGCGCATCTACATAAAGAAAATCTCCATAAACAGTTGCAGTAGTGTTTTCCATAGCTCCAAACATAAAATCCTGAACCGGAATCTGAGAATAACTCTCCCAAGGATACTTCAATCCTGTTTCTTTTTCGAGAAAATCCATCATCTTTTCGGCGCCAAGATAAGTAGGTTGAACTCTGTCAGCCATATCCGGATAATACCAGTATCTCATTGGAACACCACTCGCTGATTTTGATGAATCAATATTATATTTCCCAATTCCAAGCATTACTAAATATGAAGAATGAGGATGTGTCATAGTATAAGACCATGTTTTTGTCCCATCTTTATTTTCCTTTTCTGATAATTTTGTTCCGTTCGATAAAACTTTATAATCTTTATCGAAAGTTACTTTTGTCGAGGTAATTAATTTATCATCCATATCATCGTAACTCGGTATCCAATAGCGGTTATCAACACCCTGCCCCTGCGTCCAGATTTGTTTCCGGCTTCTATTAGTTGAATCTTTCCAGCCAATAAAATAAATTCCTTTTCGAGGAGTGCAATGATATTTAATATCAATATTTCCTTCTGTTTTCCAATGCAAGGGAGCATCAGGAAAGATGGTTAATCCTACATCATTAGTTGTAAACTTAGCAGTTTTACCGTTTAACATTACGGTTTCAATTGTAATACTTGGAGCATCAAAGAAAATTGAATCAACATTTTCCCGAATCGGATTAAAACGATAATGAACATTTCCATTTACCAATCCATTAACAGGTTCAAACGAAACTTCCAGGTCCATATTTAATAAATCAATCGGATGTTCCCTTGGACCTGCGTTTGGGTCAGCTAAGTAGCCATTAATTTTTTGTGCTGATGAGGAAAAGCTACTAAGTATTAAGTACAAAGTAATAAGTAACAAGGAAGATGGGGATTTATATTTCATAGTATTTTTGTTTTGGGCGAATATAGCATAAAGATTGTTAAGGATTGCTTTCTCATGCGTTAAAAAGGGTTATAGATGTACGAATATTTAACATTATATGCTAAAATACGAGACAAATTGCCAGAAATGACAGGGGACCTTTACTTCTTTGAAAGCCCGATTTAATCTCTATGGTTATCAATCCATAATTTATCCTTAGTTTTGCGCACCGATAAAAGAATTTTCGAAGAAGATATTTGCATTGCCTGATAAGATATTCAATGTATCCCAACCGGTAACTCGTGCCATCAGAAACGCATCCCTGTCTAACTTTGGAATAGCATGATAACTATACTGCGCCTTCAAATCATACTGCCGAACATCAACAGTATAGGTCTTTCCATCAGAAGGAACTGTGTAAGGAATGCTTATCTCAAAGTCAACACTCAACTGGTTTTGATTGACTGCAATATCATTTGATAAAGACTTTGTGGCTGCTTCCGAATCATCAATCTTACTTTTATCCGCAAATCTTCTGTGTTTAACATTAGTAATTTCTGAAGAAGAACCAGTAATTACATTATCCTTTTCAAACTTTACTGAATCTGCATCATTTGCAACACCATCAGCGTGACTTTGCCCATCTCCTCCGGCGGCAGGTGAATTTGGAGCTGAAGAAAAGTAAACATTTTGGTGTGCTGGTTTACTTTCCTCAGTAACAACATAAACATAATTCAAATGCAAGGACGACAGAACAGGTATCACACCACTGATTGTGGGGTTTCCGGTAGATAAAGTGATTTTTACATTCTTCCAGTCCTCACCCGATTTCTGATATACATTGGCTTTATAATTCAAAGTAATAGGGCTCGAAATATCCTTCGCCCTTATATCATATAATGGCGTCCATCCTGCCTGGTAAATAAGATAACTGATGGCAAGATTAACCTCCGTTCTGCCATGCGATGAAACGGTAACGATGATACTTCCTGTTGGCTTTTTTCGATTGTTATCGAGGATTGCCAACTGCAATGTAACTCTTGCAATATCTTCATTAATACTTTTCAGAGAGCCTGATATATCAAGCAGTTTCGATTTAATATCTGTCAGCCGCCTCCTGTAAAAATTTGCTACTTCGGTCAGGTTATCAACGGTTACTCCTTCCTTATCATTGCGGATAGATTTATTGGCTTTTATCATTTCCAACTCATCTTTATAAACC
>Ga0206936_1155_pt2 | contig 16349 bp, 19 predicted proteins | sample Alteio_BWOrgHeat_14_FD_152922 | JGI IMG/M metagenome (GOLD analysis project Ga0206936, IMG submission 152922) | Enriched cells from forest soil in Barre Woods Harvard Forest LTER site, Petersham, Massachusetts, United States -... | ecosystem: Environmental > Terrestrial > Soil > Temperate forest >... | reverse complement strand
GATGGCACTGAACCGTACGAAGCTCCGACTCCGAACCGGATCTACGAGGCAGTACGGAAGCAGAACGATCAGCTGGTGCAGGCGTCTTAACGACCATGGAGGGTGGTCGATGCAGCCAGTGCGGGCGGGTTCATCCTGGCACGTCTAAAGATATCGCTTTTTCGTTGCCTGATATCATTTGGGATCTTGGTCCAGACGCAAGGCAGGCGCACCTCGACTGGTCGACAGACGTCGCCTACCTGAAGGGCAAGTGGTTTAAGGAGAGTTGGTTTATCCGAGGAGTTCTCGAATTGCCTCTTCAATCGGGAGCAGGTTCCTTTGGACTAGGAGTTTGGGCGTCGGTCGGCAAAGAGACCATCGGAAGGTATCGCGAGGTGTTTTCGTCCGACGGGTCGCGCTTGCCTCGAGCGGCAGGGAAGTTGGCCAACAAGATCCGTGGGTATCCCAGCACAATCGATCTGCCGCTAAGCATTCAGTTTCGAACCTCCACAGAGCGTCCGGCATTCTATTTGGACGCTCCTTCGGACCACCCACTTTTTAGTTTGCAAGAGAGAGGTCTGACCTGCGAAGAGTGCGATCGCCTGTGGTCGGCATACCATCCCGAAGGTTAGCTCCTCCGAGACGGTACGCGGACCACTACTTCTTAAACGCGTACTTCGTGATGCGACCGTACTGGCTCCACTCGGAGACGATGATATTGCCTGATCGATCGAACGAGATTCCGTGCGGTGAGTTGAAATACTCCGCCTTCCAAGCCGATGGATTGAGGCCGTAGTTGGCGCGCTGGCTGGCGTCCGGATTGTCGCCGAGTTCGGCGACGATTTCGTTGTTCTTTCCCAGCACCGTGACTCGGCCCTGAAGCTCACCGATCGCTACATAGTCGCCTCGGATCTGAACCGCAGCCGGCATTCGAAGATTGGTTTGAATGACTTTGACGAAGTTGCCATCGAGATCCCAATACTCGACCCGGCCGCTTTCACGGTTGCAGACAAACAGCATCGGTTTTGGACCGCGCAGGTCGACGGTGATTCCGTGGCAGGTGTTGAACTTGCCCTCTTCTGCCGGGGTCTTGGTGCCAGGCCCGCCGAACGACTTGACGTAGCTCCGACTTGCGTCGTACTTGTGGATCCAGTGCTTGCCATAGCCGTCGGCGACAAAGATTGAGCCGTCCGGCGTCGAAATAACGTTTGTGGGGTGGAACTCACCTTTGTTGGCGTAGATTCCCGACGTTTCGGGGTATCCCATAGTCCACGCGACCGTACCGTCCGTCTTAATCTTCTCGACTTCGTTGTAGTCAGGTCGAGCGCAATAGAGATATTCACCGTCTTTTTCGCGCTTCAAGAAGAGGCCGTGGATATGGGTCGGCCCGAATGCTCGCTTGAACTTGCCGTCGTTACCGAAGACGAGAATGCCTCGGTCGGAGTCGGTCGATACGTAAATGTTGCCCGATCGGTCGACGGCGACCCCACCATGGGCGGGACCGATCGGCTGATTGTCAGGCTGGCTTGGAAAGTAGCTAGGAACAAGCTCAAATGTCGGGCCGCTTACGGTGGGTCCGTGATTCGGCGAAGTCGAAAGGGCAGTGCCCAGGGCCAAGAAGCAGCGTAAAGCAAGTACGGTCATATGTTGTTCCCGAGTCGATTATGCGCATTGCTGCCGATTAGCGCAACATGAGAGGTGGGCGGCATCTCCTCGTCGCCGCCACGATTCCAAATGGCCGTCTCATAAGTCTGCCGAGTGTCACTCAACGTTCTTATGGGGCCACTCCCGGAATCTAGCAAGCAGACTGTGAACATGCCACCTTGCCTACGTTCTTTTTGCGCGATACCATAAGGTCAGGCGAATCTCTGTTGAATGTTCGAAGAGAGAATTTAGGGTTCGGGTCTATTCTATGTTAACCGAAGTAAGGCGACCACCCACTGAGCAAGAGATCGCTCCGCATCGGTTGAACCTAGAAAAACTTCAATCCGAGGGACGAACGCCGTCCGCCTTTCGAACTGTCTGCTACGCGATTGCGCTTCTGGCGCCCGTACCAATACTGCTCATCGTTCAAGACAAAGTCTTGGGTGGCTTCATCGCGATTCTCGTGGCGTTTGCGTTTTTCATGATGCCGTTTGCAAAGCCGGAGAACCAAGATCAGGAGTCGAAGAACCTCCAGGATCTGATCGATCACGGTTCGATTGTCGAAATACATGTGACCTCATCAAGGTGCTTCAAAGTGGAACAGTACGACGACGAGGGCTCCGACTACTTCTTGGATCTGGGTGAACAGGGAGTTCTGGTGATCAACGAATACCAGATCGTCGATGGTTGGTCACCCAACACCGACTTCACGATAAGGTATTTGGAGGGTTCGAACGGGCGGCAAGTCGACGAGAGAGTCCGTAGCGTAGGTGAACAGCTTGAACCATTGGAGGTTGTCCGTCGAGGGAAGCATTCCGATCTCTACTTTGAGCACATGCAAGTGGTGCCGGGCACGATTGAAGACCGATTGATTGAGCTGCGCAGGAAAGGAGAAACCTAGGTCGTGCGGCCAGAGACGCTTTTCGCGGAAACGAGTCGTCCATTGTCGTCTCGTGAACTTCGGTGGTTAAAACTGAAGATTAGAAAGACTCGCGGGGCTCTTAAAAGGAAAGCATTCCGATCGATAGTTTGGCTCGGACTCGCCTTACCACTTTTACTCGTCGTCTCCATCCCAAACGTGTCTGTATTTGGAATCGTCGTGTCGGGAGCGATCTGTCTGTTCGCCGTGATGTCACTTCATGAACGATTCCACCTGTGGCGTAAGGTTGGCGGATTGGAGAAGCGCGTCGGAACCGGGACAGTTCACGAATTACGGATCGTATCGAGCCGCTGCTTCCGTTTGAACGTCACGAGTGGCACGGATGACGAGGACGAAAACTCGATGCAATACATTTTTGACCTCGGCGAACAGGGCTGCGTGAAGACTCACTTTGAGACCGAACTTTACTTGCCCTTGCCGGCAGATCTTGGTACGGGAGCCCCCATTTCTGAAGTTACCGACTTGGAGAACTCCTTGAACTACCGCTTCCCATGCTCAGACTTCGTGGTAGCCCGAATTGAGCTCGGCGGTAAGTGTCCTTGCACCTGGGTCAGGTGCCGCGGTCAGAAGTTAACTCCAGTCAAGAGTCTCTTCTTCGGGTCATACGATGGAGGGTTTGAGATTCCCGCCTACGACACGTTGGTTGTGATACCGAAGTCGTTCGATGATTGCCTGAATGAAATAATGGCGGTCAAGTAATTGGATTGTGTGCATGGACCCAAGGCAATTTGATTGAGGCAGAGTTTGCGCTGTTTTGTTGCATCGACTGCTCCAATTTGTAGGTTTCTACGTCGGCCAATATACTGGGGGCATGCTCGTCGCAATGCTTACTCTCCTCACCGGATCAACCCTCTCAACCGTGAAGGTCGATGTAGATGGAATGGAGCGTATGGCGTTGGTTTACGCTTCTGAGGCCCCGGGGCCTAAACCGATTCTGTTCGCGTTTCATGGAAAGAGCAGCAGTGCCGAAAACGTGGCCAAGGAAATGGATCTTCAGACCCTGTGGCCGGAAGCCGTCGTCGTCTATCCAGAGGGCGATTTAGGGCCTTCGCAGCCAAGAGGATGGCATACCAAGACATCGGAAGATAATCAGGATATTCGGTTCTGGGATCGTTTACTGCCTGAGATCAAGAAGCGGTTTAACGGAGACGGCAAACGCGTCTATGCGATCGGCCACTCCAACGGCGCCATCTTCATGTACACCCTTTGGGCGGGAAGAGGCTCGGACCTTGCCGGCGTAGGAATCCTGGAAGGCTATTCCCATTGGGAGAGTCGGTTTGTGCCGAAGCCGGCATTTGTTTCGCTTGGTGATAAGGACGAAGTTATCAAGCCGGCACAGCAAACGCCCTCGATCAACCTACTGTTCCAGTCTAATGAGTCGAGCCAAGAAGGAAAGCCATTTGGAACTTACGGGACCTACTATAAGGGTGTTCAGCCTGTGGTTCTTTGGCGTTACCCGGGAGGTCATATGCCTTCTCACGACGCCTTCGAAGCTATCGTGAAGTTCTTCAAAAGTGTCGACACTCCAAAGTAGCCTGAGTAATGACGAGAGCATCTTTGCCGGCAAGAATACTGCTCCCAAAACGAATGACAAGCGCTAGGAGTTGTTCGAAGGGCTACTTCACGTGAAGTCTTGTGTTTTGATCGATCTTGCCAATGCCGGGGAATCCCACCGCCGCTAGCTCAAAGGCCTTTTCCGAGGTCTTTCGGTAGAGGTAGGGAAGCCTGGTGATCGGGTCTTTCGGATTTCCGATTTCGTGCAGGTTCTGTGGAAGGCGCTTGTGTTCGGCTTGGAATAGCCGGATTCTTGCGCTTACGGCAGCAAGTCGAGTGTTCACGCGATCGAGCAAGCAGGTGCGGGCAAGGTTGGTCGCCATATCTTCGTCGCCGGAGACGCCAAGTTTTGTAATGATGTCGCCTAGCTGCAGCGCATACATGTCAGTGCGGACAAATGAAAGCTCCTGTCCATCCTTCATCATCAGATCGGTCAGCCGATTGGATGATGAAGGAGCCCAAGCGGTCCACCAGTTTCGTTCCGGGCGAGTGACCGAATCGATTACAGATCGTAAGTCTGGGTCGCATAAGGTCTTGACAACGGTGACCGCGTGAGCACGCTCTGCTGGGTTAAGGCGCTTTGCGTAATCTTCCAGCTTGTAGGAGCCTGGTTTAGCCATGTTTCGAAGAGCCGCCCGGTACATCCGGTACTCGGTTAGCTGAGTTGAAGGGACCTTGGGTTCTGAATCGATAAGGTATTTCTGCCAAGTCTCGTCAGTCGATCTTGCGCTTGGCGGGGCGGCGGCATCGATTGAATCTAAAGTTGTTGCAAGACTCTTGCTGACGGCGGACAAGATCATCACCTTCGCGATGGAATCCCCCATGTTTGGCACGTCGTCCTTGAAGCCCAGCCCCTCGGGATGATCCACCACCTGTCTTATCGATCGGTCAGTGACATCGAGGTCGCTCATTGCGACTATCTTGGCATCGAAAGGATGTGATGCCATAGACGTTAACTCGTTTAACTGGCTTCGAATCTGGGCAGTGTGAAAGCGCGGAAGCAGATTAAGCGTTGTCCTCTCGAGAGAACGAATGATCGCGATTTTAACCATCAAGGCGGTCGTTGATGGACTTGGAAGACGTCTTGCAAAGCGATCTGCTTGGATCAGCCAACGAGATGCCGTCGTCGGGTCGCCGTCGAGCGCCTTGATGTAGGCGGCGTCGCACGCAAGCCGCCCCACTCTCCTGAAGAAGCTGTATTCGGGGTGCAGCGTATAGATCAGCTCTGGCTTGGCAGGGGAGTAGGCGCGCTTGCTATTGCCCTTTTCTATATAGGCGAGGACTGCAGATGCATGGTTAACCTCAGATCGCAGAGTCGCAAGATCCTTCTTGTCGGACGTCCGGTTGTCGAGGCTCGTCCAGAACGGAGAGTCAACGGCGCGGGCGGCTGCGAGGTAGTCGCGGTAGCCGTTATCCGCGCTTGCGACCGGCCATTTCACGTCGTATGCTGCTAGTGCGAGGGTTGCGTACAGGATCATCGGATGACACAAACTATTGTTGCGCACAATGAACCCGTCCGAGATGAGTCATCGTCATTGGTGTATGCAGCGTTATCGCTCCAAATCCGATCTTGCCGCTAGGCGCGAGATGGCAGCTCTCATGAGGCGATTCGCACGCGGTGGAATGACGGTCACTGAGTTCGAGGATGTCGCGGAAAAACTGAGCGAGAGTGACATCGCGGTTGGTGAAGCTCAGATGTTTGCCTGGTACTACTACGACGACTTCCGAACGGAGACGATGAGCGGCAAGTGGAGACTCTCACGCGAGTCGAGAAGGTTCTGGGAGAAGTGGGTTCTGTTTCTCTTGACCAGCGATGAAGAGTACGCCGGGCCGTCGCTAGCCCCCGATCTAACTGGCTGCTTCGGCCGGTTAGCAATCCTGATCGCATTTGGCGCCACTTGGCTGTGGTTGAGCGGGCAATTCATCGTCTGGATGTCTGGTTTCAGCCTGATTTACGTATGGTTTGCCGAGCGCTGGATTCTGGGGTTGATCGAAAGGCTGCGCTCCAGGGTCGGGAACGGTCGGGAGGCGCCGGACTATTGGCCATTTGCATCGGCTGAGTCTTACCGTCGAGCAATCGCAATCTCGAATCCGTTTGCAGTTCAAGATCCGTTGAGAGCTTAAGCAGCTTTGCTGCACCGAGAGATGGCACCCATGGCCCGTGCCATCGAACGGCCCCTTGCGCTTACGACCAACAAAACTCTTTTGTCTATAGACCTAAAAGAGAAACATTTTGAACTTGATTGTGTGCCCAGACGAGTCCGTGCCTGTTCCCGAAATCGTTCCGTTCGACGTGGTGAGGTCGCCGGATACCGTCTCAAACTTCGATCCGCCGACGGAGATTGTCAGCGTCGCAGTCCCGTTGGACGTGACTGAACCCCCGACTTGTCCCAAGGCTGCGGCGCCACTATCGTCGACTACTTGATCTCCGGTCAAGGCTCCTGTGGAGTTGATCGAAACACATATTGGCTCAGTTGTGCCGGTAGATTCATTCGTTACGGTTCCCATATATTCACCGTTGAATTTGTTGCCGCCCGACCTGGCTCCGGTTGGGTCGCGTAATACGACAAAGTCGAGGGATCCTGTCGAGGTTGAAAACATTGCCTCGCTGGTGGGAGCATCGGGAACTCCAAACTGACCGGTTGAGGTTGATCCCGAACTGTCGGTGATGGTCGCGAGGCCGGACCTGGACATTGACCCCGTAAAAGTTGTCGTCGATGAGGCGATCGTGTAGCTGCCGCTAATCGCTCCTGAACTCGACACCGAAAACTCCACCGCTCCATTCGAACCGGTGTTGCCCGCGTACACTTCGCCCGCGTAAGAGCCAAAGTACGGACTGGAATTCGGATTTATTGCGACTGAATTTCCACCGCAACCAGCCAGAAAAGCAAACGCCGCTAAGCTCGAAGCGGCGAAGATCGAGAGCCTCATGTCGCTACTATAAGGCAAACCAGATCCGGTCCGCAACGCATGAATGATGAAGTTGCTTGCTCGCGGAACCGTGGTCGTCTTTACAACAGCTTGAGGCACCTGGTTTAGATTCTTGCCACTTTGTCGAGAATACGCTTTAGGCGCTTTTGCGTATCCCACAAGTAGCTAGGCCTTTATGGACTGCTCTTGCGCTGAAGCAGCAATTCGGACCGGGGCCTCCTCGATGTTAAGATCTGAGTTCTTTGTCCCAACTTCACTGACCATCCGCTCCATCAGAGAGGCAACCGACTCGGCATGGTGTTGTCGATAGAAGCGGATGAACGAGTAATAGAGGGTGGCGAACAAGAGCCATACGAGCGGCACTGCATAGGTACCCACATTTTTGTGGACGACAAAGGAGAAGACCACGCAAAAGACTGGGCAAAAGACGGAGGCCATCATGACCCCCATCCAGCGATTCGACTCTAGCCGAATCCTACTACGGCCATTTTTGGCGTTAACGGTCACCGCCATGCTTGCGCCCTCGTCGGAGCCTGCCCAATCGTAACTAAAACCTCGTTGAGTAACCGCGCCGGCACCTTTGTGATGCCGCTGGAGAACGGCGACCATCCCAAGCCAATCGTCGGGAGTGACCTCGCCCTCGATGGTACGGTCCAACACCATTCGGGCACCGAAGAATCCGCCGCCAGACGCCGGTTCTGAACCTAGTTGCTGAGCGGCAAGTTCAATATGCGCCGGATCCAGGCCAAGTTCGCCGCCTGTCTGCTTCAACTCCTCAAGGCTGATCCCGTCGGAATTGATGCCGCCGCCGCTCGACCGAATCGAGGAAGCCTTCTTGAGAATTTCCCGTACTTCCTTTTCGTTAAAGAGCCGCTCCCCCACAACAACTCAGACGCAATCGTCTGTGGTGACGTTGCATGCAATAATCCCAGCAAGATCCACTGGACTTACGGGCGGGCATGATAAAGGGACAACGAGTTTGCGTGGTGATGCCTGCCTACAACGCGGCTCAAACGCTTGAAAGGACGTTTAAGGATCTTCCTCGCGAGATTCTCGACGACGTCATTTTGGTCGATGATGCCAGCCGGGACGAGACGGCCGAACGCAGCCGGTCTCTAGGTATTCATACGATCACCCATCCGACGAACAAGGGATACGGCGGTAACCAGAAGACCTGCTATCACACTGCCCTCGAACGGGGCGCCGACATCGTGATCATGCTCCATCCGGACTACCAATACGATCCAAAGCTGGTTGGGGCAATGGCTTGGATGCTGACAAGCGGCAATTACGACGCGGTTCTGGCCAGTCGAATCCTTGGTGGAAAGGCACTGGAAGGTGGCATGCCGCTCTATAAGTACATCTCAAACCGCTTCCTCACCGCCTTCCAAAATTTCTTTGTGGGAGCGAAGCTTTCGGAGTACCACTCCGGCTATCGAGGGTTCACGAGGCGTCTGCTCGAGACCGTCCCGCTCGATGAGTTCTCTGACGACTTTATCTTCGACAACGAGATGCTGATGCAGGCACTCTTCCTCAACTTTGTCGTCGGTGAAATCTCGTGCCCGACGCGTTATGAGCCTGAAAGCAGTTCGATCAACTTTCGACGGAGCTGCACCTACGGTATCGGATGCGTCAGGGAAGCGGTTCGGTTTCGGTTGGTTCGGTGGGGACTTGTGAAGTACCGCTACAAGAAGCTCAACGCTTCCTGATGCTGAACGTCCACTCCTTCGGGACCTCCGGAAATTCGACCCTCGTTCCCGGTACAGCCCGATCATAGCGCTGGAGCGCCGCTTGATACTTCGGCCAGAAAGCCTCCGGATAAGGCAACTGCCAAGAGACTGCGAGTATTGTGGCAACGCAACCGACCGTTACCACCCTTACCCAACGCTTTTCGGAGGCGAGGATCAGGACGATAGTCGACAAAAGACCGAAACCGAAGATGAAAAAGTATCGGTTCGAGAATGTGGGATCCATTCGGGTTCCAACCGATCCAACTCCGCCCCGAAGGCTGGTTACGATGATACAGGCTCCCATGTAGATCAGAAGAGCGGAGAACTGCTTGCGCTCCGCCACCGCGTAAATACACAGAACCACCACTCCGAACATGGACGCCCATAGCACGGGGCCGTTGACGTAATACTGCCGAAACAGGTCCGGAGCGATCGCGGCGCTAAGGAATCCGCGGCCTCCAAAGGTGCGGGGAATGGCGAGGGGAAGGGCAAGATCGTGCCACGGGCGCGTCGGGCGATCGGAAAGGAAAACCGAGCAGATCTGAACGCACGACGGGATCGTACAGAGGAGCAGCCCCAGGTTGTACCGGCTCCTCGTGCGGAAATACTTGTACGCAGTTGGGGGAAGAAGGAATGCGACGAATGGTCCCGTCAAAGAGAGGATGGTAACAAAAACCAGTCGGACGATTTTCCCTCTCCTAGTCGCGGGAGTCCTCCCGAATATAAGCAGGGTAGAAAGGATCGCCAAGTGCCATTGAGAATTGACGAAATGTCCGTAGACCTCGTCGATGTCCGGCAGTCCGATGTAGATGAACGCGAACAAGCCCCGATAGAATTGCGATGGGACGAGATTCGAAACCTCCTCGGAAAAGATGAAGGTTGCTAGTCCGGCTTGAATCGCCAACGCTGCCGTGACCATCGCATAAGGCATCATGGAAGGCGGAAACTGGGCCAGGAACAGGGCCATGATCCGCAAACCCACATGCAGGTAACCGCCGTCAGGCACGAATAGAGATCGCAAACCAAGATCGTTTGCCTGCTGGTAAAAGATTCTTCCGTCTTCCGCGTAGGGATACCAAGGAGCGTGGCGACGAGAGAGCGCAAGGATGAATGCGACTGTAAAGCAGATAAGAAGGCTGGTGACGGGACTGAAGCGCCGCCTTGGTCGAGATTCGCCCTGTGGAAGAGAGCCTGCAAGGTCGATCATAGCTCGTTTCACCCACGATACCCCGCCTGAGCCGGTACTAACGCAATTTTATTATCGGGCGAGTCGATGTTCGAGCTCAATTCACTCTAACAACCTGCGAACGAGCCTCATTGAGGAGATTGAGAACTTGGAAATGCATGCACCACGTACGGCCTCGGGTACCCCGTACCGTCGATCGGCGCTTGATCCGAACCCGGCATGATCTTGACACCTCGGTCTTTTGCATGACATCGATATCTCGATGAAACTTGAGTCCATGACCGAGAGGCCCCGATGTCCTTTAATGTTGAACTAAGAAGCTGAAAAGATAGCTCACATTCCTAAAGGGAGGCGTGTCGTCAACGGTTTTATCGTGTATTCCAGTCCGTCGTGCGAGTTGACAACAAGTGCCTTGCCCGATCCGGGTCGCATATACGCGATGTCAAACTGGAGCTTGCCGGATCGCACAATGCCGTCGGCCAGTCCGACAAGCAGTTGGCCACCGCCTCGAGTCCGACACGAACCATCGCCTTTCACGTCGACCGATAGCAGTGCCACCTTTTGACCGCCTTGGGACGCTGTGTTCATTAACCTATAGATGGCAGTGAGGCCTGCGTTCAAAGGAGGCGATCCTCGAAATGGGGCAGTCCAAGTCTGACCCATCTTAGCTCCTCCAGTTGGGAAGATCACTCCCACCAACGTGAAGGGTTTTCCATTCCAGGCGTTCGTCATGTCAACCTCGAATGAGTTTGTCTTGCTCCTTCCGACGGATCTCCCCCGAACAATCAGAGGTCCCGTTACCACTCTCACAGAGGTTATCCCGCCTTGGCTTTTGACCGCCGTGACCTGTACGGGCATTCCCTGCGAGATCGTCCTTGAAATCTTATTGCTGGACCCTTCGAAGTCCCTCTCAACCGAATCGATTTGGTACGAGTAGCTTTCGTTCAGGTGCAAACTGGGCCGCAGAACTTGCGACCCATGGGTTGCTAGAATCAGGGCGTGCAAAAGCATATCGGCTTATGGCCCCTTTGGCGGTAACCCCTGTGGACTTCCAGTGAGCGGCGCTTGCCCCTGCTTGGACCTTATCGAATTGATGAAGGTCTGCTTGTAGCCCGGAGGAATGTTTGGATCGTTCTGAACCTTTGCGATCTGCTGATCGGGCGTCAAGCCGTCCATCTTAAGAGTTCCTGTTCGCGCACCGCTTACGGTTTCCTGCTTGCTTTGGCAACCTGAAGTGAGGAGGAGAACTGCAAGGGCAGTTAAGTAAGTGAGACTTCTCATTTTCTGTTTACCCAGGGCGTCGATCGAAGACAGACCTCAACCGACGCCCTCTGCGTCTTAGTTGTATTCCTTGATTGTCGCCGCTTGTTGCGCAACGGAGGCCACCCAGCTTGGACCGTAAAGGGTGTTCACATCCCATACGTCGGCAGCAAAGGCAGCTCTTACTTTGAAGTGCTTGGAATGTCCATCGAAGAACACATAGTTGGCGCCGCCACCGCCATCGGTCATTTGGAGGCCGATTCCGGTGCCGCCCCAAGGCTGACCTTGTGCAGTGCACTCGTAGGTGAGTGCCTCATAAACGGCCAAATCAGGGAACGGAAGTTTGCTTGGTACAAACGCAGCGGTACCGGCTGGATTCTGGAAGATCGTCATGCTTCCGGCACCCCCGGTGTCACCTACATTGGGCCACCATATATGCTCGCCGCCCAACTCCTCGGCGCCAGCGGACATGTTTGTTGCATAGGAGCGGGGCCACCTGGTCGTCTCGTCACCGTCTCCACCAGTGATCGTCCACCAAACCGGGGCGTTTGACCAAGCGTTCTGGGAGAGTGGAGACTGGAAGATTCCGCCGTCCTCCGGGGTCGTATAGACCTGGCCCACGCCGTTAACGCGGCCGCCGCCGTTTTTGATGTAAGGGTAGATAAGGTCCCGCCAGTTCAGCATTCTGGCAGTCCACCAATCACCCCCATTCAAGACCACGCGGCTGAACGGAGCCGAATCATCGGCATCGTTGGCGTACATCATCAGAGCGAGACCGATCTCTTTGGTGTTGCTCAGATCGACGGTCTTCTTCGCCGCTTGCTTTGCTTGGGCGAAGACCGGAAATAGGATAGCGGCGAGAATCGCGATGATTGCGATAACGACAAGGAGTTCAATGAGTGTAAATGCTTTTGCTTTTTGGAACAAGATATCAACCTCCGTTGGCAGATGAGATCCCCACGAGTCTGGGATTCAGTTTTGTGGCGACAACGCCACTGGGATGAAGTTCAGCGGGAATACGCAAGACGGGCTGATCAAAAGTCTCTCCCGCACTGAGACTTAACAGCCGTTCGGCAGCCGCAACACCGATCTCCCGCTTTCGGCGGACGATTCGGTGCATGGACTCGGATTGGTTCAAAAGATGCTGGGGCCATTCGTTGACCACCACTACTTCCAGGTCTTCCGGGATTCGAATCCCGAGCTCTTGGCAGTAGAGCGACACCTCATTGGCAAAACTGTCTTGGATGCAGTAAATGGCGGTCACCGGATCTGCACCCCTTTGGAGGGCGAAGATGCTGTCACGAACCGACTGACGAAAGAGATCCGGCTCATGTTCAAGCTGACGAACAAACCAGCGGCAATTGCGGGATGGGTCGTCGATTCCCAGTTCGCCCATGGCAGTGCGGTAGCTCTCGTAGCGTGCCAAAGCGGACGATACGTTTGGCTTGTAAAAGCCTAGGAAACCGATTTGCATATGTCCATTTGCGCCAAGCAATTGGACCGCCTCCCGAGTGGTTGCTCGGTCGTCCGATACTACTGCGCAGCCGTCGTATCCATCCGGAATTCGGTCTAGTAGAACCAGCGGGCATCTCTTGCTCTGCAGGCTTTGCATAAGCGGCGTGTTGACCGGGTCGGCTATCGGCAAACAGATGATTCCGTCGGTCTCTCGGGACATGCGCTCTAAAAACTGCGCCTCGCGCTTGGGATCGTCCAACGAGTCGCACCAAACGAGGCTAAACGCCTCCCCTAAAATCTCCTGAATACCCTGGATCAACTCTGCCTGAGGGAAGTCGAACTGTTTGGCAACATGGTCGAAAATCAAAGCAACGAGGTGCGTGCTCTTTTTTCTAGTGTCCGCGACTACGGTGCCACGGCGGCGTTGACGGACCACTAGACCTTCCCGCTGCAACTCAGACAACGCTCGATGCGCAGTGGGGCGGCTCACTTGCCATAGGCGGGCAATCTCTTCCTCGCTCTCGACTTGATGACCTACCGGCCACTCGCCGGTCCGGATCTTTGACGAGAGCTGTCGCGCGATGCTCTTCCATTTGGCGCCACCGTCCTCCATTTGTCCTTACATTCTATGATAAGTCTTTACAAATGGCAAGGCCTAAATCAGAAACTGAGGAGGGTCTTGTAGAATGTTTACAAATTGGACGTTCAGCAAGAAGACCGGAACATATTCGGTCAGGTACCCCAAACGGAAAAGGGCTCATTCGATCCTCGAGCGTCATGCTCGTCCGGGCGTTTCGGTCTTTCGAGAAGCCAACGCCGTCCACAAAAAGTAGGTGAACTATAGATGTACAAACTCGAACGAGGCGTTGGGAAATAGGCTTCGGGAAGCGTGGCCTCGTGCAGGACGAACCGTTCTCACGAAGCCGAAGGCGACTGTATTTTGGGGACGTTCGAGGATCTAGCAACCCCTGACAAAGTCTTTGAAACGTTGATCGCGGGGTCATCGCATGACTTTTATGCGGTACGAACTTCGTAGACACCCAACGGAAGCCGTCGTTAAAGCCCAGTGTCTCCGGCGCTCCTAATCCCTAACTAATCAGGTGGCGTCTCCGTCCGTCCAGGTCCAGTAGGTCCTGGAGACGGCCAGCGGATTCCTTTACGGATATCAGATCGTTCAATGAAATAAATGTACGTTGCTGACCGTCGACTTCCACAAGATTGCGCCTGGTGAAGGCAGCCTCGAATTCGACGCCAGATAAGCGGCATTTCTGTCGGATTGAACTTTACAAATCTCGACGTGTTACAACATCGCTTTCCCAAATTCTGGGATGCCCGTCGAAGAGTTTTTGGACCACGGGTGGGCTATGCCACTTTGAATCCGGCTTTGTTCACTTGCTTCTTCAACGAGGTGAGCAGCTTGGAGAACGCGTCGCTGATGCGCGGATCTGACTCTTTGTACTCCTGCTCCGACTCCGAGATGGCGTTTAGCACGTCGCGCAAAATCTGATGGGCGGCGGCCAATTTTAGGTTCGAAGCTTGGGCATCGCTATATCCAGATGCGAGTGATTTTGCCCATTCCTCGTCAAGGCAATCCGCGACCAGGGTGCTCTCCGCTCGAGGAGGGCCCTGCCAAATCTGCGCTCCGACCCATTTGATTGCCTTATCGGGTCGAGCCGGTGCGAACTTCGTATAGGTCAGCGTGGGTTGGGCTGGTTGTCGTAACATTCTGCGAGGTTACTACATCCTCCAAAACCTTGAATAATTCTGGCGTCGGCACGTCTCCGGTTGGAATGACTACGGATCATCTTTCTTGGTAGGAATCGCTCCGACTCTTTGAAAGAAGAGCAATCCAAGGCCAGAGAAAACAGCTCCGGCCACCGAGACAATCAGGACTTTAAGTGGACTAATTCCCCGGTGGCTGATTAAGTCCATTCCGACACTCCCGACTGCAAAGAAGATGAATCCAGCTAGCGCGGCATTGAGAGGAGACTTCTTTATCCAGGTTTCCAACGCTTTACCTCCGACTTACCCAGCGCTTCACGGCCGTCGCCACCGTGATCTCGGACCGTCGTTCCACTGCGAATTCTCCGCTGCTTGTATCTCTACCACTTGCAGCACTTTCTACTATAGCCAGATCCCCGGCCTTGCGGACCCGGACGTCTAGCCACGATATCGCCAGCTGTCTGGCCGAGATGAATCAGTCCCTTTGCCATGGATCGCTCGAATGTACGCCAAAGGGATAATCTATCCAGAAGACCAGAGGGAATGCGCCGAGGCTCCGTTCGACGGTCCGAGCCTTCCAAAGCATTCGAATTAGGCAAGCTTGTGTGAATGGCTATGACTCGTGGCCACCGCTAAGCGACTTCAATCTGTTCCGAGCGGCTTTCCGGATTTCGTTGGAATCGTCCGAATCTCCGAGGCTCGTGAGAATAGACGGATCGGTCAAGGCGTCTATAGCAGCCAAGCGAATATGAAGGTCCTTATCCTCTTTCGCGACCTTACCCACCAGATACTGATCGGTCAGCTTCTTTAACGCGGTCAAGCGTATCTTCGGCTCAAGGTCATGGAGTGCCACTGACCCGAGCAACGCCTGATCGGTCAATTTCGCCAAAGCGGACATTCGAATTGCTGGACGCTCGTCGCCGATCGCAACCTTTCCGAGAAGGTCTTGATCGGTCAGCTTGTCGACCGCGAGCGCACGGATGCGCGATCTCTTATCCTTTGTCGCCACTTGACCAAGCAGGTACTGGTCGGTCAATGCTTCTACCGCAACGATGCGAATGCGCGAGTCTTTGGCTGCGAGGGCAACCTTGCCGAGTATCGACTGATCGGTCAACCGCTTCACGGCGGAGATACGGACGTTGACCGTCTCCTGAGGGTCCAAGGCAATCTTGCCTAGTGAAGCTTGGTCATCCGACGCAACTTGCGTTTCGGTCGCATCGGTCGGACGCAAAGCTGAGGAACCAAAGAGGGAACTGGTCATCAGCATCGTGCCGAGGAGGCATCCCAACATCATAAACTTACAACGAGGCATCATTTGTGGTTCCTTTTCAACACCGTGCCCGCTGAAGGCGTCGGGGACCTCCAGCATACTTGCTATTTGATAAGCGCTCTTAGCTCATGTCCCTTAGCGTTGGGCCGTCGAAGAGCTCTGTGAGAGCAAAAAGAACCGATCTTTCTCTTCTACTCCAGCGCAATAAAAGGGTGTTAGTTGAAAAGCCCAACGATGAGCACCACAGCTCGCTTGTGCTATTTCTTTATGGGGGAGATCACGGCACCATCGGTCATCAAAGGAGATTTCGATGGGGATCGAGAGCCCTGGAAGTGACCCATTCGCCAGCGGTCCAAACGGAACCGTTACTTTGCCGCTTTGGGCGTAAAAAAGAGTTTCAGGACTTGCCCAAGTTGCTCGGCCGGTACCGCTCTAAGGTCAATGGCAAATCGGGTCGCTTGCCTCTTGATTCGATTCGTGATATGGCGTCGTAAATGCATAACCGCCCCATCCGACAGCGGATAACCGATTGTTTGCAGGAAGTAAGCATCAGCCGGAATCGGCTTAGGATATGGATTGTCATCCATCGTCCGCACTGGGGAATCGCCTGCGAGAGCCGAGACCACGCTATCCCAGTTCCCTCTTTGGTTCCTCAGCTTTGCGTCCGACCGATGCGAC
>Ga0206936_1181_pt1 | contig 16519 bp, 14 predicted proteins | sample Alteio_BWOrgHeat_14_FD_152922 | JGI IMG/M metagenome (GOLD analysis project Ga0206936, IMG submission 152922) | Enriched cells from forest soil in Barre Woods Harvard Forest LTER site, Petersham, Massachusetts, United States -... | ecosystem: Environmental > Terrestrial > Soil > Temperate forest >... | reverse complement strand
ACCTGGACGACGATTCGCGTGGAACCCGCGCCGGCGCGATTCTGGAGTCGGGGCTGGATAACAGTCCGATGTATGACGACACGACATGGAATGAGCAGGCTCATGTGCTTGAGTTCGCGGACGTGGGGCTGATGAGCATGTACATCGCCGACTGCGATGCGCTTGCTTCGATTGCGGATACACTGCACAGGCCGGATGATGCGAAGGATCTGCGCGACCGGAGTGCGCGCTATCGGGAAAAGCTAACGACGCTGTGGAGCGAGGAGAAGGGGATATTTCTGAACAAGGATCTGCATACGGGCAAGTTCAGCATGCGGCTTTCTCCGACTAATTTCTATCCGCTCATGGCTCATGCTGCGACTCAGGAACAGGCGAAGCGAATGGTGGAGGAACACCTGCTGAATCCGCGGGAGTTCTGGGGGGAATGGGTCATTCCTTCGATTGCGAGAGATGATCCGGCTTTCAAAGATCAGAATTACTGGCGAGGCCGCATCTGGGGGCCGATGAACTATATCGTATACCTGGGACTTAGTAACTACAACGTCCCGGAGGCCCGCAAAGAGTTTGCCGGGAAATCTTTCAGGCTATTCACGAAGGAATGGAGTGAGAAGGGTCATGTTCACGAGAACTACAACGCGATTCTCGGTACGGGCGATGACGTTACAAGCAGCGATCGCTTCTATCACTGGGGCGCGTTGCTGGGGTATGTGGAGTATCTCGAAGACGGCAGAGTGCAGAAGTGAACGGGGTCTATGAACGGGCCTGCGACCGGGGTGTATGAACGGGTCTAAAGGAGACCGGGTGTTTCTTTCTGCGCAGAACTGCTGACGGCGTGTGAATCATACTTGTGCTTCGCGGATTCACCTGGAGCCGCAGTCGAATTGCGGGCGGTTGATCCGGAACGCGATTCGGACAGACTTATGGTGCGGACTCCGCATGGATGCAAGAGGAGATTCTTATGTCGTTTGGACTATATGCAATTGGGTTCGCAATATTGATTGCCGGGTTGGCCTACGGCGCGCATCTTGCCCACGTGCCAACACAGTGGATTGTCGTAGGAACGATTGTCATGATTGGATTAGGAGTTCTGTCGGGCGTAAAGGCGACCCGACAGAAAGATCCTGCTAACTAGCGCCTTGTAGTGAATTGCGTTCGTGAGTTCAATTACAGCGGCCGATCTGTCCAGAGTGTTTTGTCGGCGATGGTCTGGACGGGGATCAGTTTGCCTGCGAGCAATTGTTGGACCTTGGACCGCTTTGTGTCCTGGGCGAATAGCCAGTGACGATTTCCCTGCCCCCATTGAGCGGACAATTGATCTTCGGTGAGGAAGATATCCGGCGCGTCGGGATAGCAGGAGCCCCAGACCATGGAGGAGCCATTACCATGCGGCGAACAACGCTCCATGACCAGAAGCGCGGGGTGGCCGAAGAAGCGATGGGTGTAGAAGACCACTGAGGATGCGTCCGATTGTTCGCCGTAGATTACAAAATCATCGGTCGCGCTTCCCTTCTGAATGATCGTGTCTGCGAGTTGCTTGGAACTCAGCATCGGTTCAAAGCGGATAAAGGCAATGTGCGCGGCAACGAGGAATACAGCCGCGGTCAGGCCGACGCTTACCGTTGCGGCCATATTGCGGCGCATGAGGCGAAGGCCAAGGCCCGTGGTTGGTCCGAGTAAGAGTGCTACTCCGGCAATGATTGCCGGTAAACGCAGGGCGGCGAATGATGGGCCGGTAAGGTCGAAGAAGTGAGACATCGAGAGGGAGTAGTCACCGACCGCTCGATGCGCGAGCAGGGTTCCGATGTCGGAGACGTAGGGCAGGTTACGCGACTCCCACAAACCCAGAATCAGCGCGGCTGCAACCCCTGCTCCAATCACGGCGAAGAGAATGTGGGCGTTCAGGATCCAGAAGCTTCCCGCGACCCTGGTTTTCGATGAGCCTGATTGTTTTTCTTCGTGGCGAACACTTTCCCAGGTTTCTTCGATCGACGCGAGCACACCGGCGGTGAGCATGACGAGAGGAATCCATGCGGGCCAGGTGTAGTACTCCTGGTTGGTTGAGAGGGCGAAGAAGACGAGAGTGAAGGCGGCGAAGATTCCGAGCAGCCAGGCAGAACGCGTACGGAACTTGAGGCGGAAGACGTAGCTGGCGACATCTTCGCGGACAGCATGATCGAGATAGAAGTCTACCGTTTGACCGCCGTCGCGGTGGAGGTGTTGCAGCCAGGTATGGCGGGTTCTCCAGGCGATGATCAGTGCTGCGGGGAAGAAGAGGCTCCAGGGGAAGACCCAGACCAGGTGCAGGAGCCAGTAGGCCACGAATGGCAGCCTATTGTAGTCATGCGGAAAGCGGAGGCCCAGGAAGCGGAAGACGTGTTCGTTGAGGAAATAGAAATACCAGAAGCCATGGACGTTTCCGATTGTCGGGATGATGCCAGACGGGTGTCCCTGTGTCGGATTGCGCAGACCCGCAAGAACGTGCCAGGGCACGGCGATCAGCAAAAACAGAAGAGAGCCGGAAACCGGCTTAAGCTGACGCCAGCGGCGCCAGTATCCGCTCAACAACAAAGTCGGTATAGCGGCCGCGAAGAAGAAGATGGGTGCGATGAGTCCCTTGGTGAGCGTGGCCAGCGCGAGCGCTGCCCAAGCTATGTAGAAGCGGCCGGGACGGAGGCTTTCAAAGCCTGTGAGCAGGCAATACAGCGCTGCCAGTAGCAGGAAACTCAACAGCGCTTCAGGAATGAAGAAGCGGGTAAAGAGAAACGGGCCGAAGGAGGTCAGTGTGCCAAGAGCCGCATAGAGAGCGGCTCGATCTCCCCATGCTCTGCGGCACCATAGCCACGCGATCCACGCGCAGCCGAGCACGGCGAGGGCGTTGGGCAGGTGGGTGGCATAGGCGTTTTCACCCAGAACTTTGTAGAGCCCTGCCACGATCCAATACGGCAGAGGAGGCTTCTCGAGGTAGCGAATCCCGTTGACTTTGAGTGTTACAAGATCGCCGGTCTCGGCCATGTGCGCCGCAGCCTGGGCGTGCGTGGCGTCGGCGTCATCGAGCAGTGGTGGTAGATGCAGGGCGGCAAGATAAATCGCAGCAAAGACGGCCAGAAGCAACACCCAGGTTACCAGCGCCGAAGGAGATGAAGCAGGACGGGATAAAGGTTTTGTTGTATCTGTCATGAGTTTTGCCTGACAGCCCAGAATATCAGCCGATGAACAGAGCCATCTCAAAACGCGAGGCAAAGCAACGCGCGGCGCTGGTGATTTCTTACACGACGCTATGCAAATACTTCGGGTTGATGAGCATTGGAAACGGCTGCAGATGGGTATTTCGTTGTCTTGCCGCCACTTGCGATTTGGCATGCGTATTGCACTACTTTTACGAGCAACGAACCATTCTCCCCCGGAGGTGGGTTCGAATGCCTAACCGAGATCGTGCGATTGCATATGAGGGAACCCTTGCGCTGTTGACGTTCACACTGATGGTGGGGGTCGCAGCACGAGGGTTACGGCCACAGTCAGATCCGCCAGAGGTAGTGCGGGCGAATGCCCTGGTTCTGCAGGAACCGCAAAATAGGCCGAGTCCTGATCCAGTGCAGTCTGCTTTACTCAGGGATGGCTCGGCGGCTGACCGGCCGGATAAATACGGGCCGGATAAGTCGACGATCTTTACGGGGACGATCATCAGGCACGGCTCAGATTTTGTACTTCGCGAAGGGTCCGGACGTCCCTATCGTCTCGATGCTCCTCTGAAGGCACAGCAGTACGAAGGCAGACCTGTCAGGGTAACGGGCAGGCTTGAGGAGGTGGCGCGGATGATCCATGTCGAGAGCATCGAGGAAATTGCTTCTTAGGCGGGAAGAGTTCCGACAGGCATTTTTGAACTGGCCCTTTTGTATCCGCTTATTGGTGGTTCGAAGAACACTTACGATGGGTGAGCGCCGTAGGAGCCCGACCGAGGCGGGTATTGTATTGTTGCGTTAGGGTGCGTTTGTACGAGAATTTTGGGTGCCCAGAGCGAATGAATGCCATCTCTAGCAGCGACGTTTGCCGCCATCGATATTGGATCCAATTCCTGCCGCCTGAAGATTGCGCGCGTGGTGGCGCACCGGCTTAGAACCCTGCATGAGGACCGCGAAGTTACGCGGCTTGGGACCAGCGTCTTCGACACTGGATTGGTGTCTCCGGATGCAATGGCTACGACCTTGAAGGCGCTCAAGCGCTTTCAGCGCGCGGTACAGCTGCATGGTGTCGATCAGATCAGGGTGGTTGCGACGTCGGCGATTCGGGACGCGCGCAACGCACAGGCCTTTCTGACCTGGGCTAAAGCGGAGACTGGCTGGACAATCGAAATCATCTCCGGCCTGGAAGAAGGACGGCTGATTCACCACGGGGTTATGACCAATGAGCCGGGCACTCATGGCAAAGTTCTGCTCGTGGATGTCGGCGGAGGTAGTTGCGAGATCACCCTGAGCGAGCATCGGCGCATCCGGGAAACCGTGAGCCTGCCTCTGGGAGCAGTGCGGCTGACCCAGGAGTTTATCCCCACGGACCCGCCATCGGAGGAGGGTCTGGCGCGCATGAAGCAGTTCATCGCGCGAGAACTTCGCCGCGCACATCGGCGAATTCAGCCGGGAACCGTGCCGCTTGTGATCGCGACATCAGGCACGGCTGCGGCGCTGGCCGAGGCTCATACAACGCTTGTGAAGCCGGAGGCTTCGGGGAAACGGGGGCAGGCCGCAGTCAGGCCGGGGAGCAGGGCCGTTCCGAAGACGATTCCGGCGGCGTTGGGAATCACGACCCATCAGCAGGTGCGCCGGCTGGCGATGAAGCTGCGCAAGATGGATATGGGGCAGCGCTCCGGGGTTTCTGGAATCGGGCCCAAGAGGGCGGAAATCATCGTGGCCGGAGCGTTTGTGTACGCGGAGTTGCTGGAATCGTTTGGCCTTGCGGGGTTTCGTTACTCGGATCTGGGCTTGCGGGACGGCATTTTGGCACAGATGCTGGCCGAGCAGGATGATAAGGCGTCGGTTCATCTGCAATTTGAACAGGAACGTTGGGAGAGTGTGCTGGGAACGGCGAAGCGCTATGGCGTGAACCTACGGCAGGCCGAACCGGTGAAGCACCATGCCGAGCAGCTTTTTCGGGATCTGGCGACGCTGCATAGGCTGCCGGCGGAGTACGAGAACTGGCTGGCGGCGGCAGCGATGTTGAATGAGACTGGGAAATTCCTAAACCACCAGGGACACCACCGGCATACGCAGTACATCATCTCGAGTTCTGAGATTTACGGTTACACTGCGCAGCAGCGGACGATCATCTCGGCGATAGCGCGCTATCTTGGCAAGACGCGGCCTCAGCCTGGCGATCGCGCGATGCGCAATATTCCGGCACAGGAACATCTGAACGTCCAAAAGAGCGTCGTGCTGCTGCGGCTGGCTCTCGCCCTGAATCAGGACCGCGCCTCGGATGTGCTGCGGGTGGTGGCGCGAGTCTATCCCAAGCGCGTGCTGCTGGAACTTGAGCCGGGGCGTACGGGCGCGGAGTTGGAGCTTTGGTCGTTGCGCAAAGAGGCGGATTACTTTCGCGAAGTCTTTGGCCGTGAGCTCTTCGTCACACTGGCATAGATGACGCGTGCGAGGCGCGGATCTATCAGCCATTGCAGTTGCGCAGGACGCTTGGCCAGATCGATTCTCGCAATGGCGCCTTTGCGCAGGCGAATGCTTCCGATTGGGCCGGGGTGGCCGTTCCCATTGCCATTGCCGCTCATGAGCCGCGCAATGAACTGATGAAGGTTGGGATTGTGGCCCACAACGAGGACGCCTTCACGATTGGAGTGTTGCGCGATGAGTTGCTGCACCGCAGCGAAGTCGCCGTCAGGCGCCAGCGCAGGCGAGGTCAGAATCGGGGATTCGAAGCCTATCTCAGTGGCGACGAATTGGGCCGTCTGACGGGCTCGCTTGAGCGGACTGGAGATGATGACGTCGATCTGAGCCTTTAGTCCTGTGAGCATTCCGGCCATCAGCATGCACTGCTGCTTGCCTTCTTTAACCAGGGCACGCTTGGCGTCCAGAACGGGATTTTCTCGGGGAACGCCAGCATCCGCGTGGCGCATGAGATAGAGATTCATAGGGTAATCAGTTGTGCTAATTTCGGATACGAAACTGCCTCTCGGAAGGATATTAACACAACGTTAACAATCCAAAAGTCGTATGTAGCACATGCAGCAGATCTATTGTGCGTTTCCTCATAAAGTGAAATTTCTACCCCGGGAGGGGAAAGCAGGCACCTCATAAGCTGAAACCCAGCTGCGTTGCTGCGAAGCGCTGATCAGGTTCCTGGCTGCCCGCGATTCGATTCGTATGGTTTTGAATCTCTTCAGGGCTTTGAGCGAAGAATTAGGTTGCTTATGAACAGCGCATTTATTTGTGCTTCCCGAATGAAACGGACTGCCTACAACAATCACTATGTGCGTATACTTGTTGCGGTCTCCGGCCGGGAGATTTTTGCGTTGGCGACTGCGCATGTGGGATTTCTTTGTTTCGATGTTGCCTCGCGGTGGGTCGCTCAACCTCAGTTTTCGCAGGGTGCGGTTCATACGCAGCTTTTCTGACAGACGGTCAACTGTTCGCTGTTTGACCCTTTCAGCGCAACTCTCATAGTCGTGCGCGGGAGAGCCCTGAGCCTGACCTGTCGCGAAAACTTCACGAATTTGCAAGCTGGCTGATTCCATCAGCTTCTCGACTTATGCACCCGATGTTCTTGGAGGAATTGCAACATGACTAACGACGCCGCAACCCCGCTGGGCCCACTTCTGAGTGCCGACCGCATCTTCGTCACCGTTGTGGACAACGGCAAGGTCCCTTACCAACTCGAGATTTTTCCGGATGCCAATAACGCGATCCTGAAAGCGAACGGTTTGCCCCAGCAGTATTACTTTATGCCGCAGCGGATTTACCTCGCGAAGAAGCAGGATTCACCGCAGGACTTCGATTTTGGCATGACGGTTTTCAAGGGCCTGTTGACACCCGAAGACACAGTCGGAATCAATCCCGGCCAGACAACAGGCGGCGGTGACGTTGAGGTGGGTGGGGGCTTCTGCACCTTCTCGACTACCTTTGCAATTCCACCGGAAGTTATTCAGAACGCTATCGATGCTCTGAAAGACCAGAAATTCGACCAGCCTGCTCCGCCCAGCCTGCTTCCCTTTATGCCGCAGCCTGGCGCGAACGACCCGAGCCCGATTCTCGGTATCGTTCCTATCCTTGGCAACGCTGTCTCGATTTCGATTCCGCAATTCGCCCCTGGCGGCAGCCCGGCGGCGCCTCTCTGGGCGCAGGCTCAGACCGCGCAGAAAGGCAGTATCGAAGCGACCGGTATCAGCAGCTTCCTGGTGAGTTGCAACGAGCTTGCCGCGGGAGCGATCGCAGGTTCGCTGAAGGCCGGCGTGTCGCCATTCACGGTTAATTATGCGCTGACTGAACAGTTCTATCTTCCCGCCTGCGAAGTCGATGTCGATATCGACATGGATAAGGTCTACGACTCCTTTTCGGCGGCTGTTTCTGTCAGCGACTTTTTCAGCAGCGCATCGTTCCAGGCAGCTTATTCCAATTGCGTGACGAATGGCGCCATCACCACGGTGATGAAGATCGATGAGGCCGCTATTCCCACCGACCTCAAGAACATCATCATGCAGCAGTGTCAGCAGATGCAGACGAACGCCGTCAACTGGGTGAAGGACGAGATTTTCAGTTGGAATCCCACGGATGGTGGGGATGCGCAGGCCCAACAGTCCCCATTCGGAAGCATCTTTGGCGGCGCAGCGGTTTCCATGAAATCCGACTACCAGAGGAGAGCAATTCACGTTCAGCAGACACTTACGCTCGACACATCGATTGCGATGAGTGATACAAAGGCGGGCGACCTCAGCGATCTTGAGCCTGCGATCAAAGCTGACTGGACAAAGTATCTCGCGATCATCGACATCGGCCAGTTCTTCCAGAAGATACAAGTTGCCGCAACCAACGCAATCAACTGGAACGAGACGCTGCCGGATGGCACCAAGCTTTCCGACCCGATTATGTCGGCGATGATATCGGTCAGTTATCCCAACTATTCCCAGCCCCTCGGCGATAAAAACACCGTGAATCTGCAGACATTGGGCCAGGGATACCATTACCTGACCGGTCAGGCTACGGGAACGAGCGGCCTGGCGCAGTGGACTGCCAACAACCCGGCCGACATCATCAACATTTCTTTCCTGCGGCTGGACTCGACGATTTCACAGTGGCCCGCGGACCAGGTTCAAGTCACCAAGACTTTGGTCTTCGACGGCAATGACCCGCGCGTCGATATTACGAATAATCAGACCCAGGTCGTTCTGGATACGACCGACAACAACCATACTCCGGTGCTCGATCTGAACGCCGTCGGGTATGTTTTCGTGCGCTTCGGTTGCAGACCTCTGCCTCCAAACGTGAGTCTTGTCGTCAACACGTCCCTTGGTCCGCGCAAGGACAATATCACCATCACAAACGCAAACCAAAAAAATGTGATTTGGGAGATATTTTCGGACAAGTATGTGGGGCAGACCTCATTTCAATACACGGTGCAGGTGACTGTGCAGGGTCCTAACTTCACCGACGATCCGATCGTTTATCAGTCGGCAGCGCCGATCACTGTTCCTCTGCCGCCAAGCCGGGTGAAGTATCAGCCACTCCTGAATCTGCAGTTACCGGATGCTCCGGCTAACGAGGTGGCAAAGATCAACGCTTACATCCTCCAATATCAGCAGATGATGTTGTCTAACCCTGTCGCCTAGGAGCAGAACAATGGCAATTGGCGAGGCCCCGGTCCGGCCGGGGCTTTTGCAAATGCAGTTCGGTGGCCAGGGGCTGCAAATCACCACTGTACCCCCGTTCATACTGGTCAATCCGAATCAGAGTCTTCCACTGGAATCGAGCCGATCGGAGAACGTCTTCCATGACCGGTTCAACCCGCAACTCATCTGGTATCTTCCTGGCTATCAGTTGGCCGCGGATATCGATACGGGCTTCTCCTTCAGTGCTCTGGAACAAAGCATCGATATCAGCGGGAACCCGTCTTATCAGGCGACAATAACGCTCACCCTGGACAAGATCGAGCCGCCTGATGTCACTGCCTTCAGGACAGCAAACCCGTCGGTCACTCTTCAGGAGATTCCTTTAACTGGGCTGACCGTAACTCTGGCCACGACTGCGAGTGATCCGCAGAGTGGCCAGGTGCAGCAGAGCGTCTATACGGCTGCGGTCACACCAGACGCGAATGGAAATCTCGCCTTAAGCTTCAATACGTTGCTCGGCGCACAGGTCCTTGTCGCCTACTACAATCTTCAAAACGGCGGGGCATTACTGACGATGTCGGCGCAATTTGAGGTCTGGCGTGTCGTCCGGATCTTCCATCCGATCATTTTCAAACCACCTATTACCGGACATCCGATTGGTGGCGGCGGGACACCGATTATTCAGGCCCCGCACCCAATGCCGGCGGTCGAGCGCATGCCGATCCAGGGGCCGACAATAACGTCGCCCAGGCCCCCGATCGTAGTCTGGCCAAGACCGCCTATCCCTATCCCGCCTACGCCACCACCTCCGCAGCCTGTCTATGTAACGGCCAGCGATCCATTCACGGTGCCATTCGACCTGGGGCAAAAATACACAGCACCCGGTTACGCGAGAAACTTCACGATAACTGACTCCAATGGGGTTCGACCGATCCTCAGCATCAACGACCTCAAGGGTTTCGATCAGAAGGAGTCGGAGTTCAGTGAGTTTACGGCATTAGGAGATGTTTCGAGCCAATACCCTTCGTTCAGTCGCCTATACATCGGTGCGCTTAGTCGCATCATCGTTGCGATACCTGCGGCCTACGGGATCGTGCGCAGCAGTAATGGAACCGCCGCGCAGTGCCAGGCGCTGCTGGACAGTACTGCCGGAGGCAGCGGCGCAGCAAAGTTTCAATTTGCCTTCGTTCTCGGTCCAATCTACAGCCCCTTAGATTTCTTCGCGCTGCAGACGGCGCTGGCGAGCAATCCGCAATCGCAAGGCTTCGACCTCGTCCTGCCGAAACGGTTGGACCCATCACAGCAAACGACGCTTTCTACACCGTTTCAGTCGTCCGTCACATACACGGATGGGCCGCAGCCGCGGACTTTTGAGCTTGCCGTCGATATTACAGACGGCAACCTAACAGGCTCCGCAGTCGCGAACGCCAATCTGTTACTCAAACAGTTATCGGCGACTGTTGAGCCGTTCCTATCGGGCAGTTTCGGTATTGTTCTCGACGATGGGTATCCACATCCGGTGATGGCGAACGTTGTCGTGAATTTCAGCCAGACGAGCGGCAGCGACGAAATCACCTACGGTTTCGCGGCCGACGGCAGCACGATTCAGTTGATCAACGTTTCGCCGCTTGATGTCGAGGTATCGCGTTACGCAATCGTCAACGGCACAAGCGCTCCCCCAGAAAGCCTGAATCAGAAGATTCTGTCTGGGCAGACGCTAGCGCTCAGCGACAAGGCGTCCTCGTCGCAGGTTTCAATGCTCGTAGATTGCACCCTCGCATTGGAAAACCCGTTCACGAAGGACGCTCTCCAGCGCTATGTCGCATTTATCACCCAAGACGTGCAGAACGTTAACTATCAGATTAGCGTGTTAGCCGCGGGTGTGGATTTCGTGGGGATGGGGATCGCCGAGATTGATGTGATGATCGCGATTCCTTCGCTGCCGCAACTCAGCATCCCCAATTCAATGCTCATTCCATTGAATAAAATGTCCAACGCTGTTATCTCTTTGCCGATCGAGAATGCTATCAGCTCTCTGCCGGGTGTTATCTCCTTTGCCGTCAAGTCCACAGTTACTACTCAAGCCAACGTGAACTTTACGGTCACCAATGACTTTGCGGATCAGCCGGTGTATGTGCTCGAGACTTCCAGCATTCCTCCTTTCGTCGCAGGGGCTCCACAGCAGTGATTATTTGGTGAACCGGTATTCCGATTCGGAGTCGGCGCTGCTCTCCAAAGATTTGTGCTCGATGAATGCGCATCAACTCGTCTTGTGCAAAAAAAGCCGCGCGACACTTTCACCTTGTTCGCAATTTGCGATGGGAAATTTCACCTTTTGGGGGTCGGCACGTTTCATTTTATGCGGATCGACAAGACGTAACCCATTGATTTAATTGCCCTGCAACTTTCATCTTAGGCGCGGACCCACAGCGATTCCGATACAGTGCCTTATTGGTTAAGTGTGAGTGTGTGATATAGCTGTAGAAATATCAAAGGACGGGTACCCCCGCTTATGGATGCTGTGACAATGACTTCTGTTACCTCTGCCGCACAGGAATTAACTCTTAGCGATCTTGCTCCGCGCGCGCTGCAATCGGAGATTCGCGCGATGACGATGGAGTGCGACCGGATCGGTGGAGTGAACCTTGCGCAGGGGGTCTGTGACACCGAGCCGCCGGCACCTGTTCTGGAAGGGGCGATCGCAGCCATTAACGCCGGGCACAACATTTATACGCGGTTGGACGGGATTGCGCGGCTGCGGGAGGCGATTGCGACTAAGGTCGAGAAATTCACCGGTATGGTGGTTGATCCGAATCGCGAAATCCTGGTGGCTAGTGGAGCGACGGCTGGACTGCACGCGGCGGCGATGGCGCTGCTCAATCCGGGAGACGAGGTCATCCTGTTCGAGCCGTTTTACGGGTATCACTCCAGCACGTTGAAATCGATGCGGATGAAGCCGGTGATTGTGCCGTTGAATCCGCCGGCAACTCCTGAGGCCGACTGGACGCTGGACATGGACGCGCTGCGGGCGGCGCTGACTCCGAAGACGAGGGCGCTGATCGTCAATACGCCTTCGAACCCCTGCGGCAAGATCTTCACGCGAGCGGAGTTGGAAGCTCTCTCTGTCGTCGCCATTGAACACGGACTTTTTGTCTTCACGGATGAGATTTACGAACATTTTGTGTATGGAGAGGCGGAGCACATTTCTGCCGCTACCATTCCGGGCATGAGAGAGCGCACGATTGTGATCTCGGGCTTCTCCAAGACGTTTTCTGTAACCGGCTGGCGGCTGGGATACGTGCTTGCCGATGCCAAATGGCTGGGAGCCATGGCTTATTTTCATGACCTGACGTATGTATGCGCTCCCTCGGCTTTTCAGCATGGAGCGGCGCAGGGCCTGGAGCAGCTTGGGCCTGAGTTCTACACGCAGCTGGCGACGGATCATCTGGACAAGCGGGCGCGGATCGTCTCGGCGCTCAACGATGCGGGCATGAAGCCTTACATCCCTGCGGGCGCGTATTACATCCTTGCCGATGCAAGCAGGCTGCCCGGTGAAACGGCTGCAAAGAAGGCGCGTGCGCTGCTTGCACAGACTGGTGTTGCGGCAGTAGCGGGGTCAGCGTTTTTCCGTCCGGGACACGGCGAGGATCTGCTGCGATTCTGCTTTGCCAAACGCGACAGCGATCTTGATGACGCCTGCGCGCGGCTGCGAACGCTGTAGTCCGAACAGCTCATCAATTCCCATCCCTGATTCGCTCCAGTGATGCTCAACGTCGCGGATTCGTGTCTCGTTTTGTATGGGGCGCGCGATCTGCCAGTAAGTTTCGCTAGCCGAGCAACTGATGCGCGAAGAAATCATGTCTAAGGCTGCAGGTGTCTGTTGATTTCGTTTGAACAGGCTCTCAACGAATTGTCTAACCTGATTTCTGAAAGGTGCACGACCATGAAAGCTGCAACCGTAGCTGGGCTCGTTCTGATTGTGATTGGAGTTATTGGGTTTGCCATGGGCGGATTTTCCTTCACTCGCGAGAAGAAGGACGTGGATCTGGGGCCAGTACAGATCGAACATAAGCAGAAGAAGACGGTGCCTATTCCACCGATTTTGAGCGCAATTGCGTTGGTTGGCGGTATTGGCCTGGTGGTCGTTGGCGTTCGCGGCAAGTGAGCGGCGAGTGATTGAAGCTCTCCGTTTGTAATGCGAAGACCATCTCGATGATCGGGAATGTGAGAACCAAATCCAGGAGGGTTGGAATGGCTACCAAGAAAGCTGCTGCAAAGAAGGCTCCGGCCAAGAAAACGGCCAAGCGAAAATATTCACCGGCTGTGGGCAAAAGCGTCGAAACCGAGATGAAGGCGATGAAGAAGGGCGAGCTCAAGAGCGGACGCAGCGGTAAGAAAGTGACCAATCCGAAGCAGGCGATTGCCATCGGAATTTCTAAGGCGCGGAAGGAAGGTAAGAAGGTTCCACCTCCGCCTGACAAATGAGAGGGCTTGGGCGGCCTCTGATGACTGCTCGCCAAACTGTGGAAGTCCTTTTGGATTCCTGGCCGACGGGTGGCTTTGGTGCGAAGTAGACTTACCGCGCGTCTTTGGGACCCGCTATTGGTCAAACAGGTTTACTAAGGTGGTATTAAATCGCTTTTAAAATGCTATAAAATTAAATTATCAATCCAACTATCAAGCCAGTCCATGGGACACTCTCTCACAGGAGGGGTGTCGGATTATTGAACTTCGAGGAGGGGGCAGATGGCCGACGCAGACGAACCCTGGCTAAGGGAGTGGATCAATAGCGTGGCGGACGACATGATGCGCGAGCATTCCTACATGGAAGTAAGTCTACACAGTGGCGAACTCGTAGGTGTCAGTCTGACGGAAGTTGGCGCCACCTGTGCGAGCTTGTTCGAGGACACCGAGCAACCCCAGGGAAATAACTGACAAACGTCCGCGCACACCAAAGGTTTTGGTGGCCGACACATTCGGTTTGTCGGCCACCAAGCGTTGACTGCTTCAGGTTGAGTTCTTATGCGTCAACTTTCTGACCCAGGAACTCCTTGGCTTTGGCAACCTCGCCGTCCCATTTGCTGAGTTGTTCAGGAGTTAGAAATTTAACGACGCGTTGACGAATCTCGTCGCGATGCGCCTTCACTTTGGCGATGATATCGGCTCTGGTTGTGCCGGGATTGTCCTTGACGTACTCTTTGATCTTTTCTCGGCCTTGCGCCAGAGCGTCTCTGAGCTTCTCTTTCTGCTCGTCGCTCAAATTGAGGTCTCCAGCGAAACGCTTCAGTTCAGTCGCGACCTGTTCGCGTTCTTCAGTAGTCAAACTCATGATAAATCTCCTTGGATCTCTGATGATTTGAGTTAGGGCACCGCACTTACGATGTCCGGGGGTTCCTCAGGGTTAGAGAGTTGCGGAGTTACAGCGCTGAATACTGCATGGGAGTGTCGAGCCCAGGCAGACATCAGGGCTGGTCAACACTTGCTCTGGCAACTATACGCTCTGCGCCCCTCCGCAGGTATTCGGGGACATTACTGAAGTACCGCTCTGAGTTCTACGCCAGCAAGACCAGGAAGAGGCGTGTCGAGTCGTAAAATTATGCGTTGCCGTAGCTTATGGCGAATAGCTTCCCGCCGCCGTGGAGGAACAGATTTTTGCCGAATATGGCGGTTGCGCTGGATCAGATGCGTGTACAGGCCAAGACGTGTAAGAAGCGGAAAGACGTTACGCGGCTCCGGCGGCTTCAATGGATTCTGATTGCCACAACTTGGGTGCCCTCTGAATTCGATTGAATGCTTGTGGTTCGGAGCAGTATTTCGAATGGGCGAAGACTTCCGTCGGAAAGTCGCGCTCGATTGAGGATAGGAGCAGTAACCTCAGGGTGAAACAAGACCTCCGCAGCAGCCTGCGTCCCTGCGACATCCAGCCCTTCGAGCAGTAAGAGATGATTGTTGCCGCTCAGATTGGGGACGAAGAGGATAAGGGCGTAGGTTTCGTGGGACGGCTCGTTCCAGTGGCTGGCGTAGGAGCTAGCCTCGCCCGGTAATGGCTTGGCGTTGACGATGAACGCGCCTGTCATTCCCTCTTTCAGAGCGATCCGGAAATTGGTGTTTCTGTCGGCCAGAGCTGCCCACGGATTACTGCTGACCGATCCAATCAGGACCGCGTTCGCAGTCTTCAGGTCATCCAGTCGCAAATCGCGAGGAAAACGTAAAAAGACTCGCTGCGGGTTGTACTCCTCCTGCCGGGCCAGGGCCGCGATGATCTGCACACTCAGGAAGTCTGAAAATTGCTGTGTTCGAAGGTCTTGTCTCGTGTGGTCATCCAGTTCCGCAAGCGGTAGATCGAGATACGAGCCTTTGATGTAATCAGCGAGCGGCAGCGTGCGATGAGATATGTCTTCGAGAAGATTTAAACCGGCGTCAGGAGGAACGACATAGGTGTTGGTCGAACCTGACAGCAGGGCGCTCCATAGTACATGCGAGGGCTCGATATTGGGGCGGCCAGCAGGAATCCGGCTGACAACGAACCAGGTGAGGCACACCAGAACAGCGCTGTAAAGGACAGCAAGGGCCGTAACCTGGAAAGTCTTGTTCGCCATGAGGCGGGTTGCAGTTGACGATGTTGAAGTCGGGCCAGGAAGCGATATTACCCGAGCGGCGGAACCGTAAGTCCGCGGCAAGTCCGGCTGATTGGTCTTACCGTGATCGAGGCTGCGATCGAAGACCACAGAGCTTTCAATTCCAGGATTCAATTCAACATCTGCCGCAGCGGTAAATACCGGGATATAGCCGCCGACAGGAATGTCGAGGCGCAGGGATTCCCGGTTTCCATCGCCATGAAAGTGTTCGGCCAGCCGTTTGCGCAATTGGCGAGCGTAGTTGCGCACGATGTTGTCTTCGTCGGTACGATAGTCCGTTGGCCGGCCGAAAATGCGCACGCCAATCTGGTGCTCAGTGATGCCGCTTTGCCTTCCCTCAAGCGTCTCAGCCACGACGTAGAGGAGAAATCTGGACATCAAGTGGGATCGCGAAAAGTGAGGGCCGGCTACGATACGCTGGGCCAGAAGCCAGCGAGGATCTGTCTCCAGAGCATCAGGCACTGCGTCGGCGACTGCCCCCGAGGACTCCTCGGACACCGCTCTTACGGGTTGTTGCAAGACGGTCTTTCTCAAGAGCGTTCCTCTGGGACCTGATACTTCTGATAAAAAAATACGGCTGAAATATGAATGGACGGTAAATTGTCTGCCTCCCACGAGGAACTAAAGGGTAGATTCTTCAGATTTTAACGATCCATATATGTCAAATTAAATCAACAATTTACGCGAATTTTATACCCGTGTATACCCCGGTCCACACGGTAGCCGCACTCTGCCCCGGAAGACAGCTCTCTCCTACGATGAACACGGCTCAAGTTAGGCCACCCCAAAAGAAGAGTTTATGAAGGAGTGCCAAAATGAAGATTCATAAAACCTCGAACACGAAATTCGACGGCTACGCGCTGCGATGCACGAGAGCCGCGCGAGCGAGCGTGTTTGTGGCAGTGGTATGCGCAATCATTTTCTTATGCAGCCCTGTCCTGCACGGCCAGGTCAACACGGGCAATCTGTCAGGGCAAGTCACGGATCCCTCCGGCGCGGCTTTGAGTAACGTCACACTCACGGTTCACAATGAAGCCACAGGTTACACACGCACGATCAAAAC
>Ga0206936_1179_pt1 | contig 16742 bp, 10 predicted proteins | sample Alteio_BWOrgHeat_14_FD_152922 | JGI IMG/M metagenome (GOLD analysis project Ga0206936, IMG submission 152922) | Enriched cells from forest soil in Barre Woods Harvard Forest LTER site, Petersham, Massachusetts, United States -... | ecosystem: Environmental > Terrestrial > Soil > Temperate forest >... | reverse complement strand
ATAAGAAACTGGATAATGAGAAAGATGGTTACGGCATATTAAGAATAATGATGTGGTGGTTTTCAATTATCCAATGGAAGATTTTCGCCCTGTAGATAAACGTGAGCATTACATCAAAAGGTGCGTTGCAATCCCGGGAGATACTCTCGCTATCAAACAAGGCGATGTATTTATCAACAGCAAAAAGCTACCCATGAAAGATCACGCTCTTCTCACTTATCATGTCAAAACCGATGATGTTGCTTTCTTTGAGGATAGCATAAGATATGTTGAAGCCTACCAACCGCAATTGATTTCGAACATGGGCGATTATATTGTTCCATTATCTGAAATTGGGATGGAACAAATAAAGAAAATGAAGAATGTCAGCCTTGTTGAGCGACTTTCTGATGAGGATGTTCGTCATTATTATTCCAATACTATTTTCCCTTATGATAAATTTCATGATTGGAATGTGGATAATTTCGGACCCTTGGTTATTCCAAAAAAGGGTGTTACCGTAACTCTTGACAGCTCCAACATTGCTATCTATCACAGAATTATCGAAAACTATGAGGGCAACAAATTATCTGATAAAGACAATAAGATTTTGATTAACGATAAAGAAACAAACACCTACACTTTCAAGATGGATTATTATTTTATGATGGGTGATAATCGTTACTTTTCCGAAGATTCCCGCTTCTGGGGTTTTGTTCCCGAAGACCATATAGTTGGCAAAGCCGTTATGGTTTGGATGTCCTGGGATGCCGATGCAAAAGGTTTCTTCAGCAAAGTACGGTGGAGGAGAATCTTTAGCTTTATTGATTAAAAAATTCCTTTTACTTCTTCACTATTTTCCCTCCAAAGGTTTCTTTGCTATTTGATAAAAATAATATACACCTATATATTATAGTAAGCATCAAAATTAAGGAAAAAGATTAATAATGGAGGAAATGAGGGTTTAAAGATTTTATGGTTGGAGGATGAAAATTACCTAAAAAACGAGTTTTATAACTGGAAAAACTCGCCGACTAGACATTAAAAGGGAGTTAACTCGAGTTCGCAGGGAACTTATTCGAGTTCGTAGGGAGTTACTTCAAGTTGGCAGGGAGTTACTTCGAGTTGTCAAGGAGTTAACTCGAGTTCACAGGGAGTTAACTAGAGTTCGCGGGTAGTTTATTTGAGTTAGTAGGGAACTTATTCGAGTTAGCAGGGTGTTTATTTGAGGTGGAATAAAGTTTAATAATTCTTAAAAAGGAAGTCGCTAATTCCAAATTCACGGTATCGTGAACATGAAATCAGCAACTTATCCGATATATCAGAGCGGGTTTTATTTCGTTACCACCCTAATAATACCACTTTATTCAACTACATCTTCTCAAACAACTGCATCAACCGAAATTAATATCAGTGTTTTCGTGGCTGATTGAGAGAGGTTCAATGCACATAAGTTGAAGTTTTTATGATTGCAGATATTGCCTAATAGGAGATTATAATGTCAAATATAAAACAAAAAAGGAGATATTCCGAAAAATATCTCCTTTTAGGGTGTTCTGATTTATGTACCTATTTTCTTTTCTTAACTGCTGCCGGAGGTGGCTTAGGGGCTGTCGAATCCTTTGGGGCTTCCATCTGAACCTTCGGGGTTGGATTATGATATTCCTTCGACATTCGGTCTAATTCGCCAAGAACTGCACCTGCTTGTTGCTTATCACGATCGTAAGATACGGCATCCGATCCTGTTAAACTATTATAATAAGCTAAATCATTTTGATAAATTTCAGTTAATCTCTTTATTAGCTTATCGCCTTTATCCATTGCCCCTGCCCTGTAATATTGGTCAGCGGCACGAATCATATAAATATCATAAGGCACACATGATTCAGGAATAACTTCAACACATTTATCGAGGGCTTTGATTGCGGAATCTTTCCTGCCTTCAGCTAACAACGCTTCGGCAAGGCGTTCAAAATTATTTCTCAGGTTGATGGTCATGTTGCGGATTTTATCATCCAGATAAATTTTACCACCTTCCATCCCACCCCATTTGAACTTATTCATCATGTTATCATACATGATATTGGTTGCTACTCCACCTGGTTGCTGATCGGGAGTTTTCGCATGTTTTATCGGAACCAAACGATAGGTGAGACCTTCTAACTGGAAATAATCTTCCAACCCAAGATAATCAGAATTCTCCATAGAAACGGCAAAATATACAGGACGTTTCCAGTTGTTGGTGGCAATCATATCCAAACACATCATGTGACCTTTCATCAGATAATTTTGATTGTCAGGCATTATGGTGAAGTCCATTTCCTTAACAATCTTACCGGCTTCTTCAGGTTCAACAACATGGTTGTTCATGATATTTGCAGAATCAATAGTGATTTTAATTCTCTTGGTAGGGAAATAATTCATCTCCTGCTTGTTGCCCATCATAACTTTAGTTTCAGGGTCTTCGCTGGAGATAAAGCTGATAAAATCTCTCAACTCAACAGAACCTTTAATTGCTGCTTTATAAGGAACATAATCCCTTGTTCCGGTAACATATTTTATGGGAGGGATAGAATAAGGGACAGGCTCATCGTCATAAAATTTCTGACGGGTGGTGTTGATATACCAATCTGTATTGTAAAGACTTGTTACTATAACCCTTACATCGGTTCTAACACCCTCAACTTCCTGTTCATACCACAAGGGGAATGTATCATTATCGCCGCCGGTAAAGAGAATTGCGTTTTTGGCACATGAGTTCAGATAATCATAAGAGAAATCACGAGCGGTATATCTTCCGGAACGATCGTGGTCGCCCCAATTTTCTTTTGCTAATATCGCAGGAACAATCAAACATAAGGTTATTCCCAATAATCCGGCTTTAAGTCCTCCGCCTTTCATGGCTTTTCTCATAAATTCGATAACCTGCAAAACTCCAAGTCCTAGGAAAACAGAAAATGCCCAGTAGGATGCGGCATAAGAATAATCCCGTTCACGCGGCTGATAAGGAGTTTGATTAAGGAACATGATAATAGCAAGTCCTAAGAAAAAGAAGAGGTAGGTGATAATTAAACCATCTTTCCAATTCTTGTTATAAGCGAAAAAGATTCCAAGGATTCCTAACAATAGTGGCAGGAAGTAATATTTATGTCTTCCTTTATTATTGAGTTCTGTTTGTGGCAATTTATCCTGGGAACCAACCAGCATGTTGTCAATAAACGGAATTCCGCTAATCCAATTACCATGCTGCGTTTCACCATAACCTTGGATATCATTTTGCCGTCCAACAAAGTTCCAGAAGAAATACCTCCAATACATAAACTTGAACTGATAACCCCAGAAGAAGGCAAGGTTTTCACCAAATGTTGGTTTACGGTCTCCCTTTATGCCAGCCCAATCTTTGTATCCCCTAACGTGGTTTGCTTCGCTGGAATGCATACGTGGGAAATAAGTACAATATTCAGGATCATAAACTGCGGTTTGTTTCTTGCCTACAGATTTATAGGAATGGGTAGCTGTATCCTTGATATATATATCACCACCTTCTTTGGAATCTATATATTTTGCATTGTAATATTGTCCATAAAGCACGGGCCATTCGCCATATTGCTCTCTGCCTAAATAACCTTGCAAAGAAAACACATCTTCAGGGTCGCCTTCATTTAATGGGGTTGATGCATTGGCACGAATCACTGTCATGCTATAAGATGAATATCCAAGAACGATGAATGATAGACAAAGTATGATGGTATTCAATTCGGGCATGTTGTGTTTTTTGGTGTAAATCAATCCAAAAACAATTGCTGCCAAACCTATTAAGAAATAGAAGAGGACTCCTGAACCAAAACCCATGTGGAAATCATTAACAAACATCAAATCGAAGAAGGCGGCAAGTTTAATAACACCTGGAATCAATCGGAATTGAACAAACCCAACTAATGCCATACCAGCTAATATTGGTATCACAATTTTCATCGATTTATGTCCTTTTGCCATATACAGGATTCCAATAAATACTATAACCGCAAGGTTTGCCAAACTGAGCCATACAGTTAAAACCATTATAATACCGATGAAAATAACCCATTTTCCTGCCTTTTCCGGAGTTAGGTCTTTTGGGTTTTTTCGGAAATAATAAACAAGAGTAATCGCAGGGATGGTAAGCAGGTTAAGTAAGTGAACTCCTATGGATAAACCTATCATGAATGCAATAAAAACAAGGTATTTAATAGCATGTTTATCATCAGCATTGGCTTCCCATTTCATTATGCACCAAAAGACAATGGATGTGAAACAGAAAGAACTCGACCATACAATTCCCTCAGTAGCAGAGAACCAGAATGAATCGGTAAAAATGAAAGCTCCGGCACCAATTAATCCTGCACCCATTATAGAAATCAGGTTTTCGGTAGAAACCTCTTCACCTTTTTTTACCAATAGCTTTTTCGCGAAAGCTGTGATAGTCCAGAAAAGGAATAAAATAGCCAAAGAACTTACTGTTGATGAAAACGTATTTACACCATGAGCATAGTTTATATTATTATTTCCTGTGAAAAGAGTTGAAAACACTTTGGTCATCATCAAAAACAGGGGAGCACCTGGCTGGTGACCAACTTCTAATTTAAATCCGGTAGATATAAACTCGCCGCAATCCCAAAAGCTTACTGTTGGTTCATTGGTTTTCATATAGACAAATGCTGCTATTGCAAACACTATCCATCCACAAATGTTATTTATTCTTTTATAATTTATCATGCTTATTTTTTATTTTGAAGGGGCGAAGATAAAAATTTATTCGTGTTAAATGACTATCTTCATGTATTTTCCTTAAAAATAAACTGTCTTATGTTACAGTTTTAAATAATATTCCTATTTTTGCAGCCCTTATTTAAAAAAAGGTAGTGTCCGATGGTGTAATTGGCAACACGTCTGATTTTGGTTCAGAAGAGTCTAGGTTCGAGACCTAGTCGGACAACAAACAGTAAAAAGGAAACAAAACCAAAACAAACAAAATCCCCGAATTCAAAGGGGATTTTGAATTTTAATTAAAAAAATGTTTTGTTTTTTTCGGTTTGTTTTTGTAATTTTGTGTTACCAATTTGTTACCCCTAATTATTAAGGTATCATAAAACATTAAAATATGGAAGTTACATTTACTAAAATTTACAATAGGAAAAAGAAACTTAACAAAAATGGAGAGGCTCCAGTAGAAATATGTATTTATTACGAAGGAAAACGAACTTATGTCTCAACTAAGGTCTTTATTTCCCCCATTCAATGGGACTCTAAGAGGTTGGAGGTAAATAAAAAGCATCGTAAAGCAACATTTCTGAATGCTCAAATTGAATCTTTACTTGAAAAGTTCGAAAAGAATAAGATTCAAAGATTACTTGATGGTAAAGCCTTTAACAATTCTATCCTCAATGAGTTAAAAAGTGGTAACACCACAACTTCTTATTATGATTTCGTAAAAACAGAGTTGGAAAATGATAGAAATTTACGCCCTAGAACAAAGGTTGCACACCAAAATACTATTAATAAGCTTAAAGACTTCACTCAAAATAAGGATTTAGTTTTTAGTGAACTAAATTATTCCTTTATCGATAATTTTCTGAATTATCTTCATGATAAAGGTCTTGCACAAAATACAATTCATAAACAACATAAGAACATAAAGAAATTTATTGACCTTGCTATTAAAAAGGGATTATACAAGAATTCTAACCCCTGTAAAGATTTTAAAGTAAAGTATGTTACAAAAAAACGTGAAGTTCTAACTCTGGATGAAATTAAAAGTATTGAAGAATTGGATTTATCGGCCTATGAAGATAATATTAATGTTGTAAGAGATATGTTTCTATTTGCATGTTATACAGGACTTCGAATATCTGATGCAACACACCTTAAAAGGGAATACGTAAAACAAACAAAAGAAGGGTTAGAATTAGAGTTCATATCCATTAAAGTTTCAAAAAGAGTGCAACTACCTTTATATAGGTTATTTAGCTCGCCGAATGAAAAGTTATCCAAACCAGAAATAATCATTACAAGATATCTAAATGAAAACACTGAAATAATATTCCCTGCACTTCCAGAATCATATATAAACAGGCATCTTAAACTTATTGCTGAACTTTCAGGAATTAAGCTAAATTTAACTTTCCATGTGGCAAGACATAGTTTTGGTACTTTTATGGCTTCAAAAATACCTTTGCCCACACTTATGGTTTTAATGCAACATTCAGATATTAAAACAACAATGGTATATGTAAATATTTCTCAAGAAATGGTAAAGCAGGGATTATTAAACGTAAATTGGGAATAAAAGAAGATAAATATTATGGAAATAAAAAAAGCTAAATTCAACCTAAATGAATTCTATTTTGATAAATTAGATAAAAAAGTTAAGTTGCTTAATTTCTGGTATTTAAAAAAAAGAAAGGAAGGATTTGCTGAAAAATATTTGAGCGATATATTAAGTGAGAATTTTTGTAAAATCATTCGTGAATTATTCATTAAACCAGAACAAATAGATGATTTTGATGATTCTGACGGTCTTTGTAATAAACAAATAATTATTCGTGAATTTGGAAGAAATTATGAAAAGTATGAGAGGAAAAAAAACGAATGTTTCATTTCAGATACATTTGATAACTTGAATAAATTACTGCCATATACATTTAAATATATTACTCAATCTGAATTCAAGAAAATAGTTAATGAATATGCTTATTTTAAAGCCTATCAAAAAATTTTTAAACGATTTGTTAAAAAAGTTAGTTCAAATAAAGGAGAACAAAAAAATATATCCTCTTTAACAGGCGAGGACAATAATTTAGTAAATTTAATAAATAATTCTAAAAAGATATCTAACAAATCAATTACAGCTGATACTCTTATTAAGAATTTGATTGAAGAATCTATTAAAATTAATCTAAAGCAGCAATCATTTTTGGTTTTGGAAGATGAAGATATAATATTTATCAAAGATGCGATGAATATTACTAATCTTACTCGATCAACAATTTATGGTAAGGTTTATAGAAACACTATTCCATTTATTAAAAACCCAGGTTCAAAAAAGCTTATGTTCTCAAAAAAGGCTTTATTAGAATGGTTGCAAAATAAAGATTAGGTTAACATATACTTATATTAGCAATCATTAAAGTTATATTGATTTTGTCAAATCCAGCAATAATTGGTATTATTTGTTTAATTTTCCCCCCTTGAGTTAATTTTTATATGCCAAACCAAAACCCAGAACAGATAGCCCGTGACAATATAGACAAGCAATTAAATGCTTGTGGCTGGATTATTCAGGGTATGAATAGAATTAATCTGAATGCAGGTGTTGGGGTTGCAGTGAAGGAATATCAGACAGATGTTGGTCCTGCTGATTATGTTTTATTTGTTGAAGGTAAACCTTGCGGCATAGTTGAAGCGAAGCGGGAAGAAGAAGCACATCGAATAAATATCCACGAGGGGCAGAGTGAGGAATACGCCAAGGCAAAACTGAAACATTTGAATAATGATCCTTTGCCTTTTGTTTATATAAGCACTGGCGAATTAACCAAGTTTACTGATTTTACAGACCCGAAGCCAAGGGGAAGGGTAGTATTTAGCTTTCATCGTCCTGAAACTTTAAGGGATTGGTTGAAAAGAGGTAAATCACTTCGTACACGATTGCATGATTTGCCCAAATTGCCAATTCAAGGTTTGAGAGAATGTCAGATTGTAGCAATTAATAATCTCGAAAACTCTTTCAAAGAAAACAGACCAAGGGCTTTGATACAGATGGCAACGGGTTCAGGTAAAACATTTACTGCCATTACCGCCGTTTATCGCTTATTGAAATTTGCAAAGGCAAAAAGAATTTTGTTTTTGGTGGATACCAAAAACCTTGGAGAGCAAGCCGAACAAGAGTTCATGTCTTTTGTTCCGAATGATGATAACCGGAAGTTTACAGAGTTATATGGTGTGCAGCGATTGAAATCAAATTATATAGCAACTGACAGCCAAGTTTGTATCAGTACCATTCAGCGATTGTATTCTATATTGAAAGGAAGTGATTTAGATGAAACGGCAGAAGAGGTTAACCCGAATGAATGGAATTACCAGCCCAAGGAAATTCCTCCGATTGAATACGACCCTAAAATGCCGATTGAGTTTTTTGATTTCATTGTTATTGATGAATGCCATCGAAGCATTTACAATTTATGGAAACAGGTATTGGAATATTACGATGCCTTTGAAATCGGCTTGACAGCAACGCCCGATAAAAGAACTATTGGTTATTTCGACCAGAACTTAGTGAGTGAATATTCTCATGAAATGGCGGTGGCTGATGGGGTGAATGTTGGATTTGATGTATTTATCATTGATACCAAAGTTACCAAACAAGGTGGAACCTTGTGGAAAGGCGAATACATAGAACATAGAGAACGATTGAGCAGAAAGAAACGAATGGAGTTGCAGGATGAAGATGAAAATTATTCAAAACAGCAATTAGATAAAGATGTTGTAAACCCCAATCAAATCAGGACTATCATCAGGACTTTCAAAGAACAGTTGCCTAATATTTTTAAAGAGCGATTTGATGAACATGGAAACTTTGAAGTTCCAAAAACCTTAATCTTTGCCAAGACTGACAGCCATGCAAATGATATAATAGATATAGTAAGAGAAGAATTTGCAGAGGAAAATAAATTCTGCAAGAAGATAACTTACAAAACCGATGAAGACCCTAAATCGGTTTTGTCTCAATTCAGGAACGATTATCATCCTCGAATTGCAGTTACTGTTGATATGGTTGCTACTGGCACTGACATCAGACCTTTGGAATGTTTACTTTTTATGAGAGATGTGAAAAGTAAAAATTATTTCGAGCAGATGAAAGGGCGAGGTACTCGCACCATTTCTTTGGATGATTTAAAAAAGGTTACTCCTACCGCACAAATTACCAAAGACCATTTTGTAATCATTGATGCCATCGGGGTTACTGAAAGTTTAAAAACAGATAGCCGACCTTTAGAGAAAAAGCCCGGTGTGCCTTTGAAAGATTTGCTACAAGCTGTTGCAGTTGGTGCAAGAGATGAAGAATTGTTTACTTCTTTGGCTAATCGTTTGACCCGATTAGATAAACAAATTACAGAAAAGGAGAAAAAGCAATTCGCAGAAAAGGCAGATGGCAAAAGTGTTTCGCAGGTGGTGAAAGAGTTGTTGAACGCTTTTAATCCTGATACTTTGGAGGAAATTGAAACCAAAGTTAGAAACGATAATGCAGGTGCTTCTCCTTCCGATATTGCTGATGCCATAAAATCTAAAACAGAAAAATTACAGAATGAAGCCGCCAAAGTATTTACAGGCGAATTGAATGAATATATAGAGAATGTTCGTAAGGCTCACGAACAACGGATTGATTTGATGAATCCTGATGAAGTGATTAATGTGGGCTGGGGCAAGGACAATAAGGAAAAGGCAAATGAACTGGTAAAAGATTTTACTGAATGGATGCAGCAACACAAAGATGAATTATTGGCATTGCAGATATTTTACAATCAACCCTTCCGAAGGCGAGAAAATACTTTTGCAATGATAGACGCCGTATATCAAAAACTGATTGCAGAGAAACCCAATCTTTCGCCCCTGAATGTTTGGCGGGCATACCAAACAATTGAGCAAACCAATGGCTCACCAAAAACCAATCTTATTGCATTGGTTTCTCTTATTCGTAAGGTAACAGGTTTGGATGCTACCCTTACATCTTATGACAAAACGGTGGATAAAAACTTTCAGGAATGGGTATTTAAAAAACAGGCGGGAGCAACTAAATTCAATGATGAACAGATGCAATGGCTGCGGATGATAAAGGATTATGTGATGAACAGTTTTCATATAGATAAAGATGATTTTGATTTGAATCCTTTCAATGCTCAAGGTGGCTTGGGGAAGATGTGGCAATTGTTTGGGGAAGAAACGGATGGGATTATTAATGAATTAAATGATATATTAGCAGCATAATGAAAGAATCCCAACAATCAATGATGCAGCACTCCGAAGTAAAAATTCGATTGTTGAAATTGTATTTGGAGCGTTACTTGAATATATTATCTGCTTCCAGACATTTTGGAGATATTCATATCTATGATTTATTTTGTGGAGAAGGTATTTATAAAGACAAAGACAAGGGAAGTCCGATTATTATTCTTGAAACAATTAAGGATATATTTTTTGCAAAAAAAGCAAACGGAAATCAACCAGATAAATTCAATTGTCTTTTTAATGACATCGAAAAATGGAAAATTGAAAAGCTTCAAACAGAAATCGGTACACGTAAACTTCATTATCCTGAAATAGGTAAATTAAATTTTTTTCAAATTGATTATAGAAACCTTTTGCCTCAAATTATTAATGAAATCAATTCTTTAAAAAAAGAAAAAGCATTTGTATTTATTGACCCTTATGGATATAAGGATATAAAGGTTGCTGATTTAAAAAGTTTACTTCAATCTAAAAAGTCTGAAGTGCTATTATTTCTGCCAACACAATTTATGTTTAGATTTGAAAATAAAGGAACTCCCGAATGCCTTGTTGATTTCATTAGTGAATTAATGCCAGTAGATCAATGGCCTGAGAGCGAAACGGGCATTGATTTTATAGAAAACCTCACAGAAGCTTTTAGAAAATCATTAGGTATTGATTATTTTGTGGATTCATTCATAATCTCAAGGGATAAGAATAAATTTTTCTGTTTGTTCTTCTTCACTAGTCATATTTATGGTTTTGACAGAATGTTGGATTCTAAATGGAAAATTGACGAAGAAGAAGGAAGGGGATGGGAATATCAATCTGAAAATTCTTTGTTCAATAACGTTGAAAAGGAAGCCAATACAATCAAATTTGAACAAAAGTTAATTGCATTTTTAAAGAACGAGAGGACTAACAGTGATGTTTATCAATTTACTTTGCACAATGGACACTTACCTACTCATGCAAATGAAATATTGATAAAACTGCAAACTGATGGAAAATTAAGTGCCTTAAATTCAGATGATTCAAAAGCAAGAAAGTCTTCATTTTATCTCAATTACAAAGATTACAAAAATGAACCCAAACGAATAAAATTAAAAATAAAATAACAATGGCACAATCAAGCATAGAATGGACAGAGATGACATGGAATCCAACCACAGGTTGCGATAAGGTTTCGGCGGGATGTAAGTTTTGTTATGCCGAAATCATGTCGAGAAGATTAAAGGCAATGGGTGTGGAAAAATATGCCAATGAATTTAAACTTACAATTCATGAAGATGAATTAGATACTCCAAATGAATGGAAAAAACCAAGAGTAGTATTTGTAAATTCAATGAGTGATTTATTTCATAAGGATGTACCGATTGAATTTATTCAAAAGGTATTTAGGGTGATGCGTGAAAATCCACAACATGTATTCCAAATACTGACAAAGCGTAGTGATATTTTATTATATTACGATAGTGAAGGCTGGCTAGAATGGAGTCATAATATATGGATGGGCGTTTCTGTAGAACAAAAAAAAGAAATGATAAGAATTAACCATTTGCAACAGACACATGCAAGGGTAAAGTTTCTTTCCTGCGAACCATTAATCGGTGCATTGCCGAACATGAATTTGGATACTATTGATTGGGTGATAGTAGGCGGCGAAAGCGGCAGGACACCACGACCCATGAAAAAGGAATGGGTGATGGATATTAAAACCCAATGCGAAGAACAAAATGTGGCATTCTTCTTTAAACAATGGGGAGGCACTAATAAAAAGAAAGCAGGAAGAATGCTTGAAGGCAAAACATGGGATGAAATGCCTGAAATAATTGAAAGTTTATAAATGGCAGAGATCAATCAATTACCCAAACATTGGAAAGTGAAAAAATTAGGGGAAGTTTGCGAAACTACCAGTGGTGGAACTCCAAGTCGAGGAAATAGTAAATACTATAATGGAACTATTCCTTGGGTAAAATCTGGTGAATTAAATAAAGGTTTAATAATTGATACCGAAGAGAAAATTTCAGAGGAAGCAATTAAAAATTCAAGTGCAAAAGTATTCCCCAAAGGAACTTTGTTAATTGCTTTGTATGGTGCTACTATTGGCAAACTTGCTTTTCTTGGGATTGATGCTGCAACTAATCAGGCAGTGTGCGGGATTTATAAAAATAAAAATATTGACTCCGATTATTTGTATCACTTTTTATTTTTTAAGAAACCAAGTTTGGCTAAGCAAAGCATCGGCGGTGCTCAACCAAATATCAGTCAGGGAATATTAAAGAACTTAGAAATTCCTCTCCCTCCCCTCCCAGAACAACTCGCCATCGTTTCCAAAATAGAAGAACTTCTATCCGATTTAGATAATGGAATGCTGCAACTGCAAACTGCATTGCAGCAATTAAAAGTGTACAGGCAAAGTTTGTTGAAGTGGGCATTTGAAGGAAAACTGACTAATAAGAAGGTAAAAGATGGGGAATTGCCGAAGGGTTGGAAAGTAAAAGAATTAAAAGAAATTACTTCTGTCTTAGGAGATGGATTACATGGTACACCAAAATATTCAGAGAATGGAGAATACTATTTTATTAATGGTAATAATTTGACAGATGGAAAGATTGAGTTAAAGGAAAATACAAAACGAGTATCGGTTGAAGAATTTGAAAAATATAAGAAGCCATTAGATAATAAAACAATACTCGTTTCAATAAATGGAACATTAGGTTATACAGCATTTTATAACAATGAAAAGGTTGTACTTGGAAAAAGTGCTTGTTATTTCAACGTTTTAGATTCAATAAATAAGCAATACATTAGATACTATTTAACAAGCAATAGTTTCATAAGTTATGCGAACAAGTATGCTACTGGGAGTACGATAAAAAATGTAGGGCTTAAAACTATGAGAGAATTACAAATTCCAATTCCTTCAAATATAGAAGAACAGCAACTTGTGGTTGATGAATTAGAAAGCAAACTAACGGTATGCGATAAAATAGAAGAAACCATTAGCAATAGTTTGCTGCAAGGGGAGATGTTAAGGCAGAGTATTTTGAAACGGGCTTTTGAGGGGAAATTAATTTTAAATAAATAAAAAATGGGTCCTTTTAAATTAATATCTTTAAAAATTGGTAAGGAAAATACTGAAAATGAAAGTAAAATTCAAGAATATATATTTAGCACTGTAGCAAATGGCAATAGACAAAGTCCTTTTATTTCATTAATAATTGGTGCTAATGCAACAGGAAAAACAAGATTACTTCGTTTAATTACAGAAATATTTAACGATTTGTATATTTATAAAAATGCTGAAGGAACGAAAATTTTTCCAAATGAAAATTTTATTTTAATCTATAAAATTGGAATAGACGAATATAATATTGAAGGGAGCACATCAACTGGCTTTATTATTAAATGTAATCAAAAATCTATAAATAAAGAAAATTTAGATTTACCTTCTAATTTAGTTTGTCTATCTCATTCTATTACGGATCGTTTTCCACAGGGTCATAATTTCACCAATCTAAGGCAGAGATCAAAATACGATAATGAATTTTATCATTATTTAGGCGCTAGAACTTTCAACAACATGGCAAGTTCAACTGGTCATATTACAAGAGCATTGGATTTGTTAGCAAACGCATTTTCAAAAAATACTTTTAATCATAAAATGCCGGAAATTTTTAAACTTCTAGATTTACATCCTATAATACGTGTTCAATTTAGAAAAGGTTTTACTTTGGCTGGAAAGCTTGGGAACAAACGTATTACAAAAGTCGATTTAAAAAGAGAAATAAATAATCTTGATGAAAGAAAAACAGGTTTTAGTTACAATAAATTTCAGAAACTACTGATTGAAGACGTTCATTTAGAAGAAGCTGTTGATTATTATAATCAATTATTAGCTTTTCAAAATTCAAAACGAGATTATGAATTCGAGATTAATTTTAAAAATCCTAGTGTTCAAAGTAGTTTTTTTAATAATTATAAAGCGATTTCAACACTTCGTAAGTTAAATCTTATCCGTTATGGTGAAATTCAAGTAATTCGCCGAAATGGTAAAATTTTTAATATCAATCATGGAAGCTCAGGTGAAATTCAAATTTTCACATCATTTTTATCTTTAAGTTCAGTGATTACTGAACGATCACTAGTATTAATCGATGAACCAGAAATAAGCTTACACCCCAATTGGCAAATGGAATACATTGATTTAATAAATTCGGTTTTTAAACATTTATTTGAATCCCATTTTATTATTTCAAGCCACTCACATTTCTTAGCTTCAGATTTACCTCCTAAAACTTCATCTTTAATTAGTTTTAAAAAAGATGATAATGGGGAAGTTATATCTGAATTGCAACCTGAAAAAACATTTGGTTGGTCTGCTGAACAAATATTATTAGAAATATTTAATATGCCAACAACTCGCAATCTATTCGTATATAAAACGGTCGGAGAAATTTTAAATATTAATTCAAAACCAAAAAAATCTAAAAAGGATATTGAAAGTATTGTTTTTAGAGTAAAGAAACTTCAATCTTTCAATATTGATGAGTTGGACGAAAGAGACCCATTAAAAGAGATTATTGACAAATTAATTAAAAAGTATGGCAAAAAGTAATTTACATACTGAATATAATTTTTCATTAAGAAGAAAAGCCTATAAACCAAATAATAAGGAAATTGGATTAATTTCTAAAACTAATTTCAATTTGTCTGATTGGGGTCATAAAAAATATTCAAGTTTAAAAAACAATATAAAAGAGCATCATTTATTAAAGCAAAAAGATAGATGTGCATTTTGTCGTAAAGTACTTGAAGGTGATGGTTATCATGAGGACATTGAACATATTATCGCGAAATCAAGAAGAAAACAATGGATGTTCACTATTAAAAATTTAGTTGTTACATGTAGACCTTGTAATAGGTTGAAAAATGCTGATAATAATTTAGCAAAAACATTTAGAATGAAAAAAAAATTTCCAGAAGATCAGCTTGCATTCACAACACTTAATCCTCATTTCGAATCATGGAATGAACATTTAACAATAAAAGACATCTTTATTGAAGCTAAATCTGGGAGCAAAGGTTTAGAAACGATAAAACTATATAGGCTATACAGATACCAAGTATGCATTAATATAAGTCGGGATAAAAGAATGAAAAACAATTCTAGAAATGTTGATTTTGTTCTTGATAGAATACGTATTGGAATTTTAAATTCTTCAGAAAAGGCACAAATGGATAAAGCATTAAAATATTTCAGAAAAAGAATTAAATAATTAAATTAATGAGCATATATACTTTTAGTAAAGTAAGTCAAGTCCTTCTATATTTCCATTTGTAATGACAAGTAAGTGTTAGGATATTTAAACAATAGTGTAATAATTTATAAATAGATGAAGCATGTTTCAATAAGATTACCTTGGCATGATAGAGGTTGGGATGGTTGCGTATGCGATAAACCATCACTTAATTCATATTGTAAGGGTTTTCATTCAGTAAATACGGATACAATCCGATCAAATAAAAATGATAAAGAAGAAGATAAAATTGCGGGGCAATCTATTGATTTAAAATGGAAATATTTTCCACCTTGTTCTGCAACAATTAATGTTTTTGGAAATTCAGTTGTTCGGCATTCTTTTTCACCAAAATCATTTATGAAAAACACTAGCCCAAAAACAATAACAATTCCTCCTAATACATCTGGAACATGGCCTTTTGAAGGAATGTGGGATGAGAAAGGTGAAAGATATGAACAGGATGAAAGGGAAGAGAATGTAGATAATTTCTTTGAAGAACTTAAAAAGGGAGGGGAAGCTGGACTAATCTTTTATTATTGTAATTATGATAATCCTGTTTCTGGAGATGATAAAAAATATCTTTTGGCGGGAATAGCTAGATTAAAAAAAGTCCATCCATTTATTCATTGGGATGATATTCCAAATGATCAAAAAGAGAAATACGGTTCTTATGTTTGGAGTAGATTAGTTGAAAATGATCCCACTCAACGTATGCGACTTCCTTACCAGGAATATATTCGTTTAGGAAAGGATGTTAAAAGCATAAGTGTTTTTCCAGAAGGAGATTTATCTAGAAGTTTTAAGTTTGTTGCACATCATGTTACTGATGATGATGCTATTAGTTTAATTGATAAAACTATATCTTCTGTTAAGACGATTATAAAGCAGAATTATCTTCCTAAACAAGATATTGAACAATGGGAAAAACATTTATTATGGTTATATGATATTAGAAAAGAATGTTGGATAAGTAGAGGACTATATCCTGGGCTTAGTTCCGTATTAAATTTTTTAGGCATGGAAAACCCAGAAGAGTTTATTCGAATTCGCCTTAAAAATCATCCAATTCATGAAATAAAAAATTATTTCTTCAACCGCTTTGATGGTTCAGAAAGAATTGAAGATGAGGAAAAAGATTTATTAGAACCGCCAAAACTACGATTCAATACCATGATTAAATCTGGTAACGAAAATGAAGAAATAAAGGGGAAATTATGTCAGGATAAACTTCCATATTTTGATTTAGATGAAAATCAAATAAAAAATATACTTGGAGATAAAAGGGGTATGTATTCTATTCATTCGGCTCTTCAAACTATTTACGATAATCCTTATATAATTGCAGAAGAATATACAGGAAAAGATGCGAATGATTTTGTAAATTTTGAAAAGATTGATCATGGAATGATTCCATCTGATGAATTAGGCGATGTTGAA
>Ga0206936_1178_pt1 | contig 16743 bp, 14 predicted proteins | sample Alteio_BWOrgHeat_14_FD_152922 | JGI IMG/M metagenome (GOLD analysis project Ga0206936, IMG submission 152922) | Enriched cells from forest soil in Barre Woods Harvard Forest LTER site, Petersham, Massachusetts, United States -... | ecosystem: Environmental > Terrestrial > Soil > Temperate forest >... | reverse complement strand
GGCCAGGCAGGGTGATATGAACGATCTTCTGCCACCAGTTCGCGCCGTCGATGTCGGCCGCCTCGTAGCGGTCTTCCGAGATGTTCTTGAGAGCAGCCAAGTACAGGATCGATCCAGGCCCAGCGCCCGCCCAAACTCCGGGAAGAACTACGGCGAAGATCGCCAGAGTGGGATTGCCTAGCCAATCGTTATTGAGCGGAACCTCGGAGCCGTGAAACCACCCGTGCCAAACCGGGTTCACGACGTGCTCGATCACCGGGGACATGAGAGAGTTAAGAAGGCCCTTGTCGCTCTTGTCGTAGAACTGCCTCCACACGAAAGCAACGAGGATCGAGCTCGTCATCGCGGGAAGAAAGAAGACGGTACGGAAGAAAAGTTTCCCCCTGGGAATCTCGTTCAGAGCGATGGCGAGAACGATTGGAATGAAAAAGCCGATGAGAATAGTCAGCCCTGTGTAGACGAAGCTATTCGCGATGGAGCGGTAGAACAGCGGCTGCGTGAAAACTCCGATGAAATTGTCGACCCCGACCCACTTCGGCGGTTGGACGACTTTATAGTCTTGAAAGGCGATCGTGAGGCCTCGCCCTAACGGATAGTAGGACCACAACAGGATGCTGACCATTGCAGGCGCGAGGCACACCGCCATGAATGTGTACATTCGCCGCTTGCTGATCCCGGCAGGAATCCTCTGTGGAATTTGGAATTTGGAGTTCGGAGTTTGGAGTTGCTTCTTCCGCCACCAGAGGACTCCGATAGTCGTTGCGGTAAGGGCGAACACGATGAGAATGCCTGCCGCCCAACCTCGATCTCTCGCCAGCACATCCGGGGGGATGTAGCCGATGAGCTTCTGATTCATCTCCTGCTCGGCGTTCTTCAGAATGACCATCGCCGGCTTGTCGGGGTTTAGGCGTGCGTCGTCGAGCGCATTGTCTAGGCCCTGATAGACCTGCTGGCAGTTGCGGCCGTACGGCTCGGGATGGCCGGTCTGAAAGAGCTGCTCGTTGGCGGCTACATATTCGGGATCGACTTGCGCAAGAAGATCATCGTAGCCAAATTTCTTGAGCCAGGTCGGGTTTACCAGGTTGCCGAGGCCCATCTCGACGGCTTTGTCGGTATTGATCCGAGCCGCATCGTCACCCGACATGTAGCGAATGAACTTCCAGCATGCCTCGATCTTCTGCGGATCCTTGATGGCGGCGTTGATCGCCCACATTCCGGCGTTGATCTCGTTCTTATGACCCGCCGGACCGGCGGGCATCGCCGCTACGCCGATCAATGATGGAGGCAGGTCGCCGTAGCCCTGGAGAACGACGTCGTTCGTGTAGTCGAACCACATCGAGACCTTGCCGAGGCGCTGGTCATCGCGCCAGTTGTTGGAGATCTTCGCGGCTGGCCCTTCCTTCTCGCCGCCCGGTCCGCTCCAGGTGTCGAGAACAAGTTTGCGGAAGAACTGCAGCGCGGCGACCCCGGCATCGGAGGCGACAAGCGAGTGCCAGTCGCCGCGGGCGTCTTGTCCAACCGCTTCCCCACCTGCTTGGTAAAGGAAGTTCGACCAATGGTAACCAGGTGGCAACGAGAAGGCAAAGCCAGTGCGACCATCGCGGGTCAGCTTCTGGGCGTCGTCATAAAACTCCTCCCAGTTCCGGGGGGGCTTCGCTGGGTCGAGCCCAGCTTGGGCGAAGTGGTCCTTACGGTAGTAGAGGGCGAGGGCAACCTGGAAGAAAGGGATCGCATAGACGTGGCCATCGTAGCTCTTAACGACCTTCATGATCGTCGGATTGGCCCGATCGAGGGAGTGAGGATCCTGTGCGACAAGATCGTCGAGAGGGCGGCAGAAGCCTTGGTCGAGGAAGGTGTAGTACTGCCGGAAGTTAACGTAAAAGACGTCCGGCGGCGTCGCGCCCGCCATGGACATGAGGAACATGTCGTCGGCTGAGTCTCCGGAAAGCGGCAATCCACCCGCGTTGACAACGCGGATGTTAGGATTCTGGCGGTGAAACTCCTCGAAGACGGCGCGGCGAAGCACCGCGTTGGTGGAGGTGTTCTCCTTGGCGGGGATACCGTAAGCGGCTCCCGACATCATCCGTATCTCGACCTCCTGAGCGGACGCCGCGCCTACGAGCAGTGCGACGATGAGGATGAGGAGATGCTTCATTCGAGGCTCTTGGTTATGTTAGCGCTCAGAAGTAATTCTATGGATGGTTAACTCTCGCAAAGGCGTCAAGACCGCAAAGGCGCAAAGAAATCGAGAAGCTCCATGACTGAAAATGAAATCGCCACTATCGTTGTCGACGCTGCATTCAAGGTTCATACACAACTCGGGCCCGGCTTGCTTGAGACGGTTTACGAGACTGTGATGCTGTATGAACTCAAGAAACGAAACCTCAATGTGATCAAGCAATGGGCATCCCAGTGATCTACGATGGCGTTCCCCTTCGCGACGGCTTTAGAGCCGACCTGTTGGTAGAGGGCAAGGTCATTGTGGAGTTAAAGTCACTTGAGATTGTTCCTAAGGTTGCTTACAAGATTCTTCTGACTTATCTTAGGCTAAGCGACAAGAGATTGGGCTTGTTGATCAACTTCAGAGAGGAATTCATCAAGGACGGCATTAAGAGAGTAGTCAATAACCTCTGAGCGCATCTTAGCGTCTTTGCGCTCTTAGCGGCCTTGCGTGATTAACCTTGCTGAAGCTGGCAGCGCCTACTTTTTCAACACATAGACAAAAATCTATCTATTTAGGTCTCCAAAATCCTAAACCATCGGTTAAACTGTGACTCTAACATGCGCCGAACAGAGTCCACTATGGAGCCCGTCACCAATCGTTCCGCCGCCAGTCCTGAGAGAGACCGCGCTCTCGACATGGCCCTGAGTCAGATCGAAAAGTCCTTTGGAAAGGGCGCGATCATGCGAATGGGCGACGGTGGGCATGAGCCCGTCGAGAGTATCTCTACCGGTTCTTTGAGCCTAGATATGGCCCTCGGCATCGGCGGATTGCCCAAGGGGCGGATCACCGAGATCTACGGCCCGGAGTCGGGTGGAAAGACGACTCTCGCCCTCCACTGCGTCGCCGAAGCCCAAAAGAAGGGCGGTTTGGCGCTGTACGTCGATGCGGAGCACGCGATGGACACGGAGTACGCTCGGACCCTTGGCGTAGATGTAGACAAACTATACATATCTCAGCCGAGCAATGGAGAGGAAGCACTCGAGATCATGGATGCGATTATCCGCTCGGGCGCCATCGATATCGTCGTCCTCGACTCCGTCGCCGCGCTGGTTCCCAAGGCTGAGATCGAGGGTGAGATGGGCGACTCCTTTGTCGGTGTCCAGGCTCGAATGATGAGCCAGGCTCTCCGCAAGCTCGGTGGCTCCTTGAATCGTTCGAAGACGGCCGCAATCTTCATCAACCAGCTTCGCGAAAAGATCGGCGTGATGTACGGCAACCCCGAAACCACTCCGGGTGGCCGCGCCCTCAAGTTCTGGGCCTCGATCAGGCTCGAAGTGAGGAAAGGCGACGCGATCAAGGTCGGTACTGAGCAGACAGGCACACGCACAAAGGTTAAGATCGTCAAGAACAAACTCGCGCCACCTTTCCGCACCGCCGAGTTCGACATGATCTTTGGCCGCGGAATCAGTAAGGCTGGAGACGTGCTCGACCTCGCTACCGTAAAGGGCATCGTGACTCGCTCGGGCACCTACTACAACTACGGCGAGACCCGCTTGGGGCAAGGGCGGGACAACGCCCGCACCTACCTGGAAGAGAACCAGGCTGTCCTGACAGAACTCGATACGAAGCTTCGGGACGCCTTCAAGGCAGAGATGGCCCCGGCTAAGGCCGTCGTCGAAGAAGAGCAGGAGCCGATTTAGACGAGATAATTTGGATAATCGCAAGCAGCTAACGGTCGCCGAAATGCGCAAAGAGCTTGCGCCAGCGCAGGAGGGTTACAAAATGGCCGATCGTATTCGAGCCGACGAGATTCGTCGCAAGAATACGGCCACGGCTATCCTTGCCTTAGACCAAGCTTGCTCGACATCTGGTCTCGATGAATTCGATCGCCTTCTGATGCAAACGCCAAAATGATTGGCGGTCAGCAAGAGGCAACAGAAGTCGCGCTAAAGTTCCTCATTCGGCAATCCAGGTTCGTGCAGGAAGTCCGCGCTCACTTGGTCGGGAAGGGATACGACCAAGCCAGCGTAGAAAACGTAGTACAGTTCCTTATAGAGCGCAAGCTCGTTAACGACGAAAAGACGACACAAAACCTCATCGAACGAAACGCCGGGAAGCGAGCGGTGGGGATAGACAAATTGAAAGCTGAGCTCGAAAGGCTCGGCGCTCCGGCAGAAACAGTCGAGGCAAACCTTGCCGCAATACAGCAAAGCGAACCTGAGAGGGCGCTCGGAGCCTTGCGGGCGAAGTACAAAGAAGGAGCGGATCGCGCTAAGGCGGGACGCTTCCTCTATGGTCGTGGCTTCAGCGAAGACGCGACCGAGGTTGCCCTCGATACCTTCTGCGGATCCTCATCCTTCCCGGATTGATGGAACGATTGAGTAAGGCACGTTCAATAACCAAGCCGGAGGTTTCCCCGAAATGCCAGTAATCCTCCTCGCATTGCTTTGGGGAGTAGGCATAGCGGCCGTGCTAACGCTGTCTCTTTACGGCCTTTGGCTGCGTCCCAACCTTCGTTCCGCCCGCCACGAGCGGGAGGAAGCCGAGTTTCTACAGCGAAAACTTGAAAAGGAAGCGGAGTTGCGGCTGAACGAAGTGACTCTCGCCGCCAAAGAAGAAGCCCTCAGGCTTCGGGAAAAGGCCGAGGCCGAGCTCAGTGAGAAGAAGATTGCGTTGGCGAGGCAAGAGGACAAGCTCTCAGCCAGAGATGAGGCGGTAGAGCGTCGCCGCGGCCAGCTCGAAGAACGGGAAAACTCAATCCTTGCCGAGCAGAAACGGCTCGTCGAACGCAATGAAGATCTCGTCCGCCGAGCCGCTACGATCGATGAAGAGCTCCAGAGGGTCGCAAAGCTGAAGCGCGAAGACGCCAGAGAGCTCGTGCTCAAGAAGGTGGAAGCCGAATTTCACGACGTCGCGGTAAAGAGGGGCCGTCAGATCGAGGCGGAAGCGATCCAAGAGGCCGAGCGCCGCGCGAAAAAGATCGTCCTCGACACAATCCAACGAAACGTCGTCGACTACGTCACCGAAGCGACTCTCGCTGTAATCGAGTTGCCGAGCGAGGACATGAAAGGCCGGATCATCGGGCGGGAAGGACGCAACATACGAGCCTTCGAGCAGGTCACGGGGGTCGACCTTATTGTCGACGAAACCCCGGAGGCGGTCGTCATTTCATGCTTCGACCCGGTCAGGCGCGAGGTTGCCCGGTTGACGTTGATGAACCTCATGGTGGATGGCCGCATCCACCCAAGCCGGATCGAGGAGCTGCACGAGAAGGCGCAGCACGAGGTTGAAAGGACGATCAAGGAGGCGGGTGAGCGAGCATCTGAGCGGGCGAACGTCCATGGCTTGCCCCCGAAGGTGATCGAGATGATGGGTCGCCTTCGGTTCCGCACCAGCTATGCCCAAAACGTGCTCGACCACTCGGTCGAGGTCTCGCGGCTTGCCGTCATGTTCGCTTCCGAGCTTGGATTGAACGTTGAGATCGCAAAACGTGCCGGCTTCTTGCACGACATCGGCAAAGCCCTCGGACCAGAGTGGGAAGGTCCACATGCGATCACGGGCATGGAGTTCCTGCGCGGACTCGACGAAAAAGAACCGGTACTGATCGCGGTGGGCGCCCACCATTTCGAGATCGAACCCTCGACTCCAGAAGCGATGCTCGTCATCATCTCCGACTCGATCAGTGCATCTCGCCCTGGAGCAAGGCGCGAGAGTTTGGAGAACTATCTTAAACGGCTCACCGCCCTGGAAGGTCTCGCTAACAGCTTCCCTGGTGTCGAGCGGTCCTACGCGGTCCAAGCTGGCCGCGAGATTAGGCTGATCGTCAAACCTTCGGAGATCGACGATCTCGGCGCCGCACGGATGGCGAACGACGTCGCCAAGCGAATCGAAAGCGAGCTCGAGTACCCGGGACAGATCAAGGTGACCGTGATTCGCGAAACTAGAGTTCAGCAGGTGGCGAAATAAAGGGTCTGGGTGTTGGGTGTCGGGTGTCGGGTGTCGGGGTCCTTGCCCTTGCTTTTTACTCCCGGCTCCTTACCCATTACTCCTTCCCCTTTACGCTTCTCACGCGCCTTCTCGGAGCGTCCACCTCGTGAACCTAGTTCTAGGCGTTTCGGGAAGCGTCGCCGCATATCGCGCCGCCGACTTGGCTCGCGAGCTAATGCGCAGCGGGTTCACCGTTCGCGTTTGCCTAACCGATGCCGCACAGAACTTCGTAACCCCAGCGTTGTTCGAGGCGCTCACCGGCCAACCGTGCCTCATCGGCACGTTCGAAGAACCGGAACGTGGGCGTATGGCGCACATCGATTGGGCACGCCAAGCTGATGTCGTTGTCGTCGCTCCCGCCACCGCGAACACAATCGCCAAGATCGCTCACGGAATCGGCGACGACATGCTTACGACGATTTGCTTAGCGACGACGGCTCCTCTCGTGATCGCCCCTGCCATGAATCCTCAGATGTACGCATCTGAAACGAATGTGCAAGCGATGGCGAGCTTGAGATCGAGAGCCGCCGTTGTGGTAGAGCCTGCGGAGGGAGACGTTGCCTGTGGTGAACATGGTCAAGGGAAACTGGCTTCCATATCCGAAATTGTCTCTGCGGTCAGCGAGGTAACTAGCTCCTCGAAGAAACTCACTGGGAAGACGGTCCTGATCACGAGTGGCCCGACCCAAGAAGCGATCGACGATGTGCGTTTCCTATCCAACCGGTCAAGCGGGAAGATGGGCGCCGCGTTAGCTCGAGCCGCACTCCTGATGGGCGCATCAAAAGTGGTCGTCGTGTCCGGTCCTGTAGCCGTTGCCTATCCCCTGCAGGCCGAGGTGCTCCGAGTTACGACGGCCGACCAAATGCTCGAGGCTTCGCTCGAAGTTGCTAAGGCGGCCGACCTGACTATCGGAGCCGCCGCAGTCGCCGACTATCGGGTCGAAAATTCGCAGTCAGGCAAAATTCGTAGATCTGATGAGCCGCTAACCCTCCAATTGGCGCCCAATCCAGACGTAATTGCAGAGCTTGCGAAGGTGACGAAAGGCAAAGTTATCGGATTTGCCGCCGAGCCTTCGGCAGATCTCGAAGTGGCGCGTGAGAAGATCAAAAGGAAAGGCCTTGCAGCGATCGCCGTGAACGACGTCAGTCAGTCCGGAATTGGCTTCGACTCCGATCACAACAGCCTCACGCTACTTACCGCCGAGGGCAAGGGCTTGGAGAGCGGCCTCCGAAGCAAGCTCGGATGCGCTCTCTGGCTCCTCGAAGCCGTTAGCGAGCAATGAGCATGACGTAGAAGATCATTGGCCCGAGGGTTCCTGCGACGACGCCAGGCCATATGCTTTTCGTGGCGTGAAACGAGTAGGCCAGGTAAAGCGCGACAAGAAAACCGGTCCCGGCAACAGCAGCGCCGAGATAGAGAAGAAATACGGCAGAAAAGAGGCTCGAGGCGATCATCGCAATAAGCCTGTTTCCGAAGACCGTGGTCAATCTTGGTATAAGATATCCCCTTCGTGTGAACTCATCAAAGGGGGATCTAAAGGCGAACCAAAGGGCGATTGGGCCGTATGCCAGCGGAGGGATGTGTCTACCGGCAAGAAATGGCGTAGCGCCAAGCCCTCCATACAGAAACGCTAGAAGGCTCAACATTGCGAGATAGCAAACGATCCCTCCTAGGCTAGCCAGCCCACCTTTCCAAAAGGGGCAAGACCTTAAGCCGAAGTCGGTTAGCGAATCTCCAGAGCCCCAAACAATGAAAACGGCAGGCACAAACATGCTCAATACCTGCACTCCAGCGGAAGCGAGAAAAAGGATCGCTGGAAGATGGCGATCCCCGACCACCCTTGGCCCGGCTCCGTACGTAGACCACAACTCCGGCAAAAAGCAGAACGAGGCCATCACGGCAATCTCGACCCAAAGGATTCGTTTTTGGCCAGTTGCAAGTAAGTGGTCCATGCTAACGCAAGAAACCTACGATGAAGTTGTATGCCGTGTGGGCGAAGGTCGATGGCCAAATGTTGCGGGTCGCCAGAAAGGTCAGACTGAAGAGAAGGCCGTGAAAGAACACAACGAAGACCGCAGTTATCCCCTGGTAGCAGTGATACACCGCGAATAGGGCGCTCGAGAGAAGCGCGGCGTAGATCTTGGATCTAAACAGCTCGGTAAATCGGGTGATGAGGTAGGCGCGCAGAATGAGTTCCTCTGCGAAGGCGCCAACGAAGTAAAAGGCCAGCGCGAGGCTTCCATCGAGAGCCGACTTTGGGATGCGTCCAAGATTGTGCTTGAACAGGAATGAGGACTTCACCAAGTCGGGAGCAACGCTTCGGAGAAAGGATATGCAGACACCTCGCACGAGCATCATGCCCACGAGGCAGAGAATTGCCACGTTCATCGCTTTCCACCACTCCATTCGAGTGAGACCGAATTTGGCAAACCCATCGCCCGAGCCCCACATGATGAACAGCACGGGAACGATGTAACTGACATTAAAGATCAGCCGCCCCATCTGCTCGCGCAAGCCACGATCAAGCGTGATCGTGTGGGGATAGAAGTAGGAGACGACTCCGTTCCAAGTAACCGGGAGTAGGAAAAGGAAACAAATTGCGACAACTTCGAATCCGAGGATCTTCTTCCTTGCCGGATCGATCGTCACGCAAAGAGTATCTGCCACCGTCCGAAATTTGGCAACCCCGAAGGGTGGCGCGCCATACGATCCTTGAATGAAACTTGCAAAACATCGCCAGGAGGGGCAAACTGGCAAAACGAATCCGGTTCTCGTACCCTCAGTATAAGTGGAGCATTCAATATGAGCAGGAAACTTGGGTTAGGATTGGCCAGCCTCATGTGCGCGTTTATGTGCGGCATTCCAATGATCGCATCGGCGCAAGCCGCACTTTCCAGAATATCCGTCGATCTCGTCGACATGGACTTGCTGCAGGCAAGCCAAATCCTGATGAAAAAGAGCGGAGCCCAGATAGTGATCGCTCCCTCCGATCAGCCTTACAAGCGCATCACTCTTCATTTGAGCGATTTGCCCGCTGAGGATGCTGTCCGCTACCTCTGCGAGGCGGCGGGCGCAAGCTACACCCGAGATGAGAATGGAGTTTTCGTTCTCAGCCACAAGACTTCCACTGGCTCCAACGAATTGCCACCAAGGGCTCCGGCTGGACCAATCCTGAAGAAGCGTGTACGCGTGATGAAGGCGGATCCGAAATCGATCTACGACGCGGTGATGTATAAAGCCAGCCAGGATCCCAACCTACACTGGTCCGCCCTGGACGCCTTCAGGAAGAGCCACAACCCTTCTTCTCAGGCCGCTTTCGGAGACGGCAACGTACCATTTGACGTTACGATGGCGCCGCCTATCTCGGCTACCAGCAATCCTTCAATAACGCTCGGAGGCATCGAGTTGCCCGGTGGCGACTCAGCTCCGCTGGCTCAGCTAGGCGGTTTCGGCCAGGGTGGCGGCCCGGCTGGCGGCGGTGGCATTGGCCAAGGAGGCGCTGGGCAGGGCGGGAGCCCGACTCTAGCAGGTGGCCAAGGCTTGGTGCCGGCGGGCATCTCGTTCATCAGCTACGACCCAACCGATAACAGCTTCATTGTTGAAGGAACGGATGAGGCCATCCAGCAGTTCATCCGCCTGGTCAACGAATTCGACGAGGCGCCAAGGCAAGTAGTCGTAAAGGTCGAGTTCGTAACAACTAGCTCGAGTGTCACCAGGTCCTTGGGCTTCGAATTTCAGTATTCGCGAGGGGCTGTTAATGCTGGCTCGACGCCCGGTTCGAACGTTAGAGCAGGCGATCCCGTGTTCTTGAATATGGGTTCGGGCAATGTTGTGGGCCGAATGCGCACGCAACTGCAGGAGGGTTTTGGGAAAGTCGTCAATTCGCCCTCCGTGCGTACTTTGAACAATCAACCCGCGGCGTTTTTCACGTCAGTTCAAACTACGATCTTTATCAACGAAGTTGTCGGCAACGGGAACGGGTCGGTGATTGTCACTTCTCAACCCTTTCCCATCACCATCTCAACTGGTTTGGTTGTTTCTCCGCGAATCAATGGCGACGGAACCGTCACCATGAATCTAACGCCGCAGATTCAAGATTTTGGCCAGCTCAGGCGCGGGCCAGATGGTCAGGAGATTCCTGACATTCTGTCCCAGGCAATCAACGTGGTGGCTCGAGTAAAGAATAACGAAACCGTTGTCATAGGAGGCCTGACCCGAAACGCGGGAACGGGCTCAGAATCGAGAACACCTGTGCTTTCCGATTTGCCATTGGCTGGTCAATTTTTCCGGTCGAGGACCTCGGATAAAGATAACAGCGAACTGCTGATCTTCGTCACGCCTCATATCGTAGACGAAGAAGAGGGCTCAGGCGGCGGATAAGTCGACGCTCCCGTTTAAGCCATAATTGTTAGCGTTGCTACTTCATCTGAACTAGCGACGCTTCCGTCTTCATGGTTCAAAACGACACATCCACCTGCCCGGAGATTCGTTGCCGCTAAACTTCGCAGCGGAAACCAAGCGTCGCCGGACGTTTGCGATCATCTCGCATCCCGACGCTGGCAAGACGACCCTCACCGAGAAGCTCCTGCTTTATGGCGGCGCGATCCAACTTGCCGGATCCGTAAAGGCTCAACGAAACCAGCGTGTAGCCCGCTCGGACTGGATGGAGCTTGAGAAGCAACGCGGCATCTCGATCACCTCGACGGTCCTTCAATTCGAATACCGCGATCACGTCTTGAACCTCCTCGATACGCCTGGCCACGACGATTTCAGCGCGGACACCTATCGAACCCTGACTGCGGCCGACAGTGCGGTGATGGTGATCGACAACGCAAAAGGCGTTGAGACTCAAACCAAGAAGCTCTTCGCAGTGTGCAGGCAACGCGGCGTTCCGATTTTCACCTTCGTGAACAAGCTAGATCACGACGGACCTGGGGCGTTGGCGATTTTGGCGAACCTGGAGGAAAGCCTCGGTATTCAAAGCGTCCCCATTAACTGGCCCGTCGGGCAAGGCCCCGAATTCAAAGGTGTGTTCGACCGTGCTACAGAGACCGTACACCTCTTCGAAAGGGTCGCTCATGGAGCGCAACGCGTTCAGGCGAAGACTCTTGCTCTTGACGATCCGAGCCTAGAGAGCGCAATCGGATCGAACCTGTACAAGCTTCTACGCGAGGAGGTCGAGTTGCTATCGGTGGCTGGCGAGCCTCTGGATTTAGCGCGAATCCAGGCAGGAGAATTGACCCCGGTTTTCTTCGGATCCGCTCTCACCAATTTCGGAGTCAACCTGTTCCTCGATTCCTTCATCGACATGGCGCCCGCTCCTTTCGAGCGATTCGCAGAGGCCGATTTCGATGAGGACAGATTCAGCGCATTCGTGTTCAAAATCCAAGCGAACATGGACCCGAATCACCGCGACAGAATCGCCTTTGCGCGAGTCGTGACGGGTCGTTTCGACAAGGACATGGAAGCTCTCAACCAGCGCAGCGGCAAGAAGTTAAAGCTGAGCCGCCCGCAGCGTCTCTTTGCGCAGGACCGAGAAACCGTCGAAACCGCCTATCCGGGCGACATTATCGGACTGACCAACCCAGGGGCGTTCATGCTCGGGGATACGGTCACCACCGATCCGAAGCTCAAATATGACGAGGTGCCAGAGTTCGTGCCGGAAGTCTTCGCCCGGCTAATCAACTCGGACGTTTCACGCCTCAAACAATTCGAAAAGGGTGTTCAACAGCTTTGCCAGGAAGGTCTGATCCAATTATTCTGGGATTCGAGGAGTCATCGGCGCGAACCTATTCTTGGCGCGATCGGCAAGCTGCAGTTCGAGGTGGTCCAATACCGCCTGATGGGCGAATATGGGGTCAAGACCTCACTCGAGCTCCTTCCCTTTGAGATCATCTGCTGGCTCGATGGCGAAAAGGCCGCTCTCGACGGTATCTACCACGGCCAGACTTCCCTGCCTCTATCCGACGACGCCGGGCTGCCCGTCTTGTTGATCGCCAGTGAATGGAGCAAGAACTACATAGAGAAGCAGAATCCCAAGGTGCGTTTCCTTGCCACGCCCTCCAGCGCATTTACAGCTCTCGCGAGCGGCGCCGGAAAATGACTTACGAGCCTTTCTTGTGGCTCTTAGCCAGCTGAGAAAGCTCCCCAGTTTCTACAAAATAGACTCGCTCGGCGATGTTGACCGCGTGGTCGGCCATGCGCTCGAGATAGTGAGCTACGAAGAGAAGGTAGGAGGCATCCACGACGTCGTTCGGGTTCTTCCGCATGGCCTGATGAAGATCGTCCCGAATTGAGTGGAAGAGGTCGTCTACCTCGTCGTCGGCCATGACAGCCGTCTCGACGAGAGAAAGGTCGTGCCGGACGAAGGCTTCCAAGGCGGTTCTCAACATTCGGCGAACGGCCGTTGCCATCCGCGGCAAATCGGCGAGTGGCTCGCGAGCCTTGTCGTGGGCCAACTTGCGGGCTACCTTCGCAATGTCCACAGCGTGATCGCCAATTCTTTCAAGGTCGGTAACGATCTTTAGAGCGGTTCCGACAAGCCGGAGATCGCGGGCCAGAGGATGTTGTAGGGCGATAAGGCGCATACATTCGCCTTCGATCAGCAGATCCATCTCATCGATGCGATCGTCGTCGATGATGACTTGCCTGGCGAGTGCGACATCGCGCTCTTCGAGCGCCGTCATTGCGTCCGCCACGGCACGGTCGGCTTCGTTCCCCATCTCCAGAAGATGGTTGCGGAGCTTCTCAAGCTCGTCCTCGAACTGAGAGCGCGTTAACGAAACCATTACGAATCCTTAATAATCGGCAGTGAAACGATAAACGTTGAGCCCCGATTAAACTCGCTCAACACCTTAACTTCCCCGTGGTGTGCCTCGACAATATTCTTGACGATTGAAAGGCCTAGTCCGGTGCCACCAGACTCGCGGGATCGAGCCTTGTCGACGCGATAGAAGCGTTCGAATATCCTGGGCAAGTCCTGGTGCATGATTCCGATGCCTGTGTCGGAGACGCTGAAGATCACTCTTTCGTCCTCGGTATAGGCTTTCACGCAAACACTGCCCTCCGCCGCGGTGTACTTGATAGCATTGTCGACGAGGTTCACAAGAACCTGCTCCATTTGATCCCGTGAAGCAAACAGAGGGAGATCCGGTGGCACACTCAAACTAAGCTTTACGCCTGATTGTTCGGCATGCTTCTTGGAACGCTCGACGACGTCGGAAACGAGGATCGCCGAATTAAACCGACCCCTTTGAGGCTCTTTCGACTCGGCATCGGAAAGAACGAGAAGGTCCTGAGAGATACGGCCCAGCCGATCGGCTTCTCGAATGATCGTCTCCAAAAAGCTACCTGCCACTTCCTCGTCATGAAGAGCCCCTTCGTAAAGGGTCTCTGCGATTGCACGTATCGACGCCAATGGTGTCCGCAGCTCGTGAGACACATTGGCGACGAAGTCGCGACGGATGGTCTCCAGGCGATGAAGCTCGGTTACATCGACCAGGATCAGGACGACCTCGGGCATGCCGGAGAGACCGGGCGACAACGAGTGCACTGATCCTCTTAGCACCCGCGAGGGTGATCCCGACATCTGGAAATCCTGGCTGGTCGGCTGACCCGACGAAGCCGCCGCAACGACGAATTGCTGCATTTCGCTGGAGAGGGTTGCGTGAATAAGCGAATGGCCCACCAGATCGTTGCCTTGGAAGTTCAAAATTCTGCCTGCCGCAGCGTTAGCGTGGATGATCGCACCCTTTGGGTCGAGCACCACCATTCCGGCCCCAGAGCTCTCCGAAAGCGCTCTGAGCTTTTGGTGATAGTTAGCCGCGTGTGCCGCCAATTGGTCGTTGGCCTCGTTCGCGCGGCTCAGGTCTGCACTGGCGAGGGCTCTTGCCCTTTGGGCACGGATCATCGATCCCGCACACACGAGAGCGATGAGAATCGATGCGATGGCAACCCAGATCATCCGGCCTTTGGCCTTCCGAACTTGGCAGAAACCGATCTTAAGAGCATCTAACCGAACCTGCCGCTAATGTAGTCTTCCGTCCTTCTCTCAGTCGGAGCAGTGAAAATCTTTTCAGTTTTGCCAAACTCGATAAGCTCGCCCGAAAGAAAGAAAGCGGTTTTATCGGAGATTCGGGCGGCCTGCTGCATGTTGTGGGTCACTATGACGACCGTGTAATTCTTCTTTAGGGTCCCCATCAGTTCTTCGATGCGGAAGGTCGCATTGGGATCGAGAGCCGAGGTTGGCTCGTCCATAAGGACCACCTCCGGCTCGACGGCTAAGCATCGGGCGATGCATAGCCTCTGCTGCTGGCCCCCTGAAAGATCGGATGCAGGAGCGCTGAGCTTGTCTTTCACCTCGTCCCAGAGAGCAGCTCGCGTAAGGCTCTTCTCGGCTATATCCATCAGGCGAGAGCGTCCCCGCTCGCCGTGGATTCGAGGTCCGTAAAGCACGTTCTCCAAAATCGACTTTGGAAATGGGTTCGCTTTCTGAAAAACCATTCCGACGCGTCTCCGCAAATCCACGACGTCCACGCCGGGCGCATACAGATTTTGACCATCGATAGATACGTGGCCACTTACCCGAATCCCAGGTATGAGATCGTTCATGCGGTTGAAGACGCGCAGAAAGGTGCTCTTGCCACACCCCGAAGGCCCGATCAGGGCGGTGATTTCTTTGGACCGGATATCGATTGACACGTCGTGAAGAGCCCGAAACGCTCCATAGTAAAAATTCAGGGATTTCGTCGATAGCTTAAGGTCGCCGAAGGTCGGACCGTTTTCGGAGGTCACAGTCACTGCAGAGTCCTGGGAGCGACCACGATCCACTTCCGAGGATCCAACCCCGAGCCAAGCATTCGAGTCGAATCCATTACTCACACGCGTCGTACCTAATTTCCTCAAATTAATTGAGCCCGACGAGGCGAGCACCTCTTCGGGATGATGTCGAACGTAGTTTAACCCTTTGTTAAGGAAGCCCTCCGTAGTTGGGATCCGCGCCACGCGCAATATTAAGGCAAGTCGGCCATCCGACCTCCGCTTGGAGGTTTATTAACAAGGTGTTAACACGGTGTCCGGATAATTCGCTGTGGCCCTTGGCCAGACCTATGCAACTCAACAGACCGTGGATATTCGCTCTCGCAATAGTCTTTTTCGCATCAGGATGCAGCGGATCTAATAACTCCTCCGCCGATTCCCCGACTAGCCCGAACAAGGCGGCTGGCCAGTCGGTGTCCCTCACCGGCGCGGGATCGACATTCGTTACGCCAGCTATGTCGAAGTGGGCGTACGCCTACACCCAGGCCCATCCGGACGTGTCGATCAACTACCAATCAGTAGGTTCTGGCGCTGGTATCGGCCAGTTCGAAGCGGGAACCGTTGACTTTGGCGCAACCGACGTCGCCATGTCCGACTCCGACTTGAAGAGTGCTCCCGAAGGGGCCGTTCAGATTCCAATGATCACCGGTTGCACGGTCGTCGCCTATAACGTACCGGGTGTTGCGAACGGCCTTAAGTTATCTGGGGACGTTATCGCCGATATTTTTCTCGGCACGATCGCAAAGTGGAGCGATCCAAGAATCGTTAGCCAGAATCCAGGTGTTACCCTTCCCGACCTACCTGTCGCGGTGATCCATCGAGCCGACAGCTCCGGAACAACCTACATTTTCACGGACTACCTGTGCTCAGTTTCGCCGGCATGGAATGCCGGCCCGGGCAAGAACAAATCCCCAAAGTGGCCCACCGGAGTCGGCGGCAAAGGTAGTGAAGGCGTATCTGGTCTGATCAAACGGACTCCGGGCAGCATCGGTTACGTCGAGCTTGCCTACGCGATGCAGACAAAATTGACGTATGGCCCAGTTAGGAACAAGAGCGGCAAATATGTAGACCCCAGCGTGGAGAGCACTACAGCGGCGGCTAACTCCCAAGTCAGGGCCTTGACAAAAGATATTCGCGTTTCCATCGTCGACTGCTCTGCTCCCGATGGTTATCCCATTGCTGGTTTCACCTACGCTATCCTGAGCAAGAAGCCGAAGGAGGCTCCAAAAGGCAAGGCCCTTGTCGAATTTCTTAACTGGGTTCTCGGTCCTGGACAGGATATGGCTAAGGAGCTCAACTACGCTCCGTTGCCGAAGTCGATCGCCGATATCAATAAGGCAGCCTTGGCCGAGGTGCAAACTAAGTAGGTGGCGTTAGCCAGCCCCACCGACCCTCGCACACCGAGGAGCAAGTCTTATGTCGCCCGACTTTTAGGGCGACGTGCGGTCGACGTCGCGTTCTCAAATAGTAGCCGCCTATTTGGGCTCGGAATTATCCTGCTCATAGGTTGGATCGGTCTCCGCCTATTCTTCGACAGTGACCTCACAAGACATCGTGACGGCTTTGCCATCCTAACGAATTCGGACTGGGATGTCTCGCACGGCGTATACGGCGCATCTGTCTTCATCTTTGGAACCCTCGCTTCGTCGTTCTTGGCGCTCATCTTAGCCGTTCCAATTGGGGTTGGCGCCGCCCTATTCCTGACCGAGGTTGCGCCCAAATGGCTTGCTAACCCGATTTCGTTCGTCATCGAACTGCTTGCGGCAGTCCCGAGC
>Ga0206936_1177_pt1 | contig 16743 bp, 11 predicted proteins | sample Alteio_BWOrgHeat_14_FD_152922 | JGI IMG/M metagenome (GOLD analysis project Ga0206936, IMG submission 152922) | Enriched cells from forest soil in Barre Woods Harvard Forest LTER site, Petersham, Massachusetts, United States -... | ecosystem: Environmental > Terrestrial > Soil > Temperate forest >... | reverse complement strand
TAAACCCATTACTGTTTATTATAGTAAGGAAGCCTACAATAAATACGATGAAGTCATCAACCCCGTTATTCTCGAACCCGAAGTTCAGTTCTCCTATAATTTAAAACTGCAATACACTCTCAAGAAACAATAATAAATCTTTCCCTTTTTTATTGTTATTTTTGCAACATGATTAATTCAAATTTAGATGCCACCGACGAGAACTTAACTCCCGAAGAAATAGCAATAGAACAAGTCCTCCGACCAGCCACTTTCCTCGATTTCACAGGTCAGTTTCAGGTGGTAGATAATCTCAAAGTTTTCGTTCAGGCAGCAAAGCAACGAATGGAATCCCTCGATCATGTCTTGTTGCACGGACCTCCCGGATTAGGCAAAACAACCCTCGCAAATATCATCGCAAATGAATTAAATGTCGGCATCCGAATAACCTCCGGCCCCGTGTTAGATAAGCCCGGAGATCTCGCAGGTTTACTGACAAATCTAGAACCCAACGACGTTCTTTTCATCGATGAAATACATCGTCTAAGCCCCATAGTCGAAGAATATTTATATTCCGCAATGGAGGATTATAAGATTGATATCATGATAGAAACCGGACCCAATGCACGCTCCGTTCAAATCAAAATAAATCCATTCACTTTAATAGGAGCCACCACCCGTTCAGGTCTCCTCACATCCCCGCTCCGTGCCCGTTTCGGCATCAATGCCCGTCTCGGATATTACAATTCCGAACTCATCAAAACCATCCTCATCCGCTCAGCATCCATCCTCAAAATCATGATTGAAGATGATGCCGCCAACGAAATAGCCAAAAGAAGTCGAGGCACACCAAGAATCGCAAATGCCCTCCTCCGCCGCGTCCGCGATTTCGCCCAGATAAAAGGGAACGGCTCCATCGATATGGAAATCTCAAAATACGCCCTCCAAGCCCTAAACGTCGACATCCACGGGCTCGACGAAATGGACACACGCATCCTCACCACCATCATCGATAAATTCAAAGGCGGACCCGTCGGCATCACCACCATAGCCACCGCATGCGGCGAAGAAGCCGAAACAATAGAAGAAGTTTACGAACCCTTTTTAATACAAGAAGGCTATCTAATGCGCACACCACGAGGTCGTGAAGCTACCGAATTAGCTTATAAACATCTTGGAAAAGCTTACGGAACAAAAGGTGGAACCCTTTTTTAAGTCAATTTCTTAAATAAAACTATTTAAAGTACGATTTATCATGAAAAGTTAAAATAAAGCTTTTTCAAAAATCGTTCAAAATGAATCAATATATTGCCAAATTTAATGCTATTTTGTTAAAAATAAGCCTATTTTGTTCAATTTAAAGCCCATAGTAAGCTGTTCGAGATACATTGAATGATGTTCGAAGGTGTAGGTGGCTTATTTAAAGGTGATGGTTTGTTGTTCGAGGTCATCCTATTCTAATTTAAGATACAAAGTAAGGTGTTCGAGAGCGAAAGTAAGGTGTTTGATGCCATAGGTTGCTTATTTAAAGTCCATTGTATGATGTTCGATGGTACAAGTGGGGAAGATTAAACTTCCTCTTTTAGCTGCGAAGGTTGAATTATGCTAATTTGTGCGAGGGGCGATTGATTGAGGTGAACTACGTACGAAGAACTGAACCTGAATAGACTGCGCCCGATGTTGACATTTTTTTCTGCATGAAATGAAGATTGAATTTGTTGTGAACTTTATGCAGAAAAAATGGCTGCAGCGGGACTGAACTTGTGACGAGAGGTGAAGTATCCGCCCAAAAAAATATAAAGAGATTCCTTATCTTTGCCATGTGTCACTCTCTAAAAATACAAGTTTAATAAAACAAGAAGCGCTGCGTCTTGGTTTCGATTATTGTGGCATATCAAAAGCCACCTTCCTCGAAGACGAAGCGCCTCGATTAGAAAATTGGCTCCTCAATAACATGCAAGGCAAAATGTCTTACATGGAAAACCACTTCGATAAACGCCTCGACCCTCGATTATTAGTTGATGATGCAAAATCGGTGATATCATTATTACTCAATTATTATCCCGCTGTGCCCTATTTGCAATCCGGCACCCCGAAGATTTCCAAATATGCCTATGGAAAAGATTATCACCAGGTAATAAAAGAAAAATTAAAATCCCTTTTATCATTCATCCACGATAATATTGGCGAAGTAAACGGCAGAGCCTTCGTGGATTCCGCCCCCGTTCTCGACAAAGCATGGGCAGCAAAATCAGGATTAGGATGGATAGGAAAAAATTCTAATTTATTAAACAAAAACATCGGCTCTTTTTTCTTCATCGCCGAACTAATTGTTGATTTAGATTTAGAATACGATGCCCCCGTCCAGGAATATTGCGGCACCTGCACCCGATGTATTGATGCCTGTCCCACCGATGCAATTGTGGCACCTTTTGTTGTAGATGGAAGCAAATGTATTTCCTATTTCACAATAGAATTGAAAGATTCTATTCCAAATGAATTTGCAGGCAAGCTAGATAACTGGGCGTTTGGATGCGATATTTGCCAGGATGTGTGTCCATGGAACAAATTTTCAAAGCCACATCATGAACTTGATTTTATTCCTGATGAGCAATTGATTTCTATGACAAATAAAGATTGGGAAGAAATTACTGAAGAGGTGTTTAAAAAATTATTCACCGATTCTGCAATTAAGCGGACGGGATATAAGGGATTGAAACGAAACTTAGAATTTATTAAGAAATCTTCTTGAAAACTTCCATGATGATATCATGATAGTGATGTCCGAAGGTGGTAAGGCACCAGATTTTCAACAAATGTTTTTCATCATTTTTTAACCACTCCACCGCTTTCAGTAATTCTTTGCGAAACAGTACTTTATCAAAACTGACTTTCAAAAGGATTTGTTTTGTGTATTCGAACATGAGGGTAAATTTGTAAATTAAAAATTTATACGATGAACAACATTGAATGGTTACAACGCAAAACTATAAAAATTATTTCTCATTCCACCTAAAAGAATTTAATTCGAATCCTGAAAGGTCAAGAACGCGGTCAATAACAGTTGAGGCGAGGTCTTCAAAAGATTTTGGTTTGCTGTAAAAAGACGGGGAGGCGGGGCAGATTATGCCTCCGGATTCGGTGATTGTTTTCATATTATTAATGTGAATAAGGCTGAGAGGGGTATCTCTAGTTACAAGAATCAATTTCCTTCGTTCTTTTAAAATTACATCCGCCGCCCGGGTTAATAAATCATTTGAAATACCGGTTGCAATCCTTGCCAGTGTTCCCATTGAACACGGGCAAACTATCATTGTTTTATATCGTGCCGACCCTGATGCAAACGGTGCATAGAAATCATTTTTATCATAAACCTTGAAAGGAATCTTCTCATAATCCGAATTTCCAAGTTCAAATCTCCAAACTTCTTTTGCATTATCAGAAATGATTACGCCAACTTCCTCAATTTGTTCATTCAATAAATTTAATTTATCGAATAACACTTTTGAATAGATAGCACCACTCGCTCCGGTTACCGCAACAATTATTTTATGTTTAGTCATAAACGATTTTAATTTTTAAATTTTTCCTGTACAATTTTTGCAAAAGGTCTGTCAGTTATTTTACTCTCAGCCCATGAAATGAAATCGAAATAATCGAAGGCTCGTTTCTCGAAATGGTCTTGAGATAGAATCTCTAATTCAGTTTTAAATTCTTTGAAGTATTTCAACGAATCCTTTTTATCGCCATTCCAAAAAATCTTTTTAATAAAATCCAGGAATATATTCTCGAATTTATATAATTTCTTTCGTTGTTCAAGATACCGATGAGTTGATTTCATTATATACGGAAGCATTTCATCATTCCCTAACTCCAAATGAATTATCAGATTAAGTATTCTTGAAAAACAATAAAGTTCTTGGGTTACCTCCAGTGTTTTATCATTCAAAATATTGTTCAGCCACTTCAATGCCATTGAATATTCACCTTCACCAAAACAAATGACACTCAAATTATAATAAAGAATTGTCTCCTGGAATTTATTCATCTTATCTTGAAATTTCTCCAATTCTTGTTCAATTTCGGGAATAAGTGCTACTCCTTTTCCAAATTCTCCATTCTCAATATCTAATGCAAGCTCTATATTATAGGTATCTGCAAAAATCTTCACCTCTAAAAATTCTTTTGTACTCGCTGATAGATTCTTAGGGACTGTTCTTATCTTTTTCAAATAATGATATATCTCATCATGCTTTTTTAACAAATGGCAGGAGTTGATAATATTCATAAGTACAGTAATATAATTATGAGGTTCCTGCTCCATTATTTGTGGGAATTTTTCAATATGAGCGGCATGCTTTTTCAGGAATTTATAACTGTTATTATAATCTCCTATTGCAAAATAATATGCACCGAAAATATGGAAATAAAAGTACTTGCTTCTATAAGATAATGCATTCTTTTCATCCTTCAGTAAAGGGTGGTCAATGATTTTATTGAACTTATCCATGTCCTTTTTATCGCGTAAAGTTCCACTTTGATTAAGCAGTAAAAAGAAACGGCTTTTGATATTCCAGTATTCACTTTCATTTTCTATCAGGTTTAAAATTCTTTTCTCTTCTTCGAGGATATTATTAAGGTCAATTTCGGTTTTCCCTGTCAAAGAAGAAACGGTAAGCAGGTTTTTCTCCCAAATAAAAAGTTGAATCAGAATCATATATCGCTCATAATGGTAGGCAATTTTCTTTGCACTAATAACCTTTTTGTTGCAATCTTCATAAAGACTCTTTTTAAAAAGCAACTCGGCGTAATGAACCTCTTGCCTTAATTGGACATCTATCGAACTTTCGGAATGGAAGGCATCAAGGCTTCTTAATATTAAATCAATAAGCCGGCTTTTGGTTGTTGAGAATGTTTTTAGAAATGCCTGCTCTTTGAATTTATCTTTAATAGCTGTTTCATCGTATTCATTTTGCTCATCAATGGCATCAAAAATCTGAACACTCATGTTTTTATCCTCACTGATATGACGGGCGGCAAAGAGTTTGAAATATCTCTTTTCATGGGAATTCAATGTTTTTATAAGCCGGAATAAATTGTCTGTTGAATGATTAGCCATTGAAATTAATATAGAAAAATATTATAAAGATGCGAAGGTACTACATTTGCTTAATTTAAACCAAAAAAAAACCTCTCTTGAAAGATTTCAAGAGAGGTTTTTATATAATAATCAGTTTTACTTGGTTAAAGAAAACTTAACTTTTTCCGATCCTTTTTCCTCACTGATGCTCACTTTAGTTTCAGAAAGTTCAGAAACTGTCATGGTATCTGCTTTTTTGGCACCATCTTCATTAATTATTAGTTTTGTGCCATCATCATTAAGTGTCCATTTTCCTTTCTCAGATTTACCTGCAACATTCATATCGAAAGAGCCATCTTTTTTGAATTCAAAATAGGAATCTTTCAACATTTCAGCCATCATTTTATCTACGGCTTCTTTTTGATCAGCAGGAACTTCTCTTCCATCGTTAATGTTGGAAATTTTCCATTTTGCAGCTAACATATCGGATTTTCCGCCTTTGCATGCAAATAACCCGACTACCAAAACGATAGCGAGCAAATAACTTAATACATTTTTCATTTTACTTTTTTTATTGATTAATATTTAATTTCTTGTTGGCGCAAATATAGCTTTTCATTTTTAAATGGCAATAAATCACCTGAAATTAATTTAAATATAATGAATATTTTCATCTTTTAAGAGAGATTCTCCTCTAAATCGAAGAAATAATTGAGCAACTGTCAAAACATCTTTCTGGCAGTAATTAATAATTCGTTTTAAATCTTTTTCTTTCCAATAAACATCATAAACCTTGCTTCCGTCTATATCATCTTTTGGGGTAGGAATATTAAAGATTGTTGCCAATAAATTCAGTGAGGTATAACTTTTATAGTCTCCGAATTTCCATAATTCAAGTGTATCGAGCAAGCCGGATTCCCAGGGCTTTTTCCCTGCTAAATCAAGGATATCAGGAAGTTTTAAATTGTTTATTAAGGCTCTTCTGGCTATGTATGGATAATCAAATTCTTTTCCATTATGTGCACATAAAGAATGATCTTTTTTATTGAAATGATGATTTAAAAGACTAAAGAAATCTTTAATAATTATAAACTCATCATCTCCTGCAAAAGAAGTTATTCTAAAATTATAACCATCTTTAGAATTTTTAAAATACCCTGCAGAGATGCAGATAATCTTCCCAAACTCAGCAAATATGCCCGCACTTCTATAAAATTCTTCGGGAGATTCCGTTTCTTTTCGTTTTTGGAGTGTTTTTATCGCCCAAAGTTCTTTCATTCTATCAGAGAGATGGTCGAAGGACGATTCGCATGGAACAGTTTCAATGTCTAAGAAAAGTATATTTTCGATGTTTAATTTATCAAGCATAATCCAAATTATTTAATCATAACTCCTCTTTTGTTCAGCAATGGGATATTTACAAGGTTATCTTCCTGAATTATGCATGCAGGGAAAACGAATTTCTTGTCGTAGACGTTTCCATTGAGGAAAAAACTAACCCAAAATTCATTGTCAAGTGTAAAAAGATTTTCCATTATTGGCTCTATCAAGGCAAAAGAATTTGACTCAACATCTCCAAGAAGATGGCGAAGGGTGCTTGTTTTAACTTCATCTCCCAAAAGGGTTCCATAACCTTTTGAAGTGACAAGAACAGTCTGCAAAGTTTCATTTTTCAGATTAAGGAAATATACATTCCATATCTTTTCGGAAATTTCATTTTCTTCTTCAACTATTGCTATTGCAACATCTTCGACTGCTAATTCAGGAATATCTTTTAACATAGCGATTTATGATTTATGGATACATTTCTAAAACACCTTCTATATAAGCTTCAATGTCAGTATAAATAAATTTCCCTTTTACTTGTCCTCTTTTATTTCCTAATCTGACAGCAACCATCTTTTTATCAGGGATAACAAAAACATATTGTCCTAATATTCCTCGCGCATAGAAAACCTTGTGTCCTTTTACATTTATCAACCACCAGGCATAACCGTAATGGTCAATATTATTACCTTCATCGTCTTTCAAATCAGCTGGTTTAATAGAATTATTTACATAATCCTCGGAAATAATCTGCTTACCATTCCAATTGCCATGATGTAGGTATAGCTCTCCTATCCGTGCAAAATCTCTTGCATTTGAATAAATACAGCAATAGGCTTTTTCTTCCCCTTCTTTTTTATCCAAACTCCATTGGGCATCGTTATTTGCACCTAAAGGTTTCCAGAGTTTCTCAGTCGCATAATTACTTACTTTCATTCCTGTGGCTTTTTCTAAAATTGCAGCAAGGACAAGCGTGTTTCCACTCAGATATTTCCATATTTTACCAGGTTCATCAACCACCTTTAAACTCGCCACAAGTTTTGGGATATTTGTACCATAATAGGCTTCGGTGGTTATTGAAAGAGGATTTATGTAACTCTCATTCCAGTTCAATCCTGAACTCATTGTTAATAAATGCTTGATGGTTAGTTTTTGCCCCATGCCTTCTTTAAATTGTGGTAGAAAATCGGCAACCGGTTCATCAACTGATTTTATTTTCCCTTCATCGATTGCTATTCCTATTAATATGCTGACAACTGTTTTTGCCATCGAAAAAGAATTTGTGAGTGATGCTTTTCCATATCCGTCCCAATATTTCTCATATCGAACTGAATCATCAATGATAACCAGAAAAGCAACACTCTTAAGTTTCTCCAAAGTTTCGGATAGGAGGGAAGGTACGGCAGTTTTGCAATAATCATCTGTATTTGGAAATTCCTGGGGAGTGCCTGCATGGATTATCCGTTCCTCAAACTTGTTATTATCATGAATTGTGGGGAGATTATACCAAATGGTTTTATAAAGATAAAGTTTGCCACTGCCGAGTATAAAGATATTTATCAGGATAATAATATATAATACCCATTTAAAAATGCTTTTAATGATTCGGAGGAAGAGGTTAGATTTTTTATCTGACATACGTTGAATTTTTAATTTCGGTGATGAGTTCCATTTCGAATAGTGAACAAAGGTAGGCTTTTAATTTCTCTTTTACTTCATCCATGTCCATTTTATGACCTAATTCTTTTTCTAAAGAAGTCACTGCTTTATCCGTGATGCCGCAGGGGATGATGTTTCCGAAGTAACTTAAATCGGAATTCACGTTAAATGCGAAACCATGCATGGTTACCCACCGGCTACATCGCACTCCAAAAGCGCAAATCTTCCTTGCTTTGGCAGGATTGTCTTCATCCAACCAAACCCCTGTCATGCCATTTATTCTTCCTGCTTTGATGCCATAATCGGCAAGGGTGAGGATTATTGATTCTTCCAGAAAACGGAGGTATTTATGGATATCGGTAAAGAAATGGTCGAGGTCGAAGATGGGGTAACCAACTATTTGCCCGGGACCATGATAGGTTATATCTCCACCTCGATTTATCCGATAAAAAGTTGCCTGATTAGTATTTAATCCTTGTTCATCAATCAATAAATTATCTTCAGAACCACTTTTTCCGAGAGTATAAACATGGGGATGCTCGCAAAAAAGGAGATAATGAAGGGGAGGAAATTGATTTTCGAGGGATAAATCTCGGTTCAACATCTTCTTTTGGATGATGTCGTTGAAAAGTTTTTCCTGGTAATCCCAGGATTCTTTATAATCTATTAGCCCTAAATCTTTAAAAATAACTTGTTGCATTGCTTTGAAAAATAAGTTTTGCAAAATTAACCATTTTAGAATTGATTGGGATTATAAATCGTTTGTAGGAGTGCAATGAATTAAAAATTTCATCTGTTGGGGAGATAATTTGCGCCAGATTATATGTTATTTATCAGAAATAATATATAATCTACGCCAGGGAGGATACTTTTTATGCCAGGGGGGATACTTTTTACGTCAGAGGGGATACTTTTTACGCTAGGGGGGATATTTTCTACGCTAGGGGGGATGTTTTTTTGCGCAAATTATATATAACCTGGCGTAGATAACTTATAATTTGCTTCAAATAATCTGGAAATCGGAAGATTTATACTAAAAATCAACTCCCTGCAAGCGTGCTTTTCAGGTAATTGATGACATTTACCTCTGTTGCATCCACTTTTCTGATTTCGGCAAGATACATCGAAATCCAATCGCTCAGGTGAATCATATAAATTGTTCTTTCTATCACCGAATTACCTTTTGAATAGATTTCGATGATGGTATCGGTATATTTTGAGATAACCTCCTTATTTATCTCAATCCTTTTTTGAGTTCTATCGTAATCATTATCATTCCTTAAGAAGAGGACAGCCCAATTATTGTTTTTCTCCGTCCAGCCAACCAATTCATTATGGTTCATTTCCGGAATGACATGATGCCAGCAGAGCATCTTTGCATTTTCATTAATTTGCTGCCTTAATCTGACTGCAATTCCTTCATAATTTGCGACACTATATATAATAGGTGTCTTATTGACTAATTTATGAGCAATTGTTTCGGCATCTTTTTTTATCTGATTTTCCTCTTTTTCTAATAAATCAATAGCTGCTTTCAACTGAGATTTGAAATCATTTTTTATCAACCCAAAAAAATTAAAGATGAAAAGAAGTTGGGTCAATGAATATCCAAGACATGAACGAGGGGGCATGCCGCCCGGGACGAGAATATAATCCGTATTTGTGTCTTTTGCCAAATCTGCAATCTTGCCTCCTGATGTTATGCAAACAATCTTAGCTTTTCTTGTCAAAGCAATTTCAAATGCGTTAAGAGTTTCTTCGGTATTGCCTGAATAGGAGGAAACGATAACCAAAGTTTCGTTATTTACATACTCTGGCAAAAAATAATCTTTATTGACATTGATTGGAATGGAAGATTGATTATAAACGATTTCGGAAACAATAGTACCCCCGATACCTGAACCACCAAGCCCGGTAATCATAACATTCCTGATAATGGAAGTGTTTTTGGTAAGATTTGCACTTTCCCCAATTTTGATTGCTTCTTTTAACTGTTGGCTGAAATTTGCGATTAATTCTTTCATAAATTTTTAAACTATATAAATAAGGAGCGCAAATCTAAGAAAAAAGCGATTACCCAAAGGGAAATAAATGTTTATGTTTAATTAAATAGTGCTTTTTTCGGTTAAATCAGAGAATTAAAAAATTATAAAACCTTTAAGGATTCCTTAAAAAGAAGTTAAAAGTGTATATAAAACATTAATTATCAACTCATTTCAGATTTGTAACTTTTCAATTATTTTGATTTGTATTATCATTATTCCAGATGTAATTTTGTCGTGGAAGAAAGATATATAAAAATGAAGATTAGAAAGATGATTACAAAAATAAAATCGGCAGCAAAGAAATATTTTATTAACATTGTTTTGATATTCCGTATATTAAATATAGATTTACCGCCTCAAAATAAAATTATGGCTCTAAAAGTAATAACAAATAATTAAAAACCTTACGATATGATAAGAAAGATTTACATAATTATCACACTCTTTATCTCTTCCTTTACTGTTTCAATGGCTCAAACAAGTGCTATACAAGGAAGAATTTTAGATTCTGCAACAAAAGAGGGAATTCCATTTGCCAACGTGGTAGCAGAAATAGCAGGGAGTCAGGCTGGCGGTGCTCAGACAGATATGGATGGTAATTTTGCCATTAAACCCTTATCTCCAGGTAATTATGATTTGAAGGTAAGTTATGTTGGATATCAGTCAAGAGAGATTACAGGTATTGAGGTTACCCTTGATAGGATCACTTCAAGGGATATTTATTTATCTTCAAAGATTGTTACAATTGGTACTTTCGTTCTGGCTGTTGATCAAATCCCAGTTTTTGAAAAGGATAATGTAACTACTGGGGGTGCTTTAGGTTCAAAAGATATTCACGAAATGGGTATTCGAGATATTAATAGCGTTGCAGCGACAATTGCCGGTGTATATCAGGATGGAAGTGGAGCAATTGAAATCAGGGGCGCAAGGTCAGATGCAACAAAATATGTAGTTGATGGGATTCCTGTTATAGGATCTGCTGGCATATCTAAGGATGGAATTGAACAGATTTCCGTTTATACGGGAGGAATACCTGCGAGTGTTGGAGATGTTGCAGGTGGTGTTATTAATATAACAACAAAAGGCGCATCGAAAGAATATTCAGGGGGAGTTGAGTTGTTAACATCTGAACTTTTAGACAGTTATGGATATAATCTTGTTTCATTTAACCTATCAGGACCTCTTTTAATGAAAACTGATTCAAAATCAAAAGATAAAAGACCATTAGCAGGTTTTTTTATTGTTGGTGAATATGAAGGAGCAAAAGATGCAAGCCCATCAGCGATTGGAACTTATCAGGCAAATAGTTCAACCTTGACATATCTTAACTCAAATCCAATTCGTCCGCAGACTCAGGGACAAGGATTTAACTTAAATTCTGATTACATTACTGCTGACGATATAACTCATTTAAAATATAAAGATAATGCAGCCACAGGAACTTTCAGGCTTTCCGGAAAAGTAGATTTTAAACCATCTGTAAATACCGATTTCACGGTTGGAGGTTCTCTAGAACATACCAAACAACACAATTGGATTTATGAATATTCATTATTAAATCCAAGTAATAACCCGGTAGAAACCGATAATACTTATAGAGCATTCGCTCGATTTACTCAGAAATTTAATAATGATACTTCGTCAAAAAACATAATTAAAAATGCATTTTATTCGATACAATTTGATTACTCCAAAAATAGCCAAACAGTTCAAAGTGATCAATATCAAAACAACTTATTTGATTATGGATATGTTGGAAAATTTACCACTTATAAAGGAAAGACTTACGGTTATGGAACCGATGCTACAACAGGATTAACAGGCTGGTTATTTTCTGGATATCAGGATACCTTAGTTACCTTCCAATCTTCACCTATTAACCAATTTTCATCTAATTATGCTGAACAATATTACGATCTTTCTGGTGCTAATGTTGCTAATCAAGTTTTTGAAGGACCTGGTGCCAATGTTTCAAATTATAATACACTTGCTACAATACAAGCAAATGGTGGTTTGATAAATGGTCAACGAGCTAATAATGTTTATGGATTATGGTATAATACAGGACGGGTTTATAACGGGAATTCGTTTTTTAACAATGATCAGTATCGGGTTTCTGCTTCCGGTTCCGCTGATGTTGGAAAGCATGCAATAACCATTGGATTTGAATATGAGCAAAGAATTAATAGGTCTTGGAGTGTTGCTCCAATAGCATTATGGACAATTATGAGACAATATGCTAATCAGCATTTGACCCAATTAGATGTAGCTCATCCTATAAAAGTAGTTGACGCAAATGGGGTATTTCAGGATACTATAAATTATAATAGACTATATAATGCTTCTCAACAGGCAAACTTTGATAAAAATTTACGAACGGCATTAGGGATGCCTATAAACGGCACTAATTGGATTGACATTGATTCTTATGCTCCTTCAACCTTTTCTTTAAATATGTTTGATGCTGATGAACTTCTTAACAATGGTCTGGTTGGTTATTATGGATATGATTATTTAGGTAACAGTTTAACAAGTACTCCAAGTTTCGATGATTATTTTACTCAGAAAGATTCAAAAGGAAATTTTACAAGAGCTAAAGCCGCTTTTGAACCAATTTATACCGCAGGTTATATTCAGGATAAATTTTCTTTTAATGATATTATATTTAATATAGGACTTCGTATTGATAGATATGATGCCAACCAGAAAGTATTGAAAGATCCTTACTCAATTTATCCAACTCATACTGCCGGAGATAGCTATACTGCTACATTATTAAATCATACTTCCCCTCCAAGTAATATAGGGTCAAATTATGTAGTTTACGTTAACGATTTACACAGTCCGACTTCAGTAGTAGGGTATCGTGACCCTTCAAGTAATAACTGGTATGACTCTCAAGGCAATTTATTAAACGATCCAAGCATCCTTGCAAAAGCTACTTCAAGTGGAACAATTGCTCCTTATCTGATTAATTCTAATGATGATATTACAAGTTCAAGTTTTGTTCCTGAAAATAGTTTTACTAATTATGTGCCTCAAATTTCAGTGATGCCTAGAATAGCTTTTTCATTCCCAATTTCTGATGAAGCATTATTTTTTGCACATTATGATGTATTAACTCAACGTCCCACAACAGGAGATCAGATGGATCCTACTTCGTATTATTTTATTCAACAAGAGAGTGGAGCTCTTTTGAATAACCCAAATCTTCAACCTGAAAGAACAACGGATTATGAATTAGGGTTTAAACAAAAACTTAACAGGAGTTCATCCTTTACATTATCGGGTTTCTATCGAGAATTAAGAAACAATATTGAAGTTGCAAATGTTTTAGAAGCTTATCCTGTTACTTATAAAACATTTCAGAATCTTGATTTTGGAACAGTAAAAGGGTTAACATTATCTTATGATTTGAGAAGAACCAGTAATGTCCGATTGACTGCAAGTTATACCTTGCAGTTTGCTAATGGAACTGGTTCAGCAGCGACCTCCGGATATGCTATAATAAACTCAGGGGAACCCAATATTGTGGTTCCTATGCCATTAAGTTTTGATCAAAGACATACGATTGTTACCTCAATTGATTACAGATTTGGATCTGGCATAGGTGATGATAAATATGATGGACCTATTTTATTTGGAAAGAAAATTCTCAAGAGCACTGGATTTAATTTTATATTTCACGCAGGTTCTGGTACACCTTATACAGCTCAAAGCAACATTACAGAATTAGGTGCATTCGATCAAAATTTAAGGTCGGTACTAAGTGGATCAATTAATGGTTCAAGATTGCCGTGGCAATTTAGAATTGATGCGAAAATTGATAAAGATATCACTATAAAATCTGGTAAAAAACAAGGTGAAGACAGAAAATTATTATTTCTGAATATTTACCTTCAAATTAATAATTTATTGAATGCCCAAAATATTATTAGTGTTTATGCCACAACTGGTAATCCTAATGACGATGGATTTTTAGCTGCTGCTCAGTGGCAAACTTATATTGCCCAACAAATAAGCACGCAAGCATTCATTGATCAATATAAAATAAAAATTAACAATCCAGGTAATTATAGTTTGCCGAGAGTAATCAGATTAGGTGCATCATTAAATTTTTAACATTAAGAATCATTATATATTAACATTATGAAAAATATTGCAATAATTTTTGGAATGATATTTATTTTAGCCTTCAATTTTATGTCTGCTAAGGAAAATATTGGAAGTTCAGGTCATAGAAATACGAATCCTGAAAATTCATTGACATCAGGGTGCACGCCTGCTACAGCTCAAACCGATCTTGACATTAATAATGTCAGAGCTAGGATATTAACTGGAGGCGACATGTGGTGGGATTTAATTAGTGCGAGATATGAAGTTCCAAAAGGCTCTAATAAATTTTCCATCTTTGCTGGGGCTTTGTGGGTTGGAGGCATAGATGCTGGGGGGCAATTGAAGATTGCAGCGATGACCTATCGTCAAACGGGAAATGATTTTTGGCCGGGACCTGTAAATGCTTCAACAGTAAGCATAACTCCAAGTGAATGTAACAAATATGATAAACATTGGAAAATTACTCGTCAGGAAGTTCAGGATTTTGTTAACTGGTATTGCAATCCTTCAGCATATCCTAATTACGGAACTCCACCATTAGTAATCACATCTTGGCCTGGAAACTCTGACTATGGTTCAGGACAAACGTTAGCTCCTTTTTATGATAATGTTGGGGATGGGGTATATAATTACGCTAATGGAGATTACCCATACTACAATATTTCAGGGTGTAATCATTCTGCCACAACAACTTGCCCTCCTTTGGTAGGCTGTTTACCATCAATAAATTATTTATTTGGCGATGAAACTTTATGGTGGGTATTTAACGATGTTGGAAATATTCATAGTGAAACCGGAGGGCAACCTATTGGTTTAGAAGTACAGGCTCAGGCATTTGGCTTTCAAACAAGTGATGAAATTAATAACTGTACCTTTTATCAATATAAAATTATTAACCGTTCTACTTATACGGTAAACGATACCTATATAGCACAGTGGGTTGACCCCGACTTAGGATACTATTTGGACGATTATGTTGGATGTGATGTTTCAAGGGGATTGGGATATTGTTATAATGGAGAACCGATTGATCCGGGACCTACTGGTTATGGATCCAACCCTCCCTCAGTTGGGGTTGATTTCTTTCAGGGACCCATTGCCGATGCACATGATGGAATTGATAATAATAGAAATTGTATTATTGATGAGCCATGTGAACAAATTATAATGTCTCATTTTGTATATTATAATAATGATTTTTCTATTCAAGGAAATCCCCAGAATGGAACTCAATATTATGGATATATGAAAGGATTTTGGAAGGATGGAACGCCTTTTACTTATGGTGGAAGTGGTTATGGTGGTTCTACTCCTTGCAGTTTTATGTTTCCTGACAACAGTGATGATCAATATGGTTGGGGACTGGGTGGAACATGTCAAAATCCGGTTACAGTGCCGTTTCATTGGAACGAAGGTGAGGCGGGTGACGCACCTGGTGATAGAAGATTTATGCAATCTGCCGGTCATTTTACTTTAAAACCTGGAGCTGTAAATATGATGACTACAGGTGTTGTTTGGGCAAGAACTACATCAGGTGGACCGTTAGGTTCGGTTGCACAACTTAAATTAGCTGATGATAAAGCTCAATCATTATTTGATAATTGTTTTAAAGTTTTGAATGGCCCTGATGCTCCAGACATGGCATTAAGAGAGTTAGACAAAGAAATAATAATCTCTATCTCAAATTCTTCCACATCTAATAATTATAAGGAGCAATATTCTGAGAAGGACCCAACTATTATTTGTAATTCATGCGACCAGTATTATCGTTTTGAAGGGTATCAAATTTTCCAAATAGCAGATCCAACAGTTACTTATTCAGATATTTTTAATCCTTTGACAGGTGGTTATCACCTGGATAAAGCTCGCTTGGTTGCCCAATGTGATAAGAAAGATGGGGTAGGTCAAATAATTAATTTTTATCTTGATCCTACACTTAATGCTCTTGTCCCGGTTGAAGTTGTTAATGGCGCTGATAGTGGAATAGTTCATACATTTCATATTACTCAGGATATGTTTACAGGAACTACTCTTATTAATCATTTACCATATTATTATACTGTAATTGCTTATGGTTATAATAATTATAAAACTTTTAACCCAAATGATCCAAATGCTTTGGATGGGCAGCAAAAACCATATTTTCCAGGTAGATTAAATGTAAAAAATTATTCAGCTATACCTCATAATCCCTCACCGGATAATGGCGGGCAGGTTCTTGGTTGCGATTATGGCGCCGGACCTCAGATAAAAAGAATTCAGGGACAAGGCAATGGAGGAATGATTTTAGAAATGACCCAACAGACAATAGATGAAATAATGGTGAGTGCCTCAAATCGATCTTTAAATCCTGTTTATCAAAATGCCCATGGTCCTGTTAATATTAAGGTTTATGACCCTGTTTCAGTTCCAAATAATAATTTTGAGATCATCATTAATGATACAATTAGTCCTAATAACCCACTTGGAACTAATAGAGTTGACACTAATGCAATGTGGAAATTGATTAATACAGATACTAAGGAAATTGTTTCTTCA
>Ga0206936_1176_pt1 | contig 16759 bp, 15 predicted proteins | sample Alteio_BWOrgHeat_14_FD_152922 | JGI IMG/M metagenome (GOLD analysis project Ga0206936, IMG submission 152922) | Enriched cells from forest soil in Barre Woods Harvard Forest LTER site, Petersham, Massachusetts, United States -... | ecosystem: Environmental > Terrestrial > Soil > Temperate forest >... | reverse complement strand
CAGCGGCGGCTCGTACATCGTTCGCATCCTGCCCAGCCAGATCCAGGCCGCACAGGAATCCGGCTTCCACGCGACCGCGGACTACTCAGAAATCGCCGCGATGGACGCCGTCATCATCTGCGTTCCTACGCCACTCAACGACTACCACGAGCCCGACCTGCGTTACGTTACCGCAACCGTCGAATCCATCGCACCGCACACTCGCGAAGGCCAGCTCATCGTGCTCGAAAGCACCACCTACCCCGGCACCACGGAAGAGCTGGTAGTGCCGCGCCTCGAAAGCGGCAACCGCGCTGGCCTCAAAGTCGCGCGCACCCCCGATGAGCCCGGTATCCACGTCGCCTTCTCCCCCGAGCGCGAAGATCCAGGCAACGACACCGTCGCCCGTCACGACATTCCCAAGGTGGTGGGCGGGTGCGGCCCGGTCGCACTTGAACTCGCGTCAGCCATGTACGGCGCCATCTTCCGGCGCGTTATACCCGTCAGCTCGCCCGCAGTGGCCGAGATGACCAAGCTTCTGGAAAACATCTACCGCTGCGTCAACATCGCCCTCGTCAACGAGCTCAAGCAGCTCTGCATGCGCATGGGCATTGATATTCACGAAGTCATCGACGCTGCCAAAACAAAGCCCTTCGGCTTCCAGGCCTTCTACCCCGGCCCCGGCCTCGGCGGTCATTGCATTCCCATCGACCCCTTTTATCTTTCGTGGAAAGCGAAACAGTACGACTTCCACACCCGCTTCATCGAACTGGCCGGCGAAGTCAACACCGCCATGCCGTACTTCGTCATCGACCAGATAGCCGCCGGCCTCAACGACCACTCCAAGCCCATCAAAGGCTCAAAGATCCTCGTCCTCGGCCTCGCCTATAAGCGCGACATCGACGACCTCCGCGAATCGCCCTCGTTAACCATCCTCGAACTACTCCGCGACAAAGGCGCCAAAGTCCATTACAACGACCCCTACTTCCCAACAGTAGGCCACGGCCGCCACTACGCCCTGAACATGACTAACACTCCGCTCGACAACTTAGGCAGCTACGACGCAGTAGTCATAGTCACCGACCACACCACCTATAACTACGAAGAGATAGTCAGCCAATCCAAGTTAGTAATAGACACCCGCAACGCCACCAAAGGCATAGTAAGCAACAAAATCCTCCGCTGCTAATGTATAGAGAAGTTAACGTTGCCTTTGCTTTTCTTGTCCGTCGTTCCCGCAGGGAATCTGCTTCTGCGTTTTGGGTAGGCCGGGGTTTCAACCCCGGCGTCTCAAGCCATAAGAAGCCAAGCTCACGAGGGGCCTCGATGGCACCGAGCCTTCAGCTCCTGCGCACGACAGCGCATCAACACTTGCTTTCCTATCTCTCCGCGCAGCGGGAGTGAGGCGTCCCTCTCGATCGGTCGGTATAGGAAATCTCGTCCACCTTTCCTCCGTTCAAGTGCACGGCAACCCCAAGCTGCCGGTACTCCATCTCTTCAATAGGCCCATCCTTTGATTCGTATACGGGGGCCGCACCACCACTCGCCGGGTGCCCCACATCCCGCCTTTGAGATGTGGGATCGCCTTCGTCCGAAATACGCCCCATCTACCCCCCGAACAACGGCGGACCCACTAACTCCATCTCATATCGCCGGAAAAAAGCCGCATCCTGCACCGGCGGATTCGGCACCGCAGTCACACGCAAAAACTCCTCCATCTTCCCCGCCGGGTTAAACGCAATCAGCATCCGTCCCGGCTTCTCTCCCACCGACGAAAACGTGTGCGGCACGCCGCGTGGCCCCAGGATCGAATCTCCCGCGCTCAGCTTTTTCCGCCCATCTCCAATCTGAAACAGCACCTCACCCTCCATCACATAAAACCATTCTTCCTGATGTAAGTGCATATGCAGCGGAGGCCCGCCCTTCACTAACCCGGCATGCTCAATGATGAACAAGCCGCCATTCGTCTCGCGCGGCAAAACCTTAAAGAGAATCGTGCTGTACCCGCGCGAATGCGTCTCTCCCAGCCGGTCATCTCCGGCATTCACAAGATGAATCGGTTCAGAGGACGGAGCCGCAGGAGCTTGCGCTATCGCAAACGCCGGCACTCCAGCCGAAGGCAAAAACGCAGCAGCACTCTTCAGAAACGCACGTCGCTTCACAAGCAATCTCCTGTATCGGAATCGATTGTCGGAATTGTACCGCTTGCCGCGATCTTGTGGCTGTTTCATCTTGACGCACCTTTGCCTCAGCGATGGAATTCCCTCGAATCACCTGTAGTAAACTCGCTCCTGTCGTTATCGCGGCGAGTCGGAGCCTCCTATGTCCATCCAATACACCGTAGGCAACCGCGCCGCCCGTCCCTTCGCCAGGTGGGGCTTTACTCTGCCGCCGACGCCAACCGCCGGCCCACGGCCGCCGCTCTATCTTCCCGCCGGTGGACAGGGCCTTGCCGAAGCAATGATGGATGAAGTCATCGTCGGCTCCTACGTGAGCACCGGTGTCGTGAGCCCTCGCGTAGAAGGCAGTCGCAGTATCTATCGCATGGCGACCCTGCCAGCTTCCACCCAGGGCCTCTGGACCGGCGGCATCTCAGACTGCATGGTCGTATGCGCCGCATACTATGATCGCGCCCACTCCGCCTGGGGACGTATCTGGTTTGAGCACGTACAAGGCGGCTTATACGAAGACATCCTGGGATCAATCGAATATGACATCACCGAAGACGGCGAAGCTCCGAATGCCGGCGATCGATACGCAGTCCTCGCCGCAGGCAATGATGCCGGCACCGCCACCATCGCGACAAAGCTCAGCACCATCGGTATCCCATCCAACAACATCAGTATCTATGTATCCGGAACGGGCAATCGCGGCTTCGCCTTCGCAGTAAACTTCGCCACAGGCCTCTTTGGCGAAACCACTCATCAGGGAGCCACCCTTCCCGATAATTGGCAATGGTGATGCCGTCATAACACTCAGGACCTCTATGCCCCTCGAACTAACCATCCGCCCCGCCCGCCCCGACGACTTCGATCAATGGCTCCCGCTGTGGCTCGGATACAACAAGTTCTACGGCCGCCACGGCGCAACTGCGCTGCCCGATGAAGTCACGCAAATGACCTGGGTCCGCTTCTTCGACTCCTACGAACCCATGCATTGCATCGTCGCGGAATACGAAGGCAAGTTAGTCGGCCTGGTGCACTACATCTTTCATCGCACCACTATCTCAATCCAGCCGACCTGCTATCTCCAGGACCTTTTCACCGATGAATCGCTGCGCGGCCAGGGTATCGGCAAAAAACTCATCAACGCTGTATACGATGAGGCAAAGCTCGCCGGCTCATCCCGCGTTTACTGGCTCACTCACGAAACCAATGTCACCGCCATGCAGCTTTACGACAAGATAGCCGACCGCTCCGGCTTCGTCGTCTATCGCAGAAACTTCTAGCCCCTAACCCGATCGCTGCACGTGTCACGTCTCGAAATGAAACACGCCGCTGCCATCCCTAGTATCATTCAGAGGTACACAAGACCCGACCTCCGCCTTTAGAATTTCCGAACCGGGATTTTCGGGACGTGGCACGTTGCGCATCTCTAATGAAAAGCGAAGAACTACAGGTCATCGATCTCCGTCGAAGTCTTGAGCTGGTAGTCCAGGCAGGTCTTCGTCTCGCCAGGAGCAGCGACCTGAGGAGCCTCGTCCAGGCCGCAACGGACGCCGGCCTTGAGCTCAGCGGCGCACAGTTCGGAGCTTTCTTCTACAACGTCATCGACGCCAATGGCGAAAGCTACCTGCTCTACACGCTCTCCGGCGTCGATCCCGAGAAGTTCTCGAAGTTTCCCATGCCGCGCAACACGGCTGTCTTTGCGCCCACATTTGAAGGCACCGGCGTCGTCCGCTCAGCCGACATCACGCAGGACCCGCGCTACGGCCGCAATTCCCCTTACTTCGGCAAGCCCGAAGGCCATCTTCCCGTCCGCAGCTATCTCGCCGTCCCCGTTAAGGCAATATCCGGAGAAGTTCTGGGCGGCCTTTTCTACGGGCATGAGAAGACCGATGTCTTCGCCGCTGAATCAGAGGACCTCGTCGAGGCCGTCGCTACCCAGGCAGCCGCGGCCATCGAAAATTTCCGCCTTCGAGAAGAGCTCACCCGCAAGGTTCGCGACCTTGAAAAAGCGGAGCAAGCTCAGAACGAAGCGTCGAAGCACCTCGCTGAGCTCGCCGCCATCGTCGAGTCCTCTGACGACGTCATTATCAGCAAAGATCTCAACGGCATCATCAGGAGCTGGAATCAGTCCGCAGCCAACGTCTTCGGCTACTCGCCCGAGGAGATCATCGGCAAGTCTATCCTCCTCCTCATCCCAGAAGAGCTGCACTCCGAGGAGCCCCTCATCATCGAAAGGATTCGCGCAGGCCAGCGCATCGACCATTACGAAACCGTCCGTCTCACCAAGTCCGGCGAACGCATCCCCGTCTCAGTTACAATCTCGCCCGTCCGCGACAAGAGCGGCGCGATTGTCGGAGCATCCAAGATTCTTCGCGACGTCTCGGGACGCAAGCGTGTAGAAGCTGCGCTCCTGCAGGCCGAAAAGATTGCTGCCACCGGCCGCATGGCCGCCACGATCGCACACGAGGTGAACAATCCCCTCGAAGCCGTCATGAATCTTCTCTACCTCGCCCAGACCAACCTTGCCCAGGCCAACACGGAGGATTCCGAGGCCGTCAGAGAGTATCTGCGCGCCGCCGAGAGCGAAGTGGTACGCGTCTCTCACATCGCCCGCCAGACCCTCGGCTACTATCGCGAAAATGCCTCAGCCGTCAGCACCAAACTCACCGACCTGGTCGCCGACGCCGTCCGCATCTACGACTCGAAGTGTGCTGCGGCCGGCATCTCCATCCGCAGCAGTCTGCGTTCCGCACGTACCGTTCGCATCCGTAAAGGAGAGATGATGCAGGTCATCTCCAACCTTGTTGCGAACTCCATCTACGCCATGCCCACGGGCGGCACGCTCACCCTCGCAGTCGAAGATGCCAATTCGCCCGCAGGCCCTGCCGTAGCTCTCATCATCGAAGACACAGGCACCGGCATCCCAGCCAAGGAGATACCTCGCATCTTCGAAGCTTTCTACACCACCCGCAAGACCATCGGCACTGGAATCGGCCTCTTCATCGCCAAGCAATTTGTCGAAGGGCACGGCGGCCAAATCGCTGTCGCCACCAGCACCGATCCCACCAGCCACGGCACCCGCATGACCGTGACGCTGCCCGCAGAAGACGCAGTTCCGAATCACACCCCCGCAACCGGATCGGCCCTTTCCTCAACGCTTCGCTCTTCTCCAATTACGGATAAATAAATTCCTCCGAGTATTCCTTCGAAAGCTGAACCGAAGTCGGCAGCAGCGTCAGCTTGTAATGCCCATCTCCCAACGGCTTGACCTTGTACCACTCGATGAAATGCGGAAACTTCGCCATCAGCTTATCCAAAGCGTCTTTGGTGAGCTGCGCCTCCCCATCCTCCTCATCCAGCACACTCGTATCCACCTTTCCTCGCAGAAACAATCCCCGGCATGCAAACGAACCGGGATCTTTCGACGTGTATTTTCCTCCGTCCGACCCTGAAGCGGAATCCACAACAGTCGCTCTGCCCTGTTCGCCGCACACGCCCGTAACTCCGCATGCCAGCAGAGCCAATATCGCCCCATTGGGATCCTTCATCTCGCGGTCTTCGAGCTCCTGCATCGCCCCGCGAACACGATGCGACTTGCATACACTTTCCGATTCTCCGCTGGTCACTGTTACCGCGTTGCCACCCGTGTTACTCGTATTCTTCTGACTCTGCGCCACGACGGCCACGTCGCCGGCAATCTTCGAGCAAACAGCAGCCGAGCGAAATAACTTCGCTTCCTGAGCCCGTTGCCCGAGCTGCCTGACCTGGTCGATACTCAACGGGCACGCCGACCCCGGGCTGCAAGGCGAGTCCGTCATCGTTGCGTACCATGTCCCCGGATGAGCCGTATTCCCGTTCCACACCACCTGCCCATCAATCCGGTTGCCGCGAATCACGCCGGTATATATCGCCCGGAAATATCCATCCTGCCCGGCCCACCGGCTTGAATAGGTACCAGGAGGATCGGCGCGGTCGATCACAATGACCTTGCCGTCAAATTTGCGCACCGTCAGCGCAGCCACCGCGCCAAACCGCCACATCGCCTCGCCCTGCATACCGTCGAAAACCCAAAGCCCTCCACCGCCGCCCCGCGTGCATTGATCCTGTTCGCACTGCAACATCGCCGCCGGCAGCCTGGCCGCTACGGCAGGCTGACACAAAACCTCAGTAGTCAGGAATGAAATGAGATAGCAGAACCCGAGAAGTACGCTCCAAAAACGCAGCATTCGCATAACGCACTCCTTATCGAAATTTAGCTGGCCGGAGTTACGTCGGGTAACTCCAAAAACTTACTTTCTTATAACTTACCCAACTATAGATAGCGGAATTAATTCGTCCCGCTGCGCAGTTTAATTCGAATAAAATCCAGCAATTCTGCCGAACACCACGACCCCGCAGGCAAACGAAAGACAGGTTCCCGCCACTCCTGCTGCGATAACTCTTGCGACAAGGCGCTGCCCGTCAGAACCAACGCATCCGCCCTCGCAACAGTATCCGGCAAAGACGACTTCGCCCACGAACCGTCCATCACCGCCAGCAGGACCACCGGCTCTCCTTCCTCGGCAATGCCCGCGAGGTCGCGGTTTGATTCCACCAGCAGCTCGTCGCACTCGGCAGCGCGTCCCCGCACATCTCGTATCAACTCTTCAGCCATCGGGTCCGAGTCAGCAATAACAAGGAAGGCTCGACGCGCCCCGGCAGCAAGATAACGCCCCGTATCCTTGAGCGAACAAGCGTCGGTCTCCTCCCGAATGGTCTCACCACTCTCATGCGCATGAGGACTAACCTTAACCGCCGCCCAACGCAGCTCTGGCATCGCCGCCATCAGCGCGCAACCCACAGCCGTCTTCCCCGCCCCGCGCCCACTTCCGCCAATCACCAGCACCGCCAAGCAGGTGCTCCTTCCTCTATGACAACAATCGGCTAGTCCTTCTTCCGCCGGCTCAGCTTCGCCAGCGTAGCCAACTCCCGCAGATACTCCCGCAGAGGCTTTGCCGGAGTCCCCCAGAGCACCGTCCCCCGCGTATTCACCGTCTTCCCGCTCAACACCCCGGCCTGACCGCCGAGAATCACCCCATCCCCCACATGCGCATGATCGCCAATGCCTACCTGCCCCGCCAGCACCGCGCCCCTACCCACCGAAGACGACCCCGAAATCCCAGTCTGCGCGGCAATCACCACATCCTCGCCGATATCGCAGTTGTGTCCGATGTGCACCAGGTTATCGATCTTCGTCCCCCGCCGAATCCGCGTCTCAGCCAACGCCCCGCGATCAATCGTAGTATTCGCCCCAATCTCGACATCGTCCTCAATGTGCAGGGTTCCCTCCTGCGGAAACTGCGTATACGCCCCCGTCTCCACATCGCGTACATACCCGAACCCATCCGCCCCCAGCACCGCCCCGGCATGCACCACCACCCGGTTACCAAGCCCAACAAAGGGATAGATCACTGCCCTGGGGTGAATTCGACAATCCGTTCCAATGTTGACGTGATCTGAGACAATCGCTCCCGCCTCGATCCGCGTAAAGGCTCCCACGACAGACCACGCGCCTACCACCGCCCCCGGACCCACACTTACCCCTTCACCTAGTTGTGCTTCAGGCGCAACGACTGCGGTCGGATGCACTCCTGTGAACGACGGTTTTGTTCTCAGGAGGGCAGCAGCCCTCGAAAACCAAAGCCGAGGCTGCTTGGCCGCAACCAAAGCCAATTCGCAGCCTGTTGGAGGAACAAAGCCACTCGGCACAACGGCAGCACCCGCTCCGCTTGTCGCAGCTCTTAGCGCGCTCACCGGATCTTGTCCGAAAACCAGATATGGCGAATGAGCCCGACCCACTTCATCCACCCCAACCAGCTCGGTTTCAGGATCACCCCTCAACAGTTCGCCGCCCAACTGTTCAATCAACTCACCGACCGTCACACGTCACACTCCACGCACCACAATTCACACTCGTCCCTCGTCCCTCGTCCCATCCGGCCGCGTCTTCCAACGTCTGTGAATCCACAACCATTGCCCCGGATATCGCCTGACCCAATCCTCAATCACCTTCGTGCACCTCTGCGTCAGCGCCAGCACATCCGCCTCCGCATCTCCGCTCACCGCTGGCTTAATCTCCTCGCCAAAGTGCAGCACATACCGCCCCTCAGCCTCCTCCCACAACAAAAAACCTGGCACCACCGCCGCGCCAGTCTTCAGCGCCACCCGCGCCAGTCCAGACCCCGTGCAAGCCGCCTTCCCGAAGAAATCCACAAACACGCCCTGCGGCGGAGTCATATTGGTATCCATCAGAATACCCACCGTCTCCCCGCGCCGCATCGCCGTCAACAGCCCGCGCGCAAAATCATCCTTATGATTCACGCGATTCCCATGCAGGCAGCGTATCCGATTCACATAGTTGTCGAGAACGCGATTGTCCAGCCGCCGAATCACCATTCCCATCGGATGACCCATCAGTGAGTGGTAAAAACTCGACAGCTCCCATGCCCCCAGGTGGCCCGTAAGAATGAGCACGCCCTTGCCACGAGCCTCCGCCTCTAGAAAGCGCTCCAGCCCCTCGTAACGGATCCATTTCGAAGTATTTCCCGGAGTATATCGGGCCATCCGGCAAAACTCGGAGAGCTGCCACCCAAGGTTGCGATACACCAGCTTCAGCGTCCGCTCCCGCTCCGCAGCGGACATCTCCGGCATAGCCAACTCAATGTTCCGCAGGCCCGTCCTGCGCAGCCGCCCGGCAGCCATATAGACCAGCCGTCCTAATCCCGCACCCAGCCCGCGCGCCACGCTCCGGGGCAGCCGGCCGAGGCACCAGGCCACGCACCACACCACGGCAAACTCAAGATATTCAAGCAGCTTCTTCATTCAGGGCGCACGGAACCGTCTCCCACCCCAAAGTGTAAACCGGTCATTCACAATCGAGTTCCAGGCAAGTTTCCAAACAGTCCCGGACAAGAAAAAGGGCAGCTCGAAAGCTGCCCCTCTACACCCCGTAGATCCAGTTCGTTCGAAAATCTTCTTTTTACTGATTCTTTGACTGAATAAAAGCATGAGCCACGGTGCGAACGAACGGCACTGCGCCCTCGGGCACATCAACATCGCCCTTCAGCACGCTCTGGAAGCTATGCGCCTGCCCGTAATAGGACGACGTATCCTCCGAGTTCTGGCTGACAGTCTCGCCGTTCAGATCGACTCCCGCAAAGAGTCCCTTGCTCCGCGAATACGTCAGCAGCTCAGCGCCCATCTTCCAATCCGTTGCCGCCTGCGAGTTGCGTCCAACCGGTCCAGCTGATGCCGCTACATCCCCGCCAATCTTGAACTTGTTCTTCAGCAGATCCTGGAATCCCTTGTCATTGACGGCCACAAGAATCAGGTCTGTCGCCTGCCCCCCGATCTGGAATCCAAACGAACCACCCGCAAGCCGGATGAACACCGGCGCGCTCCAGCCATGACCTGTGCGGCAAGTCACCACTCCTTGCCCATACTCCGCGCCAAATACAAACGCGCCTTTAATCATGCCTGGAATCACACCCACGCAAGTCGCCTGCTGCAGAATATTCAGCGGAACGGTCCTGTCCGGGGTGTTCAAAACCTCGTCAAGAACAACCTTCGCCGAATCCAGCCGAGCCTGTAGGTCGTCCCGGGTTGAGGCCGCATTGGCAACGCCTGGGATAAGAAGGCCCAGGCAAATAGAGAAAACTGGTAAAAGCTTTTTCATTACTTCGCTCCTCGTTCGCGGAGTTAAATTTCACTCCGAAATTCAGACTGCACTATTGTGTTTGTTGTTAGTTGGTAGAAAGGCTTGCAATTTTCATTCTGAAAAATTAGTGGGGGACATCCAAATAACCAACGGCTCGTATCAGCCAGAAAATCAGTCACATCCACTGTCTAAGACGCCGCAACCGTCTAAAAGGTTGGACACTGCGCCGTTAAAGAGGCGCAACGTCACTATCCAGTAAACAAGCCGACGCCACCTCGAAGATTCGTTTGAACGCGTCTTCAATCCATCTATAGCCAAAGGCTGCAATTGGTGAGAGAAATAATAACGTGTCCGGAAAAAGCTAAAAAAAGGACCTCTCTGCCAGCATGGAACGAACCCATGACGCCAGAGAAGTCCTTCCCCAGATCTGCGTTGTGTTACGTCGTGATTATGCGGGTACCTGAATTCTGCCACAAGGTAACCGAAGGCCACTGTATTTAAGTAACGTACATAAGACCTGCGGATTGATTATTAAGTAAATACGATGCGAGTGTCGGCTAACTTGCGAATCAACGTAAGTAACCCCGCGGAAGATACCGGCCGGCCGTTAAGGAAAGACGTCCGGGTCTGCTAAGCGTCGAGGGTGCGCTGTTCGCGAAGAGAGTCCTGTGTCGCCTGTAAAGACAAGATAATCCTGTTGTCGGCGCCTGTCTTTCGCAGCAGGCTTGCGACATAGGCTTTCACTGTCCGTTCTTCAATCCCCAATTCCGTGGCTATCTCGCGATTCGATTGCGCTGCCATGATTAAATCCAAAACCTGCCGCTCTCGCGGGCTGAATACCGGCGGCGACACAGGACCGTTATGGCCGGGGTGACTAAGTAATCTGTCGATAAGTTGTGAAAGCACGCGTCGCGGAGCCCAGATAGAACCGAGTAGTACCGTTTCGACAGCCTGCCGTACCGACAGCGGACCGGCGCTCGGATCCAGATACGCACGCGCCCCGGCCCCGATCGAACGCAGAATCAACTCCTCATCTCCCGCCGGCCCCAGCACGATCTGGCGAATATCCGGCCGCACGCGCCGCACCAGGAACTGCATATCGATCCACGAGGGGTTGTCGTTGAGATCCAGGATCAGGTACTTGAGCCCGACATCGGTCAGCAATGGCCCAAGATCGCCGGCAACCACTTCAATTGCAGGATGCCCCTGAAAGACCCCGGCGAGACCCGCCACGCGCAAAGGCTCCGCCGAGATAATCCCTACTCGTGTCGCGGAAGTAACAGCAGAATTGACATGCATATGCCGGCCCTGTCGTTCCCGCGGGCGGTTCGACCGTACTAATTTACATTTATGGCCAGAGCCGTCCCCGTATGAAGGAGAAGTGATGATTGGACCGGCGCCCCGCCCCACGTCGCCGGACAGACACGAATCGGCTGCTCGTATCGAAACCTTACATCGAACAAGGAGAAACAGCAAGTAAATTTCTTGTGGAGAAAACTCCTGGAGGCCGACCTACAAACCTCCGTGCACTTACAACCGCGGCAGCACGATTCCCTGCTGCTTCTGGTACTTACCCTTCCGGTCCGCGTAACTTACCTCGCACGGCTCATCCCCGCGGAAGAAAAGTATCTGGCATAACCCCTCATTGGCATAGATACGGGCGGGCAGCGGCGTCGTATTCGAAATTTCCAGCGTCACGTAACCCTCCCACTCCGGCTCAAAAGGAGTTACGTTCACGATTATTCCGCAACGCGCATAAGTGCTCTTGCCCACGCAGATACTAAGCACGTCTCGCGGAATCCTGAAATATTCCACCGACCGCGCGAGCGCAAAGGAGTTCGGGGGAACAATCACCGACTCCGCCTGCACACTGACAAATGAGCGCTCGTCAAACGATTTAGGATCGATAATCGCGCTATTGACATTCGTAAATATCTTGAACTCGTCAGACACCCGCAGATCGTATCCATACGAAGACAGGCCATAAGAGATAACGCCCTCGCGGACCTGCTTTTCACTGAAAGGCTCAATCATTCCGTGCTGAATCGCCTGTTCCCGGATCCAGCGGTCGTTTTGAATCGACATTAGGCAAAATTCCTTTGCCGTCCCGTGGCAGGGACCGGCTCTCTCACCCGCAAACGCCCGTTCGACGCACAGCGGCAGCTGGGCACATAGATAGACCCATAGCATCTTCCGGATTCGCGTAGACCGAAGCCTCGAAGGCTGAGTGGGTTTTTCCTCAAGAAAAATCCACACTCATCGCTCTAAGCGAGACCACAGAAATCCGGAAAATGCCTTAAGTCCCTAATGGTATTGGACTACGCGAAGATTGACAACGGCCCCGACTCGCAATAGCATCTGGCCAGCAGGCGTTGATTCGGAAATCGCTTTAAGGGGCTAAGACAATGATCAAGCAGGATATTGTCCATCACGTGATTGAGCGAACGGGCTTGCCCAGGACCAAGGCCGAAGCCGCCGTGGATACCGTCTTCGAGGGGCTGAAACAGGCTCTCGCCGCCGGTGACCGCATCGAACTGCGCGGCTTTGGCGTCTTCAGCGTCAGGCCCCGCAAAACCGGCATCGGCCGCAATCCGCGCACCGGCACCGAGGTCAGCATCGCGCCGGGCAAGGCGGTCCGCTTCAAGCCCGGCAAAGAACTCCACGCCCTCGACTCCTCAGCAAACAATAAGAAATAATCCAGCACATTTTCCCCGTGCAATCAGCGCTCGACGCCAAGGGAGCCCGCGTCTCAGCTCCCGGGCTTGGACACGTCGCTTGCGCCCTGCCCCACACCAGGAACGCCCCTGAAATCGATGGTGTTTTCCCGTGCCGGCCTCTCCACCAGCACCTGCGCAGCCCCATGCCGCACCTTGAGCAACCGGCCGTTCTGAGCGAAGTCCAGGTTCCATTGCGTCGCTCTCCTGCCGGCTGTCACATCCGCAAAACGCACCGTTGCGCCGCCCTTCCTCGTAACAATCAACAGCGGTGGCGGAGCCAGAGGATAATGATCGTCAGCCAGCCTCTCGGCCTTCAGTTGCGCATGCACATGTCCGCCCGCCAGCGCCGCATAACAAAGGCCAAGCGTGAGCCAGTCGGGATCCACCCCCCGCTCCCCTTCCTTCACCATATGATTGAAGTCGTTGATCGTCAGCGCATTGGCAGACGCCGGCGTAAACAGCGAATATCCGCGGCGTCGCACAGGAATCACCCGCACATGCCCTTCTCCGCGCGGAATCACCACTGAGAACAGCGTCACGTCGCCCGCCCCGTTATTGCGGCTGTACTCGAGAATAAGGTGCTCAGGAAAGACCGGGCACACCGCCTGGTCATATTCCCAGTTCGCGTCTCTCGAATCGCGGTCCGTAAGGTGAAAGCCCTGCAGCTCTGCCCGCCGTTCAATCTCCAGTTCCGCCGACTCTGCCAGCGCGCGATCGGCCTTCGTCATCGTCTCAGGCGAACGAAACTCCAGCTTATCTCCGCGTCCGGTCCTCACATCCAGCGGAAACGGCGAAGGCGTAACCGCCGGATGCGTCTGCCGCACCTTCAGCCCGTGCGTTTTTGTCTCCGGCCCCGGCTTGCCGCTATTTTTCGAAATCTTCGGGCTCTGGTCTGAACTCGGAGCCGCAGGGTTCTCAGTCCCGGTACTCTGAGCCACGCCCCGCGCGCTCAAAGCAGCAACGCCCAGCAACGCGGCAACAATCACAGTCCGTGAACAGTAGGCCATCATCTCTGAAATCAGCTTACCACCCGTCCGGAACAGCAGCAGGCGAACTGTCCCGTCAAGCACACGTCGCAGAAAAAGGGCACCCGCAGCGGGTGCCCTCCCTCAGTCAAAAACCTGCTCAGCCTTAGTGCGTCGGACGATGTCCCGCAGCAGGCTTCTTCGCAACCGGCTTCTTCGCTACCTGCAGCTCGCCATCACGCATAATGATCTGCGCAGGGCTCTGGGTGTAGGAGTCAAAGGTTCCGATCAACCCTTTGACATCAGACCCCACTGCCGGAACGTCCTTGTCGGCGAGTGGTGTCTTCATGTTCACCGTGAAATCGGCCTTCTTGTCGTTCTTCGCGTCGTCCGTCACAGCCACCTGGATCTGGCTTGCGGTCGCAGCGATCACGGTTCCGGGAATCTCGCTTGTCTTATCCTTAACCGTGGCCCAGACCTTCTCGGCGTTTTCCTTCGAGGCATTTGCCAGGATGTATTCCTTATCCGCCAGCGCCAGAGTGGAGAGATCGGAAGTCTCCGCAACGACCTTGTTCGCCGTATCGGTCGGTGTCGGAGCAGGCGCAATCTTGTAATCGTCTGTCGGGAAGATCGAGTTCGCGGCCTTGGTCTTGATATCGTCCAGCCCGTCATAGGTGCCGTGGTAGCGCTTGTACCAGTACTTGTTCGACTTGTCGATTACCGGCTTGTAGTTATCCGGAGCAAAATTCCACGCGCGCGACAGGAACCACACGCCATTCACCATGTCAGGCGGATCCAGCTGCAGGTAGGTCTGACCCAGCACCAGCGTATCGTTCAGCGCCGGAGCCTTCTTCGTGTCCTCGGGAGGCAGCATCTGCAGCTCCGTCCGGAACTCCTCGATCGCCGCCTTCAGATCCTTCTTCGAATAGATAGCGTCATACGCCAGCACCGAGTGGAAGAACGGATCCGTCGTGGCCTTCTGCTTCTTGAAGTCCTCGTCCTTCACTTCCGCAGGCTTGGTCGCCGCCAGACCCTTGGTGGCCATCGCCGCAGCATCGTCCAGCAGCTGCGCCTGTTGAGTAGGATTGCTCGCCGCAACCTGCGCCGCCTGCTGCTTCTTGAGGAATGCGATCAGGTACATGGCCTTCAGGTTGTTCGGATCCAGCTGCAACATGCGTGTCGCGGCGTCGACTGTCTTCGCCGGGTCAAAGCTCGAGTACGCTTCGATCAGGCCGTCCAGCACCGCCTTCTTCACCACACTCTGCGGATACGTCTGCAAAAAGCTCTCGCTCGCCGACGCCTTTGCTTTGGGGTCGGTCTGCGTGATCGCGTTTTGATATGCGTTAAACTCCGCAGGGTCTTTAATTGTGATCTGGTCAGACGGAGTCTGAGCCAGTAAGGTGGGTGCCGCGGCGAGGCAAAGCCCCGCCAGCACAAATGCCGGCGCAAACCTGGTTACCAGCTTGGACGCGAGGACAAACTTCTTCATTCAAGGCTCCTGGGAGATCGAGAAAATCGTAATCGAATCATCACTCGCAAGGGGAGGAACTGGCAAGCTTCCTCGGTGACGGCATTCCAGGCGCCCTGCTCTGGACCTTGCCTTCCCTGCGGGTTTGTGGGGATTATAGGGGTACCACCGTTGAGTGACAAGCGACGAATCCATCCTCGCAAATCAGATGGGCAAATGCAATAGGCGAACGAGTTCTGTTTGCTCCGCCAAAAACGCGTCGTGTCCATGGTCCGTGACCATCTCGCGGTAATCAGCCTGAACCCCGCACTCGCGAACCGACTCCGCCAGTCTGCGCACATCGCCCGGCGGAAAGAGCCAGTCCGAGCTGATCCCGACAAACGTTAGACGTGCCCGGATGCGCCCGTAAGCATCCTCTGCCCTCTCATATCCGCGAAGCGGATCCCAGGTGTCCATCGTACGAACAATCGCCAGGTACGCATTGGCGTCAAAGCGATCGAGAAACCGCTCTCCCTGGTAATCCAGAAAGCCCGCAACGTCAAAACGCCCCGCGCCTGTCAGGCCGCTGCCCCGACCATCGTCAGCCCACGGATCTTCCCGATTGCGATTCGGCCTGCGCGCAAAACGCTCCGTAAACAGCGATGCGGACTTGTAGCTAAGCATCGCGACCTGCCGCGCCAGCGCCAGTCCCTTCTTCGGCTGCCGATCTGGCGCGTACGCTCCGTCGCGCCAATCCGGATCGCTCTCAATCGCCCGGCGCTGCAGGTGGTTCAACGCCAGCCCCATCGCGCTCAACGGAGCTACCCCGATAACCACTACCTCCTTCACCCGCTCCGGAAACAGGATCGCCAACTCCAGCGCCTGCATTCCGCCGATCGAACCACCAATCGCCAGCGAAAGCGTTGCAATACCCAGCGATTCCAGCAACTGCGCCTGCGCCCGCACATTATCCCGAATCGAAATCAGCGGAAACTTCGCCCCGTACACCTCGCCCGTCGCCGGATCCACCGACCCCGGCCCTGTCGACCCATAGCAGGAACCCAGCAGATTCACGCAGATAACGCAATCCCGCCGCAGATCGACAATCCCCCGAGTCTCAGAGTTCCCGCCAAACAACTCAGGCCACCACGCCCCCACCAGCGCTGACCCCGACAGCGCATGGCAAACCAGCACGCCATTATCCCGCGCCGCATTCAGCCGTCCGTAAACGGCATAATGCAGCGTAGGACGAACCAGCGTCCGTCCGCACTCCAGCAGCAGATCTTCGTCGAGGACAAAGTCCCCCTCAAGCTCAGGGGCAGGGGCCGTCACTCCTGCCGCCTTGGTTTTGGTTGGTTTGTTCGCTAGCGGAGACGTCAGCATTCCATTTATTGCCCCACAAGCTCGGGCGTCCCGGCCGTAGCCGACGTCGCCTTCGCAATCCCCTGGTCAAGATCGCCCAGAATATCCCGAATATCCTCGATCCCTACCGACAACCGCACCATCTCCGGAGTAACCCCGGTGCTCGCCTGCTCTTCCACCGTGAGCTGCGAATGGGTAGTCGACGCCGGATGAATCACCAGCGATTTCGCATCGCCAATGTTCGCCAGCAACGAAAACAGCTTCAACGAATTGATCAGCGCCTTCCCCGCCTCGTATCCGCCCCGAAGTCCGAATGTCACCAGCGCGCCCGACCCAGCCGGCATATACTTCTTCGCCCGCGTGTAGTACTTGCTCGACTCGAGCCCCGGATAATTGACCCACTCCACCCCTTCATGCGATTCCAG
>Ga0206936_1174_pt1 | contig 16876 bp, 16 predicted proteins | sample Alteio_BWOrgHeat_14_FD_152922 | JGI IMG/M metagenome (GOLD analysis project Ga0206936, IMG submission 152922) | Enriched cells from forest soil in Barre Woods Harvard Forest LTER site, Petersham, Massachusetts, United States -... | ecosystem: Environmental > Terrestrial > Soil > Temperate forest >... | reverse complement strand
GTTGAACGGCACGCGGGTGATCATGTTGCTTTCAAACCAGCTCATGGGTTTTTCCATGGACAGTTGATTGACCTTGGTCGGGTTGACGCGTGAATCGATTGGACCGCCGATGAGTGTCATCGAGCGCGGGGCAGCCGGGTCTTTTGCTTCGTTCATGACGGCGGCGGCAATCAGCGCCGGCACCGAAGGTTGGCACACGGCCATTAAATGCACATCAGGACCCAGCGTGCGGGTAAATTCGATGGTATAGGTAATGTAATCTTCCAGTGTGAAATCGCCCTGGTAGAGCGGCACATTGCGCCCATCTATCCAGTCGGTGATATAGACGTCGAGGAATGGCAGCAATGCCTCCACCGTGCCGCGCAGCAGCGTGGCGTGATGACCGGACATGGGCGCAACCAGCAGCAGCTTGGGTTGGGTTTCCTTGATATCTTTTTTGAAATGCAACAGGCGCGCAAAAGGTTTGGTTTCCACCGTTTCCTGCGTAACGGCGACAGTCTTGCCATCCACTTTGGTGTGGGCGATGCCAAATTCAGGCTTGCCATAACGGTGGGTGACGCGTTCAATTACTTCGGCGGCTGCGGCGGCATGGCGTCCAAAGCCGGTATAGGCCAGGGGGCTGAAAGGGCTGCGGTTTAGTGCTTTGCTGGCGCTGGCCAGTATATTGAGTGGGCCGATGGCCGCGTAATGCATTTCGTGTAAATTATAAAGATGACTATTTTCCCGCATAAGCATGGTATGAAACCCTTTTTACGAATGAATAATCATTGTAGACCTTATACCATGAACAAAGACTTAAAACCTCATGAACAACAGATTAACGTACCAAACATCTATTAGTATTTATTCTCCATATGTATATTTAACCATCTGAAAAACATGGCAATGCAATCTCTTCCGCCCAAAGGCAATATCAAAAGTTTAAAACCGATGCTGCGTTATTTGCGTCCTTACAGGCTGCAGATTTGCGGCGCGGGCGTGGCGCTGGTGTTCACCTCCTCGGCGGTGCTGGGCATGGGGGGCGGGCTTCGCTACCTGGTCGATCAGGGTCTTTCCAAAGGAAATGAACATCTTCTGGATCGCGCTTTCTGGATGCTGATGGGCGTAACATTATTGCTGGCGGCGGCTTCGTATGTACGGTTTTCGCTGGTATCATGGATTGGCGAAAAAACCGTGGCCGATATCCGCAATGATGTGTATCGCCGTCTGATTGCGATGGATATCGGGTTTTTTGAAACCACGAAAACCGGCGAATTGCTTTCACGCCTCACGGCGGATACGACGCTGCTGCAAACGGTGATTGGCAGTTCGGTGTCGATCGCAGCGCGCAATTCGCTGTTGCTGATCGGTGGATTTGGCTTGCTGCTTTTCACCAGCACGCGCCTTACTTTATATGTGCTGCTGATGGTGCCTGTGGTTGTGGCACCGATTATCATTTTAGGGCGGCGCACCCGCGGGCTTGGGCGCGAGGCACAAGCCAAAGTGGCCGATATCAGCGCCCATGCTGAGGAAACGCTGGCTGCTATCCGCGCTGTACAGGCGTTGACGCTTGAAGATTATGAGCGGCAGCGTTTCGCCGGCCATGTCGATGCGGCGTTCCAGGCGGCGCTGGCACGCATCCGCACCCGCGCATTTTTGACCGGGCTGGTCATCATGCTGGTGTTCGGTGCCATTTCCACCGTGCTCTGGGTCGGCGGGTACGACGTGGTGTCGGGACGCATCAGCTCGGGCGAGCTTTCGGCATTCTTATTTTATTCGGTGGTGGTGGCGGGCTCTGTCGGCGCCATCAGCGAAGTCTGGGCCGATATCCAGCGTGCCGCCGGTGCCGCCGAACGCCTGGGCGAATTGCTTGGCGTGCAGCCGGTAATCATTTCGCCGCAGTCACCTGTGGCCGCTGATTTCAAAGACGCGAATGTCGAGTTTGACCATGTATCCTTTACTTATCCGGCGCGCCCTGAACGCCCGGCGATTGACGATTTCACCCTGCAGATAAAATCCGGCAGTACCGTGGCGCTGGTAGGCCCTTCGGGTGGTGGAAAAACAACAATTTTCCAGATGTTGCTGCGTTTTTATGATCCGAGCAAAGGCGTCATTCGCATCGGCGATACCGATATTCGCGAGCTTTCGCTGGATACATTGCGCGGCCTGATAGGCATGGTGCCGCAGGATCCGGTGATTTTTTCTGGCTCGGCGCGTGAAAATATCCGGCTGGGCAATATTCACGCGACTGACGCGGATACTGTGGAGGCAGCCCGGGCGGCTTCAGCATTAGAATTTTTAGAGCGCCTGCCGCAGGGACTGGATACGCATCTGGGCGAAAAAGGCGTGCGACTTTCCGGCGGGCAGCGCCAGCGCATCGCCATCGCTAGAGCCATTATCCGCAATCCAAGGCTCTTATTATTAGACGAGGCCACCAGCGCGCTGGATTCCGAGAATGAACATTATATCCAGCAGGCGCTGGAAAAAGTGATGCATGGGCGCACGACCTTTATCATCGCCCACCGCCTCTCGACGGTGGTGAAGGCCGACCTGATCGTGTTATTGCATGAAGGCCGCATCGAAGCCACCGGCACCCACAGCGAATTATTGCTTAAAAGTCCGTTATATACGCGGCTTGCGGAATTACAATTCAAGTCGATCTAATATTAAGGGAATAGTAAGGAAGCGGCGTTAGACTGAGAGCTGCCTTACCACTATTTTCAGGCCCCCCGAATGCTCAGTATCACCCTAAAAAATTTCAACCTGCCGTGGCATCAGCACGACCATTACTGGATCGGCGTGGTGGCCAAAGAGGGCAGCCTATCACCCAAAATAACGCAGGCCTTGCAGCAGGCGGGTTTATCCGCCGCCGGTAACGCCATGGCCGTTAAAACCGGACAGCGCTGGAAGGCTGCGTGGGACGCCGTATACACCAATTTACAGCAGGCCAGCGGATTAAACGAAGTGGAAGTCGCCGTGTTTCCCAGCGAAGGTGACTTTCCTGACGCTGCCGAGCTTGACCGTAAATCCACCGCCGCCATTCAGGTCATTGCAGAAAATCTCTGGCTGGGCGATGCGCTGCTAGATGACCGTATCATGTGCTATCTGCAGCCAGTGCTCAGCCAGAAAGATAAAATATTTGGGTATGAATCCTTTGCACGCGCCAAAGGCGAAGATGGAAAAATCATCGGCGGCGATAAAATCATGGAGGCCAGCCGTGCGCTGGGCATTGAGTTCGCCATCGACCGTATGTTGCAGGTGCAGGCCATCAAAACCTTCGTCGCCAGCGACTTCAACGGATTCTTGTTCGTCAATTTTTCGCCCGGCTTCATCCACCGTCCGGCAGTGTATCTCGAAGGTTTGAGTGAAACGGCCAAAAGCTTCGGCATCATTGCCAAGCATCTCGTGCTGGATTTCACCAAATCGGAAACCCCGCGCGACATGGCGCATTTAAAAAGCGTCTGCGAATATGCGCGTTCACGCGGCTACTCCATTGCGCTGGACGATATCGAATCTCTGGAATCGGCCACCAAGCTGGTGCCGGAAGTGAAACCCGATTTTATCAAGATTGACATGAAACTGGCGCGTCTTGTGGCCGATGCCAGCAGCCGCGAGGTGATAAAACGTATTGTCGAATTCGCGCACGCGTCTGGCGGCACGGTTATTGCCGAGGGCGTGGAAACCGAAGACATGTTTTTAGGGTTGAAGCAGCTGGGCGTCGATTTGTTTCAGGGTTATTATTTCTCGCCGCCGGTGCCGGTGGAAGTGGTCTTAAAGCGCACGATCGCCACGGGCTGACCCGTTAACTAAGTCAAATAATACGCCACCGTTTTTTGTATGGCTTCCATCAACCCCGTCGTGGGTTTCCAGCCTAAATATTGTATGGCATTGTCGATTTTTGGCACACGGGCGGCGACGTCCTGGTAACCGCTGCCGTAATAATCTTCGCCTTTCATGTTGACGATCTTCACCTCGGAGCGGACATTTTTATAAGCCGGGAGTTTGCTGACGACATCCAGAATTATTTCCGCCAGTTCTTTGATCGAACATTCATTGCCGGGATGGCCGATGTTGAAAATACGGCCTTTGGCCGCCCCACCTTTGTTTTCAATGATGCGCCCCAGCGCCACGATGGCATCATCGATATAGAGAAAACTGCGCTGCTGCGCGCCGCCGTCAATGAGTGTGATGTCCTGCTTATGCAGAATATTGCTTAAAAATTTTGAGACGACACGGCTGGATTTATTGTCTTTTTTCTTCACGTCGTCCAGGCCCGGGCCGAACCAGTTGAAGGGGCGGAACAAGGTGAAATCAAGCCCGCGGTGGTGGCCATAGGCATAAATCACCCGGTCAATCATTTGCTTTGAGCAGGAATAAATCCAGCGTTCCTTGGAAATGGGTCCGGTGGTGAGGGTGCTGGTTTCCTCGTCATAGGGCAGGTCGGGGCTCATACCGTACACTTCGGAAGTGGAGGGGAAGATGATGCGTTTTTTTGTAGGCCGAGCAGAGTTTGACGATGTCAAGATTGGCCTCAAAATCCAACTCGAATACGCCCAGCGGGTCGGTCACATACATGGCCGGGTTGGCGATGGCCACCAGCGGCAGCACCACGTCGCAGGCTTGTATCTGCTGTTCGACCCAGGCGGTCTCTTTGGTGATGTCGCCGATTTTAAAATGAAAGCGCGGATGTTGCAGGCAGTCGGTAATTTTATGGGTTTGCAGATCCATCGCGGTGATATCCCAATCGTGATGCTTGAGGATATACGGGCTTAAATTGCTGCCGATGAAGCCGTTGGCGCCAAGGATTAAAATTTTCATTTCTTCTCAATCACTTCCTTCACCACATAGCGCGGGCGGTGGCGCACTTCGGAATAGATGCGGCCTACATATTCACCAATGAGGCCAAGGCCGGTCATGGTGACGGAAATCAGCAGGAACAAAATGGCGAACAGCGTGAACACGCCCTCGGCCTCGGGACCTACGATGAGGCGGCGGGCGAACATGTAAATCACGAAGAGGAAACTGCCCGCCGAGCAGACCATGCCCGCCACCGTGAAAATCTGCAGCGGCACCACCGAAAAACTGGTGACGAGATCGAAATTATAACGGATGAGCTTGTAGAGATTATAATTCGATTCTCCGGCGGCGCGTTCTTCGTGGCCGACTTCGATTTCCACCGGATTGCCCGCGAGGTACTGCGACAACACGGTAATGAAGGGGGTTGCTTCGCCGCTTTGCACAATCTGGTCGATGATAGTGCGGCGATAGGCGCGCAGCATGCAGCCATGATCTTTAATCTCGATGTTCATGATGCGCTTGCGCACGATGTTGGACAGCTTCGACACCACCTTGCGCCAAGCCAGGTCTTGCCGGTTGCCGCGATAGCCGCCGACTACATCGTGGCCTTTTTCAATCAGGTCGAGCATTTTTGGGATATCTTCGGGCGGATTCTGCAAATCGCAATCCAGCGTCACCACCACGTCGCCACGCACCTTGCCAAACCCGGCCATGATGGCGGGGTGCTGGCCGTAATTACGCATGAACTGCACGGCGCGGATAACATCGGGCCGCTTGTTGAAGAGCTCGCGCAATACCTCCTGCGATTTATCCTTGCTGCCGTCATTGACAAAGATGACTTCATACAGCTTGCCATACTTGTCCATCACCGGAATCAACCGGTTGAACAGGATGGGCAGGGTCAGTTCCTCATTATAGACGGGAATGACAATGGAAATATAGGGAATGCTCATGGATGCTAACTAGCCTCTTTTCAATACTTTTTCCAGCGATTTGATAACGCGGGCTTGCTCGGCATCGGTCATGGTCGGGAAAAGCGGCAGTGACACAACGCTATCGCCCGCTTTCAACGCATGCGGAAAATCGCTGGGTTGCCAGCCATATTGCTCGTGATACCACGAAAACACATGGGTCGACTGGTAATGTAGCCCGATGCCGATATTCTCTGCTTTCATGGCGTCGATGAAGGCGTCACGGTCCATTCCCGTCAGGCGCGGCGTGAATAAATGCCATGCGTGCTTATGGTCGTAGCCCGGGGGTTTGGGCAAAATAAGCTCCTTCCAGCCGGAAAGTGCTTTAACATAGTTGTGCGCCAGTTCGGTACGGCGCTTAATGAACCCGTCCAGCTCCGGCAGCTGGTGGATGCCTAGTGCGGCCTGAATATCCATCATGTTATATTTAAATCCGGGCAGCACCACGTCATATTGCTGCTTGCCGCCCTTGGCAAAACGGTTGAAAGCGTTGCGGTCGATGCCGTGGAAGCGCAGCCGCTCGATAGCGTTGATAACGCTTTCGTCTGAGGTGATGACGGCGCCGCCTTCGCCCGTGGTCATATTTTTGTTGGGGTGGAAACTCATTACGACGATGTCGCCGAAGCTGCCGAGTTTGTTGCCTTTATATTCCGCACCTATTGCGTGAGCGCAGTCTTCCACCACGCGCAACTTGTGTTTTTTCGCCAGGGCGTAAATCGCATCCATGTCGCAGGGCAGCCCGGCAAAATGCACCGGCATGATGACGCGTGTTTTTTTGGTAATTGCCGCTTCAATGCGTGAGACGTCGATGTTCAGCGTATTGGGGTCGATATCCACCAGCACCGGCTTGCCCCCAGCCAGTACAATGGTGTTGAGCGTAGCCACGAAGGTCAGCGGCGTGGTGATGACCTCATCGCCCTCGGCAAATCCCAGGCTCAAAAGCGCCAGATGCAGCCCGGCAGTGGCCGAGGTCAGCGTCAGTGCGCGCCTGCCGCCGTGATAAGCTGCTAGCATTTCTTCGAATTTCTGCACGCGCGGCCCTGTGGTTATCCAACCGGAGCGCAAGGTCTCCACCACTTCAGCGATGGCCGCTTCACTGAGCGCAGGTTTGGCAAAAGGAAGGAATGGTAAATCACTCATGCGGATTTACTCACCATAAATACCCCCAGCAAAATCACAGCAATCCCTGCAAGTCGCAGCGGGCCAACAGATTCACCTAGCCATGCCCATGCAATCACCGCTGCCACGACATAACCCAGACTCACCATCGGATAGGCCACGCTCACATCCACGCGCGACAGCACCACCATCCAGACGATAATGCTCACGGCATAACACATGAACCCGCCCCAGATGGGCAGGCTCCCAGCAGCCTGAAGGCTGATGGGCCAGATATTCCCCATCGTCAGGTCAAAATGGCCGATACGCTGCATCCCCATTTTAAGCAGCAGTTGCGCGGCGGCATTGAGCAGGACGCCGGTTAAAATCAATATCATCGGGTTCATGAGCGGTCTTTCTGCAATAACACGGTCTTTCCAACACCACCCAGCAAGTGCAACGGACAGCCGCCGGGAAATTTTGCCAGCAACAATGTATTATAAGTATCGCGGGTCATGAACACATATACTTCATGCGGGGCGGCGGCGCAACGCTGCCAGAATTCAGCGTCGTCTATCATCCATGCGTGAGTTTCGGGATAATGCTCGGTGCCGAAGCTGAGTTCGCCCGTCCATCCGGCAATCGTCACGTTGCGGCCAAGATAGACCGGTAGATCCTGCCAGTAGCTGTCATAGGCCACCACCATGTCGTCATCATGCAGTGGCGGCATGGCTTCCACCAACGGCTTGATGCTCGTCTGGTCGAGGAGCCCACCGATATAATTGGCGCTGATGCCCAGCGTGGCGCCGAAAAACGCCAGCATTACAATAAGGTGTCGCGCCGGGCGGTTACGGACAACACTGGCCAGCAGCGCCACCAGCACCAGAAGCACCGGCAGCAGCATGGGCAGCGGAATGGGCGGCAAGACCGCCATTGCTTTTCCTGCTTTACCTGGCAGTGCGGGCAGGAAGGGATAGGCGGCAGCGCAGATGCCAAACAGCAGCACCATACCAATGATATTAATGCATAATGTTTTGCTGCCGACATCACCGCTCCATACACGTGAAACATAATGTCCCATCATGATAACCAGCGGCGGGAAAATCGGAAAAATATACGAGGCCAATTTCGAGTGCGACGCCGAGAAAAAGAGGAACGGCAAAAGTGCCCAGAGCAAAAGGAACAGGGCGTTTGGGTCGGTTTTCCATTTCAGCTGTTTCAGCGCGCCGGGCAACAACCCCACCCATGGCAGCAACCCGGCAATCGTCACGCCGATAAAAAACCACCAGGGTTGGTTGCGTTTATGCTCGTCGGTCAGGTAGCGGGTGAAGTGCTCGTGGATGAAATAAAAATTCAGGAAATCAGGATGTTTCTGCGCCATCATGATGTGCCACGGCGCGGCGATGAGCCCGAAAATAATCAGCCCCGTAAAAAGCCGGGCTTCCTTTAGCACTGTCCAACGGCGGGTACATACAATCCACGCACCGATAACCATGCCGGGGATGACGATGCCTATTAAGCCCTTGCTCATCATCGCCAGCGCTGAGGCGATATACATTATTATATAGAAACGCGGATTTTTTTGCGCGGCAATGAAACAGGCCAACGTCGCGGTGATGAATAATGTCACCGACACATCGAGTACGGCGATGCGGCTCAGGGAATATCCCAGTACGCAGGTGGCTAAAATTGTAGCTGACAGCAACCCTGTAGCGCGCCCGTAAAGCATGCGGGCGCAGGCATAGGTTATCAAACAGGTCAGCGTCGTCAGTAGCGCGGTGACAATGCGACCGGAAAATTCACCCATGCCAAACAGCCCAAGTACCGCGGCCTGCAGCCAATAGAACAGCGGCGGCTTTTCGAAATATGGTACGCCGTTGATGCGTGGGGTTAGAAAATCGCCCGTGGCGAGCATTTGCCTGGGCAGCTCAATATAGCGCGCTTCGCTGGGCGCGAGGTACGGGCGTGCACCAAGGCCGATGGCGAAGAACAGGCCAATCACCACAAAAAGCAGCAGCAGGTCGCGCCGCCATGACAAGGTATCGTTCATAAAACCGGGTTTTAACACAAGGGGCAGGGGTTGTAATGTATTTTCGCCATGGGCAATATATGGTAGAATGGCACATGCGCCCATCTTTCTTTTTATGGAAAATACGTTTATGTGCCGGGCTTGCAGCGGCCTGCATTGCTTTTCCGGCTATGGCCGTGAAGCAGCCCGAATGCCCTATACGCGTCAATAATACTAATATTACCGCCCTGGCGATGGCCCCGCATTTTGTCGCTTCGTATCCTGCGGACGGAAAAACCCTGAAGTCTTCGCCGACGGGGGTTACCCTCAATTTTTCTACCAAGGTGCGCGCCGATAAAAGTATTATCCGTGTCTATGATCCTAACAGCAATCGGGTAAAAACGGGAGGCCTGGATAACCGTGACAATGGCCAGACATTGTCGATATTATTGCCTGGGCTGAAACCTGGCCGGTACCGTGTGCAGTGGCGGACGCAATGCGATTGCAAGGAGAACAAAGGGCTGGAAGGCAATTTTAGCTTTATCGTTAAGTGACGTTGGCTAAAGGGTTTCCATCCTCTTTTTATATGCTATACTAAAAACCATGCGCAGTGCTTACACTTTGAAAACAATACTTCTTGCCACCGCATTTGCGGTAGGTCTCTCCACACTTGGCTTTGCAGCGACAATACAGATTATTACCCAGAACGCCATGCCAGCATGGCAGGAGGCGGAGCACCTTATTTCCACTTCCCCGGGTGACGGTGAAACGGTAACGCAGCCGGTGGAGTCGGTTAGCCTCAATTTTTCCAAACAAGTGCGCGTCGATCAGACCGTCGTACGTGTTTATAACGATTATGGCACGAATATGGTCAAAGGCGGCCTGACTATAAACGGGCTGGTCATATCGGCGACCTTATCCCCGCTACCACCCGGGAAGTACCGTGTACAATGGCGTTCGAGCTGTGCCTGCAACGACGCCAGCATCGATGGAATGTATCATTTTACGGTAAAACCGGCTCCGTCGGTGACCACTTTCCCACCCGTGCCCACCGTCCCCTAAAACCCCCGACCCATAAATATTGCACCCTTCAAGCATCTTTGCCCTTGCAAGCCGTGAAAATCCTCGTATATGTGGATATGTGATTTTGAAAAACAGGGGGCATCGCAACGGTTCCCGGTTTCCAAAATTCCAAGATTCTTTTCTTCAACCAACCAAAACTAAGGAGTGTTCTATGAATAAGAATGAAATCGTCGACGCTATCGCAAAAGAAGCAGGCCTCAGCAAGAGCGATGCTGAAAAAGCATTGGATGCTTTCCGTGGCGTTGTTACCAAAGCCCTCAAGAAAGGCACCAAAGTCAGCCTCGTCGGCTTTGTAAGCATCGAGAAAAAGAAGCGTTCGGCTCGCACCGCTCGCAACCCGCAAACCGGCAAGCCGATCAAAGTTGCTGCTAAGAACGTAGCAAAATTCAAAGCTGGTAAAGCTCTCGTTGATGCTCTCAACTAGTATCGCTTTTCGTTCGGGCTCGCCCGAGCGAATCGAGATTGTAAAACGCCGCCTGAGAAATCAGGCGGCGTTTTGCTTTTGTGGCGTTTGCATGCGATATGACATATAATCGGCACGCTAGTTTTTAAACAACCTGACAGGGTTTGTCATGAACACGCCAACATCATCTGCGAGCGCCATCAACTCAAAGCTCAGATTGTTCGAGATATATAACAAGACAAAATATCTATCGATTAAGCATGATTCCTATTTTCAGGTGTATGAACAGGTCTTCAGTCCGTATGTTGGAAAGAACATCACTTTCGTTGAGATAGGCGTCCTCAACGGTGGCTCGCTCCATATGTGGCGGGAATATTTCGGCCCGTCGGCCAGGATCATCGGCATCGATCTTAATCCCGGAGCAAAAAAATGGGAAGATAGCGGATTCGAGATATTCATCGGCAGCCAGTCCGACCCCATATTCTGGGACGATTTTTATCAGAAAGTGGGGCCGGTGGACATTGTTCTCGATGACGGCGGCCATACCAACCTCCAACAGATTATTACCACGCATAAAGCCATCCCCTATATTAAAGATGGCGGAGTCCTGATCATTGAGGACGTGCATACGAGCTATTTCAAAGATTTTGGCAATCCTTCAAAATATTCCTTTGTGAATTTCGCCAAACATATGGTGGACACCATCAACTCGCGGTTTCCAGCGGTTAAGGTGGTGAAAAATGATTACGGGAAAAAAGTATTCTCCATCACTTTTTATGAATCTATCGTCGTATTCGCTATCGATTCTCGCCGGTGCTTTACCAGCAGCCCGACCAGCAATGACGGCATCACCGCCGATGCTGAGGACTTCAGGCTCAAGGGAACGGCGCAGAGCGTGGTGGTAAAGACACAGCATATATTATTTGAAAAACTGAGTTTCCTCAGATGCATTCCATTCGCCAAAACAGTGGCGCAGAAATTTTTTGATAGCACTCAGTGGCTATTGGCCAGAAAGCAAACACAGCAGGCGAAATCATTTTTTGATTGATTTCAATTCCCTTTCAGACGATTCCTCCCACATTTTTATATAGGCTGCCTCGATATTCCGGGTAAAACGCCGGGTATCGAAGAGCGGAGTAGTGGTCCGGTTTTGCGCTAGTTTCTGGCGGATGGCCGATAATTTTTGCGGATTAAGTGCCAGTTCAAGGGCGAGGGCTTCGTACTCCGCGTGGGAATAGGTAATCAGCTCCGCTAGCTTGATGGCGCCCAGCAAGCTTGCCGCCACCCGGCTGACAAATTTTTTGCCACAGCAGGTCACGGCGGGCAGCCCCGCCCATAAGGCATCACTCATCGTGGTATGGGCGTTGTGATAAAAAGTATCCAGAAATAAATCGGCCAGCCGGTGCCGGGCCAGATGCTCGTCCAACGGCATATGCGGGGCGAATATCAGTCGATCGTCCGAAATTCCCCGTGCACCCGCTTCCCTGCGCAGGTTGATGGCGGCGATTGCGTTGCTTTCAAACAGCCATAACACGCTATTCTCCACCTTGTGCAGAAGCCGCATCCATATATCAAAAACATCCGGGGTAATTTTATGGCTGCTGTTAAAGCCGCAAAATACGAAACCTACCTCCGGCAACCCCGCTTCGCTGCGGGTAAATTTTTTATCGGAAATCTTTTTGGTAGAATCGTTGGGTAAATACGTGTCGGGTAGCCAGACCACTTTCTCAGCGTAATGTTTTTTATGTTCTTCCGGAATAACGGTGGCATCGGCAATCAGGTAATTGATATAGCTTGCCCCCATGGTGCCCGCGAACCCCAGAAAATTCACCTGAACGGGCGCCGGGCGCAGCGCGAAGATGCCCGTCCTGGAGTTGCGCGTAAAGCCAGCCAGGTCGACAGCGATGTCGATCTCCATGTTCCGGGCGCGTGTGGCGATGTCGAGATCGGACTCGGTACTGACGTCGATAAATCGGTCAAACGTTGCTTCCAACCGCTTTCGCATAGAATCAGTGGAAGGCGGCCCGAGAGAAAATGCCGTGATTTCGAACTTTGACCGGTCATGAAGCTCGTATACTTCCGCCATCAAAAAGGAGCTGGCGTGTTTGTGAAAATCGGCTGAAAAATAACCCAAGTGGATTTTATCATGCACATATCTCTCGCCATTCCACAGACTGAAGGCTGCCGGCGGGTGTTTTTCTTTTATACACACTTCCGCATTCTTTCTTTGCAGAGCTTCGGATAATGGGGTGGCGAACAGTGCAAAGGGATCCGTCATTATCCCGGCCTCTATTTCTTTTGCTAGTTTTTCAAAATCTGCTCCCAGATTCTGCCACATGTTAAGCTGCATTTTGAGCATCAGGAAATCACCGAACAAACCGGGAAGTTCAGGCTTGAGTTGGGTAGCCCTTTGGTAATCGGCCAGCGTCACATCATACATTTTGGACTGGCTGTAAGCCGTGCCGCGGGCGTGATAGGCTTCGGCATAGTTGGGATTAAGCGCGATGGCCTTGTTGTAACAGTCCGATACCTCATCGTACCGCTTGAATTCCATCAGTACATTGCCACGGTTGAGATGCGCCACCGCATCGCCGGGCTTTGCCGCAATAGCTTTGTCAAAACAGGCCAACGCCTCCTTGTGCCTGCCCAGCTTCCGAAGGCAGCTTCCCATGTTATTGTACGCCTGCGTATTCAGGGGATTGCATTCCAGTGCCCGCTCACAACTTAGCAACCCTTCCTCATAACGTCCAAGGTCGTGTAGGGTCAGGCCGCGGTTATTGAGCGTCTCGGAATCACGCGGGGAAAGTGCTAACGCCCGGTCGTAACTTTCCAGCGCCTCTTCGTAACGTTTCAGGGTACGCAGTGCGCTGGCGCGGTTGTAATGCGCCGTTGCGTTGGCGGGATCAATGTCCAAAGACAGGGTGATGAGCCGGAGCCCTTCTTCCGCGTAGCCGCGCTGCAGATGGATGGTACCCAGCAAAAACAGCGCATCGGCGTTTCGCGGGTCGGCGGTGAGGATGGATTGATACAGCCCACGCGCCTCATTAATACGGCCTGACTGATGCAGGCCGTAAGCCTTGGTCAGCAGCTGGGAGATTTTATGTTGTTTTGCCATGGAAATCACAACAGGTTTATTTCATGTGGGGTATCACACCATACCTTCATAAGGCTAGCGCAGAGTGGCACCCTACGGATATCATACGGCATATTTCGCTTAAAAAATCAACATACGCTAGTTTTACACCCTTTGTTTTTTCATGGATTCGAGGCTTTTTCTGTGTCGCCCAACTTCACAAATTTTGTAAACCACTCTCGCCACGGTTTTTCTATTGCGTAATAGGTGAGCGTAGAAACCGCGCATACCGTCAGGAATGTAAGCGCTAGGTCCACCATATCGGATTTTACAATGCTCGGCATGTTCATCAACACCAATTTATGTAACAGATAGACTGAGAAGGATATTTTCCCAATAAAACGCATGAACGAGTTGGCGAACAGAAAATTCCCAAGCCGACTATAAGGGGCAAACAATATCACCCCAGCCGTTGCCAAAAGTGGGAGGGGTGTATACCAAACCTCTTCACCTACCAACGGACTCAACACTACGGTGTGAATTTTGGGATATGAGATGAACATCAAGCATAACGCAGCCAGGAAAAGGAAGTCGCAATTTGCACCGGACATCCTGTTGAAAGGCAGTTTCGCGCGCCATTCTGCAACCAGCAATCCCGCCAAAAAGAACTGATAGACTTTTAAAAATTGAGCGTAAAAATTGAACCGCATTTCGTGAATGGGCATCAAGAATTTATGCCCCGAAACACTAATGGCTAAAAGAATAATAAGCACATAAAAGGTGCGGTGCGTAGTCCTGAGCCGCCAAAGGATAATAAACAGCAGGTAGAAAAGAATTTCCGGCGGGATGGTCCAGAAAATGTCCGTCCCTTGCAGGAAAAAAATGTGGGGCAGAAGATTGCTGGTATTAATATTATAGACAGTTTTAATGCCATAAACCGTAGTGAGAATAAAACACGCGAACAATATAATAAAATATAAGGGAACAATGCGTCCGATTCTCCGGAAGAAAAAATGACGAATGGTTTTTCCGTTAAATTCTTGTGCCATATAAAGATGGGTCATCAGGAATCCGCTGAGGCAAAAAAATAACATCACGCCTAATTGCCCACCGCCACCTTCAAGATAGCCCCCCCCATATGTGAGAGCTGTAGGAATAATGCGTAAAAAATACGTCCAGTGCTGCAAAGCCCCTTAAACCATCAAGGACAGGGATATATTTTTCACTAGCCGTCTTCTCTGATATAGACGAGGCCGATTGCACCTGTGTTCCCCCCTTCGCAGAAAATTCTTATCTTCGAGTATCATCAGGCAGACGATTAAGAAAGGGTTGTTCCCTTGCCACGAGCCGTGCTAGTTGCACCCAACGATGTGGAAATTCTGGCGACCCCTACGGGAATCGAACCCGTATTGCGACCTTGAGAGGGTCGCGTCCTAACCGTTAGACGAAGGGGTCATCTCCCCTCCCAATAGTCTATTGTTGAGATAAGGACTATTGAATTCTAGGATTTCCTACGGGAATGACTCATGGCCTTCTGGTCATTCACCCACTTAGATAGTGGTGACCCCTACGGGAATCGAACCCGTGCCGCCTCCGTGAAAGGGAGGTGTCCTAACCGCTAGACGAAGGGGTCTAAAAAGAGAGCGTACTATTGGCAGACGCTGTTACTTAGTCAATAAAAAACTGCGCTGCGTCAGCACCCGGTAAAACTGCTTGATTTACGGGCGTAAAGCCTTAACAATCCACACTTTCCTACAAAAAAATACTTTAGGACGTAATCATGCTGGCGATGCAATACTCGATTCAACTACCCCTTAATTACGATGTGGCGAAGATTCGCGAGCGCGTCGGCAGCCGCAGCAAGCTGTTCGACGACCATGCCGGGTTGGTGCATAAATCCTTCCTTTATAACGACCACGACAAGCTCTATGCGCCGTTTTACGTCTGGAAAGACGTGATAGAAGCGCAAAAATTCCTGCTCGACGACCTGTTCAAAGGAGTGATCGATACCTTCAGCCGCCATCGCGTGCGCAGTTGGTTCGTTATCCATATGAATTACGGCAATCGCAAGCTGAAACCCGCCTTTGCGTTGCGCGAAGTGGACATCATTGCCGCCGAAGAAAAACTTCCTGTGTTCCTGCAGCATGAAAAAGAGGAACAGGACAAACTTTTAAAGAACCCCAACCTCTATATGCAGCTGGTGGCATTGGATGCCGATCGTTGGGAGGTTTTACGTTTCAGCCTCTGGAAAGACAAGGTATCCGCCGAAAAGCCCCACAGCGATTCATTTTTAGAGTACGAGGTTTTACACGTCTCTGAACCGCAATAATCAGGATATACAAGCTGCGTGCTCAGTAGGGCGCGCAATTAATAAAAATACCCGCCGCCGACGGCGGGATCAGAAGACTTTCGCGGGCGAAATTATATTATTAATATCCGTTGCCGCCCTGACGTCCAGGGGCAACGCTGTCGGTGGGGTGGTTGAAGCGACCGACATTGCCCAGAAGCTGTTCAAAGAATCCAAACGAATGGCCTTCCGTCGGTGTGGTGCGATTGACAAGTCCGAACGATTGGGCGCCGTTTTCGTCATAGCTTCCGGCGCTGGTGACGATACCGGCGGAATTGAAGGTGATTTTAAATATATCCTGTTTAACCACTTCAGGTTTTAAGAAAGCGACTGCTTCCTTGCGGTCGGAGATATAGTACCAGGTTTCCTCGCCGAAACTCGAGCGGGTAGAGGGGGAGCCGAGATTGGCCATTACCTGGTCTTTGGTGGATTTTCCGACGAGGACTTCCTGTTTCCAGTTGTCGTCATTGGTGTATCCGCGCGTGTCCACCTTGGGCGAACAGGCGGCAACGCCCAGACAGGCAACTAGCAGTAAGTTTCTAATGTATTGATTTGTTTTCATAAAACAGCTATTCTCTTCACACACTAACCCACAATTGGGTGAAAGGCAAATATCTCTTTAACTTTAGGGTGACTATCGATAGAACAAAGGGCTACGGCGAACCCGATAGGCACCATAAAAATCATAACGTTATAGTAAGTGAAGGTATCGTTTGGACAAACTTAAAATCATAGGCGGCGTTCCCCTGCGCGGCGAAATTATTATCAGTGGCGCAAAAAACGCTGCGCTGCCGCTGATGGCCGCCTCGCTCTTGACGGATGAGACGCTGACGCTCTCCAACATGCCGTATCTCGCTGATATTGTGACCATGGCGAATTTATTGGCGCAGCACGGCGTCACGCTGAACATGCGCGGCGACGGCACGCACACTAGCCGCCAGTTGTCGCTGACCGCTTCGGGCGTGCACAACCTCACCGCGCCATACGAGCTGGTGCGCACCATGCGCGCCTCCGTGCTGGTGCTGGGCCCATTGTTGGCACGTTTCGGTGCGGCCAAAGTGTCGCTGCCCGGCGGTTGCGCCATCGGCACGCGCCCGATCGACATGCACCTCAAAGC
>Ga0206936_1173_pt1 | contig 16954 bp, 9 predicted proteins | sample Alteio_BWOrgHeat_14_FD_152922 | JGI IMG/M metagenome (GOLD analysis project Ga0206936, IMG submission 152922) | Enriched cells from forest soil in Barre Woods Harvard Forest LTER site, Petersham, Massachusetts, United States -... | ecosystem: Environmental > Terrestrial > Soil > Temperate forest > O... | reverse complement strand
TCTTCAAGCCGATTGGCGAAGTCGGAGGCATCGTCGCCTTCCAGATTCTTGATAGTGACTACTGCAATCTGCGTGTCGGTGGCCGAGTGGTCAAGCTGGCCGCATAGGCGATTCAGACGATCCGCGGCTTCGGGCGACAGGACGTGAGCGAAGTCTGAGACGTAGTTGGTGGGCTTGGGGAGGTCTTCTACGCGCTCGGCAAAAACCGTGAGGGTGGAAAACGCTAATGCGAGGCTCAGGAAGAACCAGGTAATCGTCGAACGGGAACTGCGTGCTTGCATGTCTTTGCTATTGTACGCAGTCTGCCATGTGACGGTTCCCCCTGCGGCCCAACTGGCTCAGCGCAAGGGCGGACGGCTATTCTTGTGAATGAGATGACAACCGAAGCTACGCCCCCGCCCGCCAAAGAATCGATTCTGACACTCACTCCTCCTGTTGCTCGCCGAGAGCCGAAACAGACTGTATTGCATGGAACCGTGCTTGAGGACGACTATGCCTGGCTGCGCGAGAAAGAGGCTGCTGAGGTTACGGCCTACCTCGAAGCGGAGAATGCGTATGCCGAGGCGGTGATGGCTCCACTGGGTGGACTGCGCGAAGAGCTTTACCAGGAGATGCTGAGCCACATCAAGCAGACGGACGTTTCGGTTCCGTACAGGGATGGCGGCTCGTGGTACTACTCGCGGACAGAGGAGGGTTTGCAGTATCCGAGGCACTGCCGCAAGGCAGATGGGCCGGGCGCGCCGGAAGCGGGCGAGGAACAAGTGATTCTGGATGGCAATGCCCTGGCCGAGGGGCACAGTTTCATGGCGATCGGTGGCACCGATGTGACCGACGATGGGCGCTGGCTGGCGTACACGGTGGACCATACCGGCTTTCGTCAGTACACACTGCATGTGAAGGATTTGAACACCGGCGAAGTGCTTGCGGGTGAGGTAGAGCGCGTCGGTTCGGTGGTGTGGGCGGCGGACAACCGGACGCTGTTTTACACGGTTGAGGACGATGAGCAGAAGCGGCAGTATCAGCTTTGGCGGCATGTGCTTGGGTCTTCGCACTCAGAGGATGTGCTGGTGCTCGAGGAGGCTGACGAACGATTCAACCTGGGCGCGGGGCGGACTCGGGACGGGAAGTTTCTGATTCTGGAGGCTGGGAGCCACACGACGACGGAGGCACGGTTTCTGGCGGCGGATGATCCGACGGGTGCTTGGACTCTGGTGACAGGGCGTGAGGATGAGCACGAGTATTCGGTCGACCATCGCAACGGGTTGTGGTTCATTCGAACCAATGATGCTGGACGGAATTTTCGGCTGGTGACGGCGCCAGTTGATTCGACGGGCCGCGAACACTGGACGGAGTTAATTGCCCACCGGCCGGAGGTGATGCTGGAGGATGTCGATCTCTTTGCAGCATTTTTTGTGGCATGTGAGCGCGAGGATGGTCTGCCTCGGTTGCGGCTGTGGAATTTTGACGGCGACAGCGCGATTCGCTCGAATGAGATTCGTTTCCCAGAGCCGGTTTATAGTGCGTTTCCGCATGTGAATCGCGAATTTGATACGACGAGATTTCGCTATGCGTATCAGTCGCTGGTAACTCCCAGCTCGGTATTCGAGTATGACTTAGATTCGGGTGACTCAACGTTGCTGAAGCAGGTGGAGGTGCCGGGAGGATTTGACAGGGAGTTATACGCTTCGGAGCGGGTGTTTGCTGTGGCTGAAGACGGAGTTAAGGTTCCGGTTTCGCTGGTTTATCGAAAGGATAAGCGGGAGGCGAGTCGGAATGCACTATATGTGTATGGCTATGGGTCGTATGGATATTCGCTCCCGATTGGGTTCAATGCGAATCGGCTGAGTTTGCTGGACCGGGGCGTGGTGATGGCGTACGCGCATATTCGCGGTGGCGGCGATTTGGGCAAGCCATGGCATGATGCGGGCAAGATGCTGGTGAAGCGAAATACCTTTACAGACTTTGTAACTGCGGTCGAGTACCTGACGGAGCAGGGTTATGGCGATCGTGCGCGGGTGGCGATCGAGGGTGGCTCGGCGGGCGGGTTGCTTATGGGTGCGGTGGTGAATCTGAAGCCGGAGATATTTCGCGTGGTGCTGTCGCATGTGCCGTTTGTGGATGTGATGAATACTATGCTCGACGCTTCCCTTCCCCTTACTGTTCCTGAGTACGAGGAGTGGGGAGATCCGAATGAGGCTGAGTATTTTCATTACATGCTGACTTACTCGCCTTATGACAATTTGAAGGCGGGTAGTTATCCTGCGATGTTAGTCAAGACTTCGCTGCATGATAGCCAGGTGATGTATTGGGAGCCGGCGAAGTATGTGGCGAAGCTTCGCACGCTGAAGACGAACGATCATCCATTGTTGCTGGTGACGAATATGGAGGCCGGGCATGGCGGGGCGAGCGGGCGGTATGACTACCTGAAGGAGATTGCTTTTGACTATGCGTTTCTTATTCGCGAGCTTCGCATTGAATGATATTGTCAAGATCGATATATAGGCGGAGAAACAATGAGACGATACGCAGCGATATGCCTTCTTCTCTGGGGTGCGATGGGAACGGCGCAGGAGCAAAGCATGCCCCGCATCGAGAAAGCCCTTCTAATTTATTCGAAGAAACCTGCGAAAAAAGCGGATGAGCCGCCACCCCATTGCCCAGCTACATTTGACGACAGCCTGGAAGGCAACGGAATTGCGCCAAAGGTTGGCAGGGACACTGGCATCACTCCCCCAAAGGCGATTCACACGGCCATTGCTCAGATAACCGACGAAGCTCGCATCGCATATAAGAACAACAAGACTAACGAATCTGAATTCAGGAGCGTTATCAGTCTCGTCGTGGATACCAGCGGTAATCCGACGAATCTTTGTCTTAAGAGCGCTGCTGGATATGGGCTGGATGCAGAGGCGGGAAAGGCAGTCCGACAGTACCGATTTGCTCCGGCTACAAAGGATGGAACCCCTGTGGCCGCGCGCATTTCGATTGAATCAACGTTCCGCTTCTATTGAGGCGCCTCACCCGACCATGGTGAGCTAGCGGGTGGCTTCGGGTACTGCGTCGCCTTCGCCGGGGGCGAGGAAGAGGTTGGCTTCGAGGCCGTGCTGGCGGGTGTAGAGATCGTAGTAGCGACCCTGTAGCGCGAATAGCTGTTCGTGGTTGCCACGCTCTACGATGCGGCCGCCTTCGACTACTAGGATCTGGTCAGCGCGGCGGATGGTTGAAAGCCTGTGCGCGATGACGAAGGTGGTGCGGCCAAGCATCAGCTGGTTGAGGCCGGCCTGAATCATTGCCTCGGACTCGGAATCGAGCGAGCTTGTGGCTTCGTCGAGGATGAGGATGCGGGGTTGTGCTAGCAGTGCACGGGCGATACTGAGGCGCTGCCGTTGGCCGCCTGACAGTTTGACGCCGCGTTCGCCGACGATGGTGTCGTAGCTGTCGGGGAAGCGTTCGGCGAATTCGTCGACGCGCGCGGTGCGGCAGGCGAAGAGGAACTGTTCTTCTGACGCGTCGGGGCGCGAGAACATGACGTTGTCGCGGATGGAACCGTCGAAAAGGAATGAGTCCTGAAGCACTACGCCGAGCTGCGAGCGATAGCTGTTGAGGTTGACGGTCGAGAGGTCGAGGCCGTCGACGAGCACGCGTCCGGTGACGGGATTGTGGAAGGCGCAGACAAGGCTGATGATGGTGGACTTGCCTGATCCTGACGAGCCGACCAGTGCTGTGACGGAGCCAGGCTCGGCTAGGAAATCGACTCCGTGCAGGACGGGCTTATCGGCTTCGTACTCGAAATGAACATCCTCAAATTGGACGCGGCCGGTGATTGGCGGCACGATGAGAGAACGTTTGGGGTCTGCATTTTCTTCCATTTCGCCGAGGATTTCTGTGGTGCGGTCTAGCCCGGCGAAGGCTTCGGTGAGTTGCGTGCCGATGTTCACGATCTGGAAGACCGGCGCGATCATGAAGGCGAGGAACATGTTGTAGCTGAAGTAGTCGCCGACAGTCCAGCCGTGTTTAAGAACAGCGTTTCCGCCCAGCCACATGACTATACCGGAGACGAGTCCGAGAACTGTCGTCGATGCGGATGAGAGCGTGCTGGTCATGGTGAGGGAGCTGATGACGTTGCGAAGCAGACGGTCAACGCCGGAGCCGAAGACGGTGGCTTCGCGATCTTCGGCGTGGTAGCCCTTGATGACGCGGACGCCGCCGAGGGATTCCGTGAGACGGCCTGTGACTTCGGCGTTAATTTTGGCGCGTTCGCGAAAGATGGGGCGGATCTTCTTGAAGGCAAATTGCAGGATGACGACGAAGACTCCGATAACGGAGAAGACGGTGAGCGTAACCGGTACGCTGCGGCTGAGCAGGTAGGCAAAGGCGAGGACCGCGGTGAGCATGCCGCCTACGAATTCGACCAGTCCGGTGCCGATGAGGTTGCGGACGCCTTCGACGTCGGTCATGATGCGCGAGACGAGTGTCCCGGTCCGGTTGGCGTCGTAGTAGGCGACGGAGAGACGGCCGACATGCTGCTGGACCTGCTTACGCAGGTCGGAGATGAGCTTTTGACCTTCCTTGGAAAGCAGTTGCGTGAGACTGTAGGAAGTCACAGCCGAGACGAGCGTGGCGCCGACGACAATGCCAATGAGTTTGGGCAGCTGTTGCGGCTGCGGATGGGCTGACGCGAGCACGTTGTCGAGGAGGAACTTGCTGAGATAAGGCAGCGTCAGTCCGGCTACGGTCTTGATGGCGACCAGGATGAGACCGAGCAGTAGAAGGCCTCGGCGGGGCTTGACCAGCGTCCAGATAGTGGGCCAGAGCTTGCGGAAGTTGACTTTCTTTTTGGGCGCATCGCTGCCTTTGGCGGCGCCGCGTCCACCGCGTTCCGCATGCATTGCCATTCCGCCACCGCGCATGTTTGGCATTGGTTAGACCAACCTTGCTCTGCGGGCGGCTATGAACGAGCGGACGCAGAGGATGACATATACCAGGCAAAGGAATGCCATGGCTGCTTTGGATTCTGTTGCGGAAGGATTCTTGACCACTGCGCCGCCTACCATGCGGAACCACTCGATCAGTCCCATGACCGTTCCCAGAAAGCCGAGGAGGCCGAGGGTAACGTTGATGTGCATGAAGAGCTTGCGGCGGCCACTATCGGCTGAGAGCGAGAGCGCTCCGAAGATGCCCAGCAATACTCCAAGGACGGCAGGGATTAACGCGGTGGGAAACTGGCTGCCCGTCCCGATAAAGCCAACCAGTCCGAGAATGATGAATACGACTGCGAAAACGAGTGTAACTTTCGCCATGTTGGCGTGACCTCATTCTAAAAACGACTATCTCTAAGTCTACTGGAAGGGATGAGCGAGGATAGGGTTGGGATTCAGTCGTTGGGATTATCGGATTCGTCGAGCCAGTCGAGGATGGTCTGGATGGCCTGGTCGATCGGTTCGGAGCCATCGAGTCGCAGGGTGGGAGCCTGGCCGGTCGGGTTTTCGAGCGTTGCAAGCTGACTGTCGAGCAGCGCTGGCGGCATGAAGTGCCCGGGACGACTTCGCATGCGTTCTTCGAGAAGGCTGCGCGGAGGGTCTAGCCAGACGAATCGGACGTTTTCGAGGTTTGCCGTCAGCCGTTCACGGTAGGCGGCTTTGAGCGCGGAGCAGGCGAGAATGCCGGAACGATGCTCCTGCTGCCAGCGAAGAAGGACCTGGTGCAGCGCGTCGAGCCACGGAATGCGTTCGGCGTCGGTGAGGGGAATGCCTGCTGACATGAGCGCTTTGTTGGATTCAGAGTGATACTCGTCACCCTCGGCGAAGGGCCAGCCGGTGGCTTCGGCCAGCTTGCTGGCAAGATATGACTTGCCCGATCCGCTTACACCCATCACGATCACGATCACTTCGGCACCTACGTTCTGGGATAGAGCTTGGTGAGATCTGATAGTAGCTCTTCAGCGGTCCATTCGTTGCCGGGGTAGAAGCGGATGACTTTGCCATCGGGGCCGATGAGCGTGGTTGAAAGGGTGTGGGTGATGGTGCTGTCTGCCTCGTTGGTGATGCCTACGTCGAAAAACTGTGCCATGGGGGGCAGTACGGTCTTGCTGGGAACGGCGAAGTCCCAATGGGTGAAGGCTTTGGGTGCGGCGGAGCCCATGTAAGTCTCGCCATAGCTCTTGAGGCGTTCAGGCGTATCGCCTGCTGGGTCGAAGCTAGCGCATAGCAGGTGGGTTTTGGCGTAGAGATCGGGGTAGTTGGCCAGAGACTTTTCGAGCACGGCGAAATTGTGGGTGACGCGGGGGCAGAAATCCGGCAGAGGGCAGCGCGTGTAGATGAAGGTCAGCAGCAGAGCCTTGCCGTGAAACTGCGCGAGATGGATGGGATGGCCGTCCTGATTGACCAGGTGAAAGTCGGGAACGGTGTCGCCGGGCTGGGGGACGTGGAACTGGACGGATGGACGGTAGTCAGCTTTTGCCTGGCCTGTGATGACGATGTGATCCAGAAAAACCGCCGCGTCCGCGGTTTGGGAGACGAGCAGGTCGGCGGTGAGCAGGTCGCCAGGATGGAGTTCGCCAATGACTCGGGTGTCGCGCAGCTTGTAAGGCATGGTCATTGCGTCCATAAAACCGGGGATGGCCTGATGATCGATGGTGACTTCGCCTTTGGTGGGGTTGGTGGAGACCACTTTGCCGCGGAGGGGATAGGTCCTGAACGGCTGCGGTGCGGCAGTTGCGGAATCGCCGCCGGTATTCCCGTGACAGCCAGAAGCGACGGCCAGCGAGAGGCCGAGCGCAAGCAGTAGATATGAAGGGCGATTCACAGTTCAGTTTACAACCGGCATTCGAAGTAGAGTCATTGAGGTATCGGTTTTCCAGAGGGAATGCCTTGTCCTGGAGCGCGCGGTAGACCGGGCAACTTAAGATTAGGAACGAATGGGCGAGCAGGAACGAGTACGGGCAAAGCGGGTCGATGAGTGGCTGGCGGCTAGCGGCGCGGTTTTGGCTGCGACGGAGCGCGTGGCGCGATCTGTTGCCGCGGCGTTCCACGGGGCGCGAAGGGCGGAGGGACATGCGGCCTGGGCAACACCCGCGATTTTTACCTGGGAAAGCTGGGTTCGCGAGCGCTGGCTGGAACGCAATCACTCCGGGATGATGTTGCTAAATCCGCTACAGGAGCAGGCGCTGTGGTCAAGGGTCATTCGAAACAGCCGAATTGGGAGAGACCTACATCATTACGATAAGTTGGCAGCGGCGGCACAGCAGGCATATAGGCTGCTTTGCAGCCATTCTCCGAATGCACTGACGCAGGCGGCGCGGCTTGGCTGGACTGGCGATAGTGTTGCGTTCAGCGAATGGCTGGCGGAGTTTGAGGCACGATGCGGCCACGAAGGGCTGAAAAGCGCTGGCCGTGTCGGATTACAACTGGCGGATTGGCTACGGGCCGAGACGGGGCAGCTTCAATCGAACGATTTGAAGGCGGATCGGACACCACTGCTGCTGATCGGCTTCGACCGTATTACTGAGACGCAGGAAAAGATCCTGCACGCGTGGGGTCCATGGAAGCAGGACGACGCGGAGATGATCCCAAACGCCAGGCAGTTTTTCGCCGCTCGCGATGCTGCTGAGGAGTTGAAGGCGTGTGTGGCGTGGCTGCGGGGAAAGATCGCCGTTAATCCAGAGGCCCGGTTGATGGTGGTGACTACAGAACTGCAGAAACGCCGCGGCGAACTGGAGCGAGCGCTGATGGTGGCTCCGGCGGCGGGCGAGCCGGCGCTGGATTTTGAGTTTTCGCTCGGTGTGCGTCTCGATCAGGTGGGCGTAGCGCGGGGGGCAATTCTGATCTTGCGCTGGCTGAGCGAACGTCTTGCTGAGCCCGAAGTGGATTGGCTGCTCAGCAGTGGTTTTTGCTCCAACTCTCCTGAGGAAGAGTTGGAGGTGGCCGAGGCCATGCGGACGGTGCGGCGGCGAGGGCAGGAACGTCCTGAGTGGGCTTTGGAGGACTTTGTTTCGCCGGTGCGGCGGGAGTTTGCACCGCCTGCGGGATGGGTGGCGCGGATGACGGCCGCGCGAGATGCGCTAGAGCGAGAGCCTAAGCGGCAGAGCCCGCTGGATTGGGTATTGTTGGCTGCGAATCTGCTTGAGATTGCTGGATGGCCGGGATTTCGTCCGCTGGGAAGTGTTGCCTTTCAGGCGCGGCAGCGCTGGGAATCGGTACTGGAGAATTGTGGGTCGCTGGGCTTTGACGGCTCGCAGATGGAGTGGGGCGAGTTTGTGTCGACGGTCTCTACTGCTGCCTCGGGGACGATCTTTGCCGCGGAGTCGAGGGATGCGGCTATTCAGATAACTGAACCGCTGGAGTCGGCGGGGCAGCTTGCGGACGGCCTGTGGTTTCTTGGCGTGGATGAAGAGAACTGGCCGGGACGCGGGCAGCCGCATCCCTTGTTGCCTATTGGGCTGCAACGTGATGCCGGGATGCCGCATTCGAGTCCTCTGGCCGATTGGAAATTGATGCAGGAGGCTACTATTCGTTTGCTGGCTTCGGCGGACGAGGTGGTCTTCAGCTATGCGCTCCAATCGGATGAGGCGGAAGCGAGGCCGTCGCGGCTGGCTGCGCAATACCTGGGAGCCGCGACCGATGTTCCTGCGGAGTTGATGGCGACTGGCGCGGCGGCGTTGAAGATTCCGCTGACCGAGGTCTTTGAAGACGCGAGCCGGATTCGCTTTCCTCATCAGGTCATCGGCGGCGGTTCTGGAACGCTAACGAGTCAATCGCTTTGCCCCTTTCAAGCATTTGCCACGGCGCGATTGGGTGCCGAGGATTGGCAGGCAGCCGAGGCTGGGTTGAATGCGAAGCAGCGTGGTCAGCTGCTCCATTCGGTCCTGCATCGCGTGTGGGGCGGGCAGCAGGTCGGTGGGCTGTCTTCGTTTAATGATTTGAATGGGGTTGCCGATCTTAAGGAGTTTGTCCGGCGAATTGTCCACGTTGTGATGGCGGAGAGCTTTGACTCCAGTCGCCGCGGTTCTCTTCCCGATCGGTTTCCCGCTCGTTTGCTTGAGCTCGAAGCTCAGAGGCTGACGGAGTTGGTTTCGGAATGGCTAGAGTATGAGCGAACTCGTTTGCCCTTTCGAGTGGCTGGAACGGAGGTCAGAAGCAATGTCAGAATTGCCGGGCTTGAACTCACCTTGCGTCTTGATCGCATAGACACGCTGGAAGATGGTTCGCTGCTGGTGATTGATTACAAGAGCGGGAATGTGGGTCCGGGGGCGTGGGCTGGTGATCGTCCGGAGGATGTGCAACTGCCTCTGTACGCGTCCATCGCGATGGACGCGAAAGACGAGCCGCTGGAAGGCCTTGTCTTCGCCAGCGTGCGGCCGGGGGAGATGGCGTTCTCAGGGCGCGTGCGGAATGCTACGACTTCACTGCATGCTGGGCTGAGTGGGCAAAGCAGCCTGGTAAAGAAGCCTCTCACTGAGCAGCAGTTGGAGGAATGGCGCACCATCATCGAACGGCTGGGAAACGCGTTTTTTTCGGGCAAAGCGGAGGTCGACCCAAAAGACGGAGCGAGGACGTGCGATAAGTGCCATCTACATGCTGTCTGCCGGGTTTACGAGAATCAACCCCTTGATTTTGTGGCCGCGAAAGTGGGCAACGAAGCGGATGGCGATGGGGGTGGCGATGCGTGAGACGAAGTCTCCTGTGGTAGCTCCCGATCAGGCTGAGCGCAGCCGGGCGCTCAATCCTGCGCAGTCGTTTCTGGTGCAGGCTCCGGCGGGTTCGGGAAAGACATACCTCTTGACGCAGCGCTTTCTGCGATTGCTTGGCCAGGCCGGGAAACCGGATGAGATTGTGGCGATCACCTTTACCAATGCGGCGGCAGCGGAGATGCGCCATCGCATTCTGATGGAGTTGGAGAAGGCAGAGCTCAGCGCCGAACCTTCCGCACAAGAGACGTCCGCAGAAGAGACGGATTCGGAAAGCCTCACGGCGTTGGCGCGGAGAGCGCTCGATCATTCGAGGCAATTGGGATGGCAGATACTCGATCAACCGAATCAACTTCGGATCACCACGATCGATGCATTCAGCCGCGGGCTGGCTTTGCAGAGTCCGCTGAGTTGGGGGTTATTGTCGGGGCTGGGCGGACGGCTTGATCCGGTGGAGAACGCGGGGGAACTTTATCGACGCGCGGCTATGCGTACCCTTCAGCAACTTGAGCTGGAGGATTCTCCGAAACGGCAATCGGTCGAGGCACTGCTGTTGTGGCGCGACAACAATTGGAAAGACGTTGAAGACCTGATTGCCGAGATGCTTAAGGTTCGCAACCGCTGGTACCAGGAGTTTGTCTTTGCGCGGGATGCAGATTGGAATGCGTTACGCAAACGACTTGAGGCCCCATTCTGCCGGGCAGCGAGAGCGCGTTTGGAACGCATTATTGAATTGCTGGATGGGTTACCGGGAAGCCGGGAACGTGCTCACGAACTTGCGCGTTTTGCCTGTGGCAATGGGGGGAGATATACCCGTACGGGGCTGGCGGAGCGAGCGGATTTCCCTGCATCGCTCATTCTCACGGCAGAGATGGAAGAAGCTGCGCTGCTTGAGGATGCGGCTGATGCGCATCACGAGCTGGCCAGGTTTCTGATGACAGAAGACCGCTGGCGCACCGTCAAGGGCTTGAATGTCCACCATGGATTTCCGGCTACTGACGCGGGACGGGCGGCGAAGGCACGATTCGGGGAACTCGTTCAGGATTTGGAGAAGGCCGAGGGATTGCAGGCGGCGCTGGCAGCCTTCCTGGAGCCAATACCCACTCGCTATACGGATGACGAGTGGGAGCTCGTTCGACATTGCTTTGCGGTGCTGCGCGAGGCTGCGGGCCAGTTGCAGACCGTGTTTGCTGAGACTGGATCGGTCGATTTCACGCAGGTGGCGCAGATCGCTTTGGATATTCTTGCGCCAGAACAAGGCTTCCCTTCCGACTTCGCAATTGCGCAGGCTGACGGCATTCGCCACTTGCTGATTGACGAGTTCCAGGACACGAGCCGAAACCAACACCAACTGCTTTCGCGTTTGATTGCGGCGTGGCCGGAACGGAAAGACCGGACCATCTTTTGCGTCGGTGATCCGATGCAGTCAATCTACGGTTTTCGCGAGGCGGAGGTGGAACTGTTTGAGCGCGTCAAGTCGCGTGGCCTGGAAACTCCGTCCGATCCAGATGAGAGCTCCCTTGAACTTGAGTTTGTGCCACTCAGGGCTAACTTTCGGACCGTCCCAAGCCTGGTCGAAGATCTAAACCGCCATTTTGACAGGGTGTTTGCAACGCGCGAGGAAAACGGTAGAGGTGTTGCTTTCGCTGCGGCTGAGGCGGCGCGAATTTCGCCTTCGCTTGTGAAGACGGAGTTGCATCTTGCGTTTACTCGCTCCGGGGAATCCGCGAATTCTTCACTCATGGCGGCGGACGTTGATTCCCTTGGAACGCCAGAGCGAACGCGGACCGAACAGCTCGACGAGATGGTCGAGCTGATCCGTGACAAGCTGGCGGCTGCCGAGGTGGTACGGGAGAAGACGGCTTCGCATGTGGCAAAGGCGGACAAGTATCGGATCGCGGTGCTGGGGCGGACGAGAAAGTCGCTGATTCCGGTTGCGGAGGCGCTAAAGAAGGCTGGTATCCGTTTCCGATCAATAGACCTGGTAAGTCTCGATGAGCGGCCCGAGGTTCTGGATGCGCTTTCGCTCGTTCGCGCGCTGGTGAACCCCACTGACCGAACGGCATGGTTGGGCGTGTTGCGCGCGCCGTGGTGCGGGCTTTCGCTGGCTGAATTGCACTTGATTGCTTCAGCTGATGACGACGAGATTTGCGCTACACCGGTTCCGAAATTGCTGGAGGCGAGGCTGCCTGTTCTGTTGGCAGAGGGCCGGTTGGATGCGCGGATGTACGACGCGGCTGCGAGGGTTGGGAAGATATTGCGCATTGCGGTCGAAACACGTGCGGAGGCGGCTGGTTCGGCACTGGGCTCATGGGTTGAATCTGTCTGGAAAGCGCTCGGCGGTGATGACACGGTGGACGCGGAGCAGCGCGAGAATCTACGCGTCCTCTGGGCCTGCCTCGATCAATTGCCTGAGGGTGAACTTGACCTCACAGGACCTGGCCTGGCGACAGCACTGGAAGAGCTGTATGCATTACCTGATCCCGCAGCGAGCAGTGATTTTGGCGTGCAGTTGATGACTATTCATAAGTCGAAAGGGCTGGAGTTCGAGGTGGTGATTGTTCCCGATCTGGAGGCAAAGGCGCAGACGCAGGATCAAAACCTGATGAGCTGGCTGGAGCGAGGTTTGGCTGATTCGGAAGCGGGTGAAGAGCTGACGGAGTTCCTCATAGCGCCAATCCAGACGAAGGGCGCCGAGGCTAGTGCCGCAAGAAAATGGGTCGAGAGCGTCAAGAAGGCCAGGACCACGCACGAACTGCGTCGTGTGCTGTATGTGGCGGCTACCCGCGCCCGGGAAGAGCTGCATCTCTTTGCGCGGCCGAGATTTCGCGAGAAAATATCGGATGGCGGGTCGACGGAACGCACACTTTGCTCGCCGACTGGCTTATTGGCTACTGCGTGGCCTGCGTTTGAAGACACGGTGCGTGCGCGGTTTGATGAGTGGTTGCGACGCATAGAGAGTGAACTGTTGGAGGACGCGGATTACCGGGTGCTGGACAGCCTGGCGGCTGAGGCTTCGGTGGCAGTCCCGGGCGGAAATCTGCTGCAAATGCCCTCGCCGGTGCGGCCGACGCGGTTGAAGCGGCTGCCGGCAAACTATGCTGCTCCGGCCTTTCAAAATCCTGGTGCCTCCCGGACGGCTGCGCTTGAGACGAGTGATGAAACGGACGATCCAAGAAATGATCGGGCACTTTTCGAACGCACCGAAGGCGGCCTGCACTCGCGGCTTCTGGGCGCTGCGGTGCACGGGATGATGGAGGAACTGAGCGGTCTGCGCAGGAAACTGGCGCCGGACGAAGCCTCGCTGGCTCTGGCGAGTTCCCTGCCCCGAATCGTTGCTGACCTGCGCAGTCATGGGCTTCCTTCCCGCACGGCGCAGAAGGTTGCCAGCGAAGCGCTCGCAGTGGCGCAACAGAGCCTGCTTGATCCGGCGGGAGCGTGGATTCTGGCTCCCCATGCTGAGGCGATGTCTGAAGTTGGGTGGACGGGGCTTATAAGAGGGCAGACGTGGAGCCTGCGTCCGGATCGAGTTTTTTTTGCTCCTGCGTATTCGACTCCTGCGGGCGAGGCTGCGTGGTGGATCATCGACTACAAGACCAGCCACGGTTCAGATGAAATGCTGGCTGATGCAACGCAACGACAGGCGTTCCTGACCGTGCATCGCGAAAGGCATGCCGGCCAGCTGGCAGCGTATGCACATGTGCTCCGCGGCCTGAAATGCCCGGAGTCTGACGGGGCGTCTACGCCTATTCGAATCTGCACGGGGATCTACTTTCCTCGACTCCAGCTCTTCGATTTCTGGGTAGCCTGAGGCTCGCCCGCGCCCGGAAACGCTGAGCCAAATAGTTTTCCGGATGAGCCGCAACAACTTTTGCTTTTGCGTGTCTAATTCCGTAACAGGTGGCTGTGCGCCTCCGTATCCTTCTGCCCGGGATGCAGGGACCGCAAGCCGCTTTCGCAAGATTTGGGTATTTACCCGGTTGGCTTTTTCGATCGTATTTCGCGCAAGATCTCCGATATGGGGAACGCGTCAGATCGAATCTTGCCCTTGGCTCCATCCCTGGCTCGAACGTTGAGGTTTGTCGCTGGATTGCGCTTTCGCTCGACGTTGCTCTGCGCTCGATAAGTACGGTGTATTCCTGCTGCGGGCAGAGACTTCGGCTCCCCAGAACGAATACATCTGAGACGACAAAGTTCCCCCACATCTCAGGGATGGTCATGAAAAATATTGCTTCTCCGATACGGCAACATTTCCTCTTCCTCTGCAGTTTGGTTCTGACAATTCTGGCCACCGGGGGCATCCAGGCGAAGGCCGCCGGGGCACCGCAAACAGCGCGCATTTCCGCCGAAGTAAGTAGCGCCCAGCTTACGCGACTAGCTGGATCTCAGCTTCCCTGGGCTCAGGCAAAGAATGAGACTGGCCGGCTTGCAGCGGCAACTAAACTTCAGGGCATCAGCCTCTTTTTCAGCCGGACGCAAAAGCAGCAGGCTGACCTCGACGCGCTTATTGCGGCGCAGCAGAATCCGTCGTCTCCGCTGTTTCATCAGTGGTTGACTCCGGAACAATACGCCGCGCGCTTTGGCATGGCCGATTCGGACCTAGCCAAGATACAAAACTGGCTGGAGCAGCAGGGATTTGCTGTTGACTCGATCTCTCGCGGGAAGGACATGATTCGCTTTTCGGGATCGGTGGGGCAGGTGGAGGCAGCCTTTGCCACGGAGATGCATTACTTCAACCTGACCATCGGCGGGAAGGCGGAAAAGCACTTCGCTCCATCGACAGCGTTGAGTGTGCCTGCGGCATTGGGAAGTGTGGTGTTGGGTGTGCGAGGTTTGGACGATTTTCGCCCCAGGCCCATGATGCGTCTGCCTTCGAATCGCGGCGGCCAAACGGGCGTACGGCCTGCGTTTACTTCCGGATCGACCGGCAACATTTTTATAGCTCCCGGGGACATCGCGACGATCTATGACGTAAAGCCGCTGACCAACGCAGGGATCGACGGGACGGGGCAAACCATCGCCGTTATCGGGCAGTCGGCTGTCGATATGAGCGATATCGAAGCCTTCCAGGGCGCGGCTGGACTCACGGTGAAAGATCCGGCGACAGTCATAGTTCCCGGTTCGGGTACCTCGACGGTCTTTACAGGAGATGAAAGCGAATCGGACCTGGATCTCGAGTGGTCGGGAGCTACGGCGCCGGGCGCACAAATTCTGTTCGTCTATGTCGGCAACAATAGCAACTTCTCTGTTTTTGATTCGGCGCAGTACGCAGTCGACAATACACTTGCTCCGATCATCACATTCAGCTACGGGGTATGCGAGTTCGATCTTGGTCAAACCAACGCAAACACCCTGGAAATGATCATGTCGCAGGCGGCGGCACAGGGTCAGTCCTTTCTGGCGGCCAGCGGTGACGAGGGTTCGACGGCCTGCTCCGCCACCGGCAGCACCGATACAGTTGCCCAGCAGGAGGCTCTGAATGTGAGCTACCCTGCGAGCAGCCCGTACGTTACTGGGATCGGCGGCACTGAATTCAATGAAGGGTCCAACACCGGCACTTACTGGTCATCGAACGGTTCAACCGATGTGATCACGTCTGCACTGTCGTACATACCCGAGGTGGTGTGGAACGACGATGCAGACGGCGGAGGCTTGTCGGCCAGCGGGGGCGGCGTCAGCACGCTCTTTTCAAAGCCAACCTGGCAGGCGGGCGTGCCGGGCATTCCGTCAGACGGGAAGCGCGATGTGCCGGATATTTCGCTCGATGCCTCGAACGATCACGATCCCTACCTTTACTGCACCAGCGACACTTCGGCTTGGAGTAGTGGTCAAATCGGCAGCTGTACCGCCGGGTTCCGCGATGGCGGGGGTATTCTGACTGCGGCCGGAGGAACCAGCTTCTCGACGCCGATCTTTGCCGGCATGTTGGCACGGGTCAACCAGAAACAGAACTACACCTCTGGTTCGGGACTGATAAATCCTACGCTTTATACGCTGGCAGCGAACGCCGCAACGTATACCTCGGCTTTCCATGACATCACCACTGGTAACAACAAATGCACTGCGGGCTCGGGCTTTTGCGCAAGCGGCGATGTTGGCTATTCCGCAGGCGTGGGCTACGACCTGACGACGGGTCTCGGCACGCCGGACCTGACGAATCTTGCCGGAGCGTGGCCTGCATCCACCTCTACGCTCATTGGCACGACCACTACGGTGACGCCTTCGAACAGCGCTCCAGCAATCGGCGCCAATGTGACTTATGCCATCGCAGTAGGTTCTTCGAGCGGAAGCACTGTTCCTACCGGCACCGTCGCGTTAACGCTCGATGGCGCTTCGGCCGGGACGAAAACACTTTCGGATGGAACGGCGAGCTTTACGACGTCGTTTGCAACCGCCGGTGCTCACGTCCTGCTGGTGGCGTATTCGGGAGATGCTACGCACGATACCTCGACCGGAACGGCTACTGTTACTGTTCCGACTTCCAGTTCGGGAACCGGCACCTTCACGCTTTCCGCGACTAACGTCACAGTGGCCCAGGGCGGAACGGGTAGCTCCACAATCACTGTTACACCTGCTGGCGGCTATACCGGCACAGTCGTGTTCAATCTGACCACGTCAAGTTCCAACCTGGCCAATGCTTGCTTCGATGTCAACAACGCGACGGTATCCGGGACTACGCCAGCTACTGCCTCGCTAACCATCGACACGAGCGCAAATGACTGCCTGGGGAGCGGCAACGTGGTCAAAGGCACGCACCATGCAATTCGGCTTGCGGGCGGGGATAAGAAATCTTCCGGCACGCAGGGCAAGACGGCTGCGGCGGCAATCTTTGCCGGTCTGCTATTTGCGGGATTCCTGGGACGATATTCGCGCAAGCTGCGGGTGTTGGCGGGAATCATCGTACTGGCAACGGTGGGCTTTGCGCTCACTGGCTGCGGTGGCAGCAGCAACACCGCTAACTCTGATCCGCCCAAGGGGACGTATACCCTGACGTTGAGCGGCACGGATTCGAGTTCGGCGACGATTCCAGTAGCAACTACAACCTTTACACTCACGATTAACTAACTACCGGGAAAAAACAAAAGGGCAGGCGCTATGCGGCGTCTGCCCTTTGTCTATTTAGCTGCATTCGTTAGTGGGCTTTGCCTGCCGCATCGGCGGTTGCTTCGAGACTGCCCTGATGGCGAACATCCGCCCCTTTTACCCAGAAGATGACATCTTCTGCAATGTTGGTGGCGTGGTCCGCAACTCTCTCAAGGGCGCGGCAGA
>Ga0206936_1172_pt1 | contig 17064 bp, 15 predicted proteins | sample Alteio_BWOrgHeat_14_FD_152922 | JGI IMG/M metagenome (GOLD analysis project Ga0206936, IMG submission 152922) | Enriched cells from forest soil in Barre Woods Harvard Forest LTER site, Petersham, Massachusetts, United States -... | ecosystem: Environmental > Terrestrial > Soil > Temperate forest >... | reverse complement strand
TTATTATCTGTGATAGAGGAATTATTTTCAGTATCCATAACCCGATATTATGCAATATCAAGTTTCTTATGTAACTTTGTATCCTCGAATGATAAACAATAAATAATACTTAAATATATGACTCGAACAATAATTGCTTCTTTACTATTGATTTTTATTCTATCTGCCAATGCTCAGATTGATAGAAAATACCTCTATAACAGTTGGACAGATACCAGCAAGTATTCCAGCGATACCTTGTTTTATGTGCCTGTTGCTAATGTTTATAAGTTAAATAATAATACACCCAACCCTGAATATGCTAATAAAGTGATTCGGATTGTGCAATATACTGCGGATAACAGGTTGATTGATTTTAACTACAATTTGACAACCCACGATACAGTGAAGTATAATTTAAAAGCCACCTGGAAATGGAATGATGATGTATATCAGCCAAAACTTTTGATTGCTGGTGGAGAAGCCGGCTGGACGATGAATTTTGAATTAAGAGCGGTTATTGTTCAGAAAGACAGGCTGGTGCTGAAACCTTTTAGTTACTGATAATCGGGATGAATGTTTTACTCTTTGGCGGAAGTAAAGGCGCTTTCTTTATCAACTATTTACAAATAAGAAAGCAGAGGATGGCTGATTTTATTGAAGAGCAGTTGCGTTCAGGATTATCAGAAAGGGATGCTAAACACAGTGCAAAGAATAAATTTTTAATTGAAAAGTTTGAAATTGATGTTATAAATGGAAAAGTAACGGATACTCATAATGAGAAAATGGATTCGGCAGGGTATTTAATTGTTCAGGCTGGCAGGATAGTAAAAGAATATAAATATACTTTAAAATTTAAAGGTGATTTGGAGATTCTGAATTATCGCCCTACAAACTATACAGGAGTTGACAAGGAAGCTGAAATTACAAGAGATGAAGTAAGGAAGGAAAATTACATTACCGTTACATTTAAATGCTTTATGAACAACCAGGCCGATTTTGAAAGAAGCAAGGCATCGAGCATTGTCAATTTCTATGATAACTCACAAGAGTTAAATAAGCTGATTGAAACTGCAAATAATGACCTTGATAAAGATTTGGAAACAATCTATAAAAAGGTTGTTGAATACATTACAGAAACCGATGCATTCAACAAAAGGAATGATATAATTACCTGATTTTACGCTTCACGAAGGACCATTTCAGCAGCTTCTTCACCAACTAAGCTACCTATAGCCACTCCCATTCCACCCGAGCGAACGGCACAGTAAACATTATCAGAAATGCCTCTCATTATGGTTGATTTTTTATCACCTACTCCCATAATCCCGCTCCATCGCAAATCAACTTCATAAGCAGTATCAGGGATGATAACTTCTGTTAATAATGCTTCTAATTTATTTTGGATTAAATCCGTTAAGCCCATTTCAAAGGTTTCTTCTTCCTTGAAACTTAAGTTTCTTCCTCCCCCTATTAATAATCTATCTCCAATAGTTCTGAAATAGATAAATCCTTTATCGTAATGAAATGTTCCTTTTATCTTTAGATTCTTTATCGGCTTTGTTATTAATACCTGAGCCCTTGCAGGGTTGACGGATAATTCAGGAAGTAATTGTTTTGCATAACCATCTGTTGCAATCAAAACTTTCTTTGCTGAAATAATTATACCATCATCGGAGTGAATTTCAACTTCATTTCCATTATCTTCGAAACTTATTACGGAAAAATTATTAAGAACAATAACCCCAAGTTTCTGCACCTTACTTAGCAACGCCTGCATCATCTTCCCAGTATTTATTTGACCCTCTGCAACGTTTTCAATAAGATGGCTTGTCTTTTTGAATCCGAACTTATCTATCTTTTTATCAATGATTTTATAAGTTGTAAAGGTTCCTATAATCGGTGAGAGTTGCTTGTTCAAATATCCCAATTGATAGGAACAGTCTTCGAAAAGAGCTTCATCATCTTCCCCAAAAAGTTCATACCCACCAAAAGATTCATAGCCGATATTCTTATCTCCAAGGTTCTCACGCAATCTTTCCAAACCATTCCAACGACGTTCAACCAGTTTAAAAACTTCTTCTTCGGTATGCGTTTGCAAATCCTCCAATAATTCAGAAGGACTTCCGAAACAGGCGAATCCTGCATTACGATTACTTGCTCCATCAGGAAACAATCCTCGCTCCAAAACAACTATTTTTAGTTTCGATTCTTTTTGTTTCAGTCTTAATGCAGCACTAAGACCCACGATTCCGCTACCTATTATTATAACATCTATTTTATCAAAATAAACATCCTTCTCCCAATAACTTAAACTCATATATTTTATGTTTTTATCTGCTTGCTTAATCAATACTCCTTCTAATCTCCTTGAAAATCCTTAGTTGCGCAAATATACACATTCAAAACTACTTATCTTGATTTAATTTCAATACAACAATGTTTTTATTAATCCGTTTACTTATCTTTGCTACATAAATAATCTAAATTTAATCACCATGAAATTTCCTTCCATTAACCAACTTATTCTAAACACTTTAAACGCTTTCATAAGGTTTCCACTTGCGATATTGGTTTCTTTTGTGGGAGTCTATTTTGCATTTCAATCTATTGATATTGATTATACATCCAAAACTCAATACACTTATATATATGATGCTTTGATGACCTGCGCCTTGGGTTTACCGCTTTTCATTTCTCTTTCCTTGTTTACGGAAAGAAGAGGCGCAAATTTTATAACTAAAACGATAATCCAATTTATTGCCGCCGGTTTATTATTCCTATATTATATATCCATTCACACACATTATAACATTGATGATATTACCCGGTTTTTTGTATTAAATGTTGGACTGCATTTATTGGTTGCCTTTGTGCCTTTTATTGGTAAAAAGGAAACAAATGGCTTTTGGCAGTTTAATAAAACACTGTTCCTTCGTTATTTATTATCCGGAATATATTCCGCTGTTTTATATATAGGGCTTGCTATTGCTTTACTGGCTGTCGACAAGCTTCTTGGCTTCCATGTTGATGGTAAAAATTACCTTCGTCTCTGGATTGTCATAGTCGGAATCTTTAATACCTGGTTCTTTCTGTCTGGTATCCCTGAAAACTTTGTAGAACTCAATGAATCCGATGCTTATCCCAAAGGATTAAAGATATTCACACAGTTCGTTTTGTTGCCATTGACAACAGTTTATCTCACCATCCTCTATTTATATATCATTAAAATATTTATCAAGATGTCCCTGCCTCATGGCTGGACATCCATGCTTGTCATTTGCTTTAGTACAGTAGGTATTTTATCATTATTACTCATCTATCCCATAAAAGAAAAAGAAGAAAACAAATGGATGAACATCTACTCCCGATGGTTCTATCTTGCCCTGTTTCCTTTGATAGCTTTAATGTTTGTTTCCATCTTCAAACGCATTCATGATTATGGAATAACCGAAGACAGGTATTACGTTCTGCTTCTTGCCTGCTGGCTTACCTTCATTGCAATATATTTTTCAATCAGCAAAATAAAGAACATAAAAGTCATCCCTGTTTCGCTTGCAATTGTTGCATTTATTTCCTGTTATGGACCTTGGTCGGCAACAAATATATCTGTTCATTCTCAACTTGCTAAACTTGAAACAATTTTAAATAATGATAATCTCCTCAAAGACGGCAAACTTCAGAAAACAACCAAACCATTGAACAGTGATGATACCCGACAGATTGATTCCTATGTAAATTACCTTGTAAATACCCATGGAATTAAATCTGTTCAGCCATTATTTAAAGAAAATCTTGATTCTCTGCTTGCAGGAAATGAAGAACGAGCTTATTATTCCCGTTACTATGATTATTGGAAAGTCAATGATTTATTACAACGAAGATATTTAACAGAATTATCCGAAACGCAGGATGCATTGGTCGCTCCCGCAGTTCAGGAGCCGGCAACAAAAGTTGAAACTTATAACTCTGTTGAAGGAGATTACAGGACTTCTTATAATGTGAAAGGATATGATTACATTTTTAAGTTGGATGAATCTGCTTACACCTTGAATGAGTTGAATAATACTCAGAAAATCGCCCTCGAATCAGGAAAGAATGTTCACTTAAGAACAAATTTCGATAAACCAAAAGGCATTTTAAATTTCATTGATGATGATGGGAATAAATGTTCATTCAACATAAATGAATTCATAAAGAAGATAAAAGAAATTGGTCAAAGTGGAAATAGAAAGTACGAATCAAGTTATCATTCCATTCCAAATGCAAGGATGTTAATCAAACAGGAATCACCAAAATTAAACATGGCTATTCAAATTAATTCGCTTGCCGTTAATGTGAGCGATAGTACTTCGGAACTTAGTGAAATTAAAGGTATGGTTTTTATTAGGTTTAAATAAAAGAAATATTTATAATCCATACGGTTTTCCATAAGTCTCTATGAATTATCCTAAACTCCTATCTGCAGTTTCTTTTTTGGAGCATATCTGCACCGCTCGCAGGGAAGTTCAGTCCCGCTATCCGCTCATATCTTTTTTTGCCGAAACCTCCCCTCAAATCTCAACGTTCTCACAGGCAAAAAAAGGATATCCGCTCCTATCGGGGCTAAAACACAACGTTCATCCCTCCGAATTCAAGTCAGTATAATACGTCCCCTATATTTCCTCAAAACCACAAAAAATACATTGATAATCAATAAAAAACCAAAATTGCCCCGATTTTTTAAAAATTTTCATTTTTCAAAAAAGCCCAATAACTCCATTATTTTGCCCAGATAATTCCCGAAAAATAATCAAAATCATCAAAAAAGCCATGTTTTAGCCAAATTTAACCCAAAAACCAAAAAAACAGTCCAAATAACCGATGACTTCGGGTTTTGCACCTATTACTTCGGGTTCTGCACCCGTTACTTTGGGTTCTGCACCCATTACTTCGGGTTTTGCACCCGTTACTTCGGGTTTTGCACCCGTTACTTCGGGTTTTGCATCCATTACTTCGGGTTCTGCACCTGTTACTTCGGGTTTTACACTCCTCCTTTCCTGTTTATCACCCATATCTAAACAACTATTCCCACTAAGAATTATTTATTCTATCAATACCCCATCCATCTGCCATATCCCCTTTTACCTTTTACATCTTAATTTACGCTTTCCCCAATTCAATAACAGTCACCTCCGGCATAATTCCAACTCTCCCCGGATAACCCAGGAATCCAACTCCCCGATTAACATAAATATATTGCGATTCCTTTTGATATAACCCCGCCCATTCCTTATAAACATACTGAACAGGGCTCCAATGGAACCCCGGAATCTCTATCCCCCATTGCATCCCATGCGTATGCCCCGAAAGAGTTAAATCAATGTCTTTATATTTCGGCGTCACCTCCGAATGCCAATGAGATGGGTCATGAGATAACAATATTTTAAAAGGAACTTCCGGAAGATTGCTTGTAGCTTTTACCATATCCCCATGTTTATTATGCCGCATGATAGAACTCCAGTTTTCAACTCCGATGAGCCCAATCTTATCTCCACCTTTGTCTAAAATAGCATGCTCATTCAATAATAATTTCCAACCAAGTTCTTTATGTGTTTGAATCAAACTGTTCCTGTTCGCCAGTTTCTCATCAGGACTATCCCATTCCACATAATCCCCATAGTCATGATTCCCAAAGATGGAATAAACACCCATCGGAGCAGTAATTTGTTTCAGTATGGACTTGAATTCATCAATCATTTCCGAGTTCCTGTTATTCACTAAATCACCTGTAAAGAAAACAATATCAGCTTTTTGCTTCATTACAAGATTAACAATATCCTTCATAGGTTGAGCAGACATAAAGCTCCCCGAATGAATATCCGATATCTGAACAATCTTCAATCCATCAAAAGAGGAGGGAAGATTAGGGAACTTTATTTTCTGCGTCCTCACTTCAAATCTATAAGGTCCCCTTATCATACCATAAACCATACTCAAAAAAGGAATTGAACCAACAATAAAACCAAGCTGAGAGAAGAATTCAATCCTCGAAATCCTGTTCCCTTTTATTTGTAGCGCCTCCGAAACTTCTCTTTTCTTCTGAAAGAAACTAACAACCCAACGAATCAATCGGATTAAATCATCAATCAATAAAAATAGTACAATAAATACTTTAGCTAAATAAGCAGCAATAATAAAAGCAACACTATAAACAGCAAATGGTCTGCTGATTTTATGCAAATCAATAAATGAATTTAATAAAATGATAAGGAATGTGAAAGCAGTTATACTCCAGAAGCCCCAATATATAATAGTTCTCGGCGTATCACCAAGATTCCTGGAAAGTAACTTTACCGCCTGAAATACATAAATGTCAATCAGTAATAATACAGAAAAGAGAATGATTCTTGATATGATTGTCATAATTTAAGCTTTAAAAAAATCAATTAATGTAATATATATTAAGACGGATGAGAAGTTTATTTATTGTAAATGTTTTGTGGAAGTAATAATCTGACTATCTTTGCACCTCTGTTCAAGTAATTAAGATTGCAAAATTATAAATATAAAACTCAATATGGGAAAAGGCGACAAAAAAACTAAGAAGGGAAAAATCACAATGGGCTCCTTTGGTGTATCAAGACCAAAAAGAAAAAAGAAAACAGTAGTAACTGCAACTTCAAAAGCAAAACCCGTTAAAGCAAAGAAGGCTGAAACAGCTGCTAAGGAAGATAAACCTAAGAAAGCAACAAAAAAGAAAGAAGCTTAGAACTTCTTAATTTAGGGAGATAGTCGTTCTATTCTCCAGTTTCCCGGAATATTTTTCAGATAAGCCAGCCTGTCGTGTAAACGACTCGGTCTTCCCTGCCAGAATTCAAAATAAGTTGGTTTGAGAATAAATCCTCCCCAGAAAGGAGGTCGAGGTATAGGATTTTCCCCAAACTCTTCAGTCAATTCCTCAACCTTTTTATCCAATTGTTTTCGGTTAATTAAATTAGAACTTTGATAAGAAGCCCATGTACCAATCTTACTTTCTCTCGGTCGGGTATTAAAATATTCATCCGATTCCAGTTCAGATACTTTTTCCACAGCTCCTTCTATCCTCACCTGTTTTTCAAGCTCACTCCAAAAGAAATTCAATGCAGCATTAGGATTATCAATTAATTCAATACCCTTCCTGCTTTTATAATTAGTAAAAAATACAAAACCATTTTCATCAAATCCTTTTAACAAAACTATTCTACTGGAAGAATAACCATCTCTTGAACTCGTTGAGAGTGTCATCGCATTCGGATGCTTTAACTTTGTATTTATTGCTTGCTCCATCCATTTATTAAATTGATTAAAAGGACTTACATCAGCAGATTGTTCCAATAATTCCTCCGATGAATAATCTTCCCGAAGTTTTTGAATAACCTTACTTGTTTTATTCATATTCTATTGTTTGGCAATATTTGTTCTGCATGATTGTCGGTATCTACCTCCTTTATTATCTTTTCAATAATGCCATTTTCATCAATAATAAAAGTAGTTCTGTAAATACCATCGAAATCCTTTCCAAACATTTGCTTGGGACCAAAGACGCCATATTTATTAACAACATCTTTACTGGTATCAGCCAGAAGATTAAACGGAAGGCTGTATTTTTTTATAAACTTCCTGTGCGATTTTTCATCATCATTACTCACTCCCAGTATTATATAACCTTTCTTCCTCAGCAATTGATGATTATCCCGCAGGTTACACGATTCCTTTGTACATCCTGTGGTATCATCCTTAGGATAAAAATAAAGAACAACCTTTTTGCCAAGATAATCACTCAGTTTCACTTCCTCTCCCATTTCATTTGTGGTAGTAAAGTCAGGAGCTTTTTCCCCTTCTTTTAAATGCGTACTTCCTTTGTTCATGTATTTTTCAAATAATTTAATAACAGTCGAATGTATTTTATTCAGCATTCATTCATGATTTAATAAAAATAGAATTGCTTATTCAAGGTGCGAAATTAACTAATTAATCTGATAATGGATATAATATTAATTCTCTCCCTCTATTTCTATTCCTGACAAAGTTCACCTTTCAATTTCTATCGGGATTCCTGCATCACTTTAACAACCATTTTAATCATAATATTCAACTAAAGAAAACAGTTCTGTAAAATTACAGTCGGGTTTTTATCTCATTTAGGCAGTAATAAAGAATATTTAAAAAGATCGATATTACGTTTCAGGAGCAAACATGAAAGGATTAAGGCAAAATCTTGCAGTTATAGTATAACCAATAAAGATATCAGGATAATATCCTATTTACCATCCGAAGGAACTATATCCAAAATAACAAAAGTCCCTTGTTTAATTGTTGCACGGGGCTTTGGATTTTCTTTAGATGGTTCAGGCTTAGGATTATATTCTGCGGTTGGCATATATATATGATGATTCCGTTGATAAACCGCTCCGGTCCTTGCACCTTTCTGAGTCAGGACATTAGTAAGAACCACAAACTTATTTGCATCAACTTCCTGAACAACAGTAAGTGTTCCATCTCCATTGAAACTATAAGCACGATTTAGGTTTGCATCAAAAGAAACACCATCAGGACCTTCTCCGATAGGAACAGTTGTTACCACTTTACCTGTCTGATAATCTGCTACAACCATCATCTTATTATCGCATACCATAAACAAACGATGATTCTTAGTGTCTATAGCCAATCCGCTCGGTTCTTCACCCGGTGCAATTGAATAAGAATTCTCCACTTTCATCGTAGAAGTATTAATAACACAAAACTTGCTTTTATCTTCAAGATTAACATATAATTTTCCAAGCTCATCCACAACTGCAAATTCAGGTTTACCTTCGAGTCCAATGGTTGCAATAACTTTATTGGTGTTTGCATCAATCACAGTGGCGCTCATGCTCCTGCCATTAAACGCAAAAACCCTGTGAGTAACCCTGTCATATATAATTGCATCAGGATTAGCACCGGTTACCTTTATTTTTGCCAATGTAGTAAAGTTTTGCAATTCAAACACTACAACTGTAGAATCTTTTCCGCTGCTTATAAATCCTTTATTCAAATCACGTGCTAAAGTAATGCCATGAACTCCATGCAAATCATTGATAGTGCCAATAACTTTTCCATTCGTCATATCCACCACCTGAACCATAGAGCCATGTGACACATATAATCGCGGCTTGCTGTCATCAGCCGTTATATAATCCCAGCCTTCATTGCCTTCAATGTGGAAGGTGTTTGCAATTTTGTAAGTTACCTGTGCATTTGTTAAACCAGCTATCAACCAGCAGCATGTTGTTAATGTTAGAATTATCTTTTTCATTTTATTTAATTATTAATTAGCCTGGCGAAATTAAGTAAAATAAACGATGGTTGAATATTATATTAATGTTATTTCAGTATTAAGATTATCTATTATAACCAAACTTTTACGATTATTGCTCTTGTTTGGTCTTTGCCTCATATTGAAATAAGCAGGTTTCCAAATCAGATATATCATGGTTTTAATATATCCTGCGTATCGGGTAAGTTTTATTGACTTTTAATATTAGTATAATTAACCTTTATTAGGACGTGCCTCTTTCAATTTCTCAGAAACAGAATTTACATAATCTTTAGCATCTCCTCGAGTTTTGATATTTGCATAATTTGCAAGAATAGTTTGTCTTGATGAATCGCTCTGATCTGATAACTGGAATTCCGTTTTCAACATGATATGTAATACTCCTCTCAATGTTCCGCTTTCTGGAATTTCTGCAGATGAAAGAGCACTTTGAACTTCTGCTGATGGTGGAGAAGATGGTGTAGTTTCTAACGGGTCATTTAACGTAAGCGGGCAATCGGTTCTTGGGTTATCAAGAGACAATAATGCAGTAAATGTATTTGCATTTCCATCTCTCTGTGTAAGTGGCTGAAAAGTAAATAAATCTTCTAATGTACTCAACACCGAAGTATGATCATAAAGAGTATGGTCAATAGTATTTTTAGGAATGAGAGGTGAGATGATAACTGCCGGCACCCTCACTCCATATTGCATAAAATCAAATCCGTATTGATTATAATCCTTCACACTATCGTCTTCCGGAGCCACAGTGACAGGTGGTTTGACATGATCATAAAAACCTCCATGTTCATCATAAGTAATCACCAGCAAACTGCTTTCCCACAAACTCGAATTACGGATAGCCTCATAAACATTTTTTATAAATGCTTCTCCCGAAGTAATATCATCCATAGGATGCTGAGACGAACCTCCCTTGTATGTATTAAATATCACATCTCCATAATTAGGTTCTATAAAAGTAAATTTTGCGGGATAATCCTTTTGTAAATCTCCACTAAAGTCCCTGAAATTATGAACGTCCACATGCCTGATTCCTTTTAGAGCAGATACAATGGGTACTTGTCCGCCCAGTAAACATTTATCTTCGTCATTATACAATCTCCAGGGAATCTTCAATGCATCTAAAGTTTCAAATATGGAACCATTCTCAAAACCAAATCCCTCTAATGTTTCCCACAAAGCCATTTCACCCAGCGAAGGACTATGATCCAATCCATTTGAGGAGGCACCATGAATAAAGAAACGGTTGGGCCATGTAGGACCTGGGAGGGATGAAAACCAATTATCACAAACAGCGAATTCAGTAGCCAACTGGTAAATCACAGGAAGCTGAACAGGTGTATCATAGCACCTCATGATCTCACCAAAATCATTTATTGGTGGTTTTCCTTCGGTATTTGTTGTTGCATAGTTTGCAACAAAACCCGAATTATCAATTCCCGGATATGGTCCGCCCTTAGGATATGATTTACCCTCACCACACAATTGCTCAACGGTGTCGGTGAATTCATGACCAGGGTCAGTCGGCAAGCTATCATCATCGCCCTTATACACTTTATAAGGCACCCCCAGGTAATAGTTAGTTTCATTACCCGTCAGTCCATTAATTTCAGTCTCCGTTCCATCCTTAGCATCTATGCCTTTTATACCCGAAAAACCAAAGATGCTATCAAAAGAATGGTTTTCCATCATCAATACAAATATGTTTTTAATTTCTGCTGCCATAGTTTTAATTGTTTAACGCTCCCCAATTCTTATTTCCAATTAGTTAGATGCAAAGATACAATATTAATCTTGAGCAAACTGTTATTCCCCAATTAAAGGTTTCAATACCTTATTTCATTTATACGGGTTTTGTTTTCATGGATTATAATTATTTGGGATTAAATTACTGAGAGTTTTTTCTTCAATCCTATTAGGTATCAGGGAGCATATAAAGTCCTGACAGAATGGAAAATCTATTAGTTTATTAGTCAAAATTTCGAAATATTCCGGATATTCGGTGATTCCAGGTTTATTTGCCGTATCTTTGCATTCCCGCTTCGGGTAAATAAAAAAATATAATGAGCTACAAGGTAAAACATGTCACCATTGAAGAAGAAGACACCAATGAAATCAGAATAAAAAAATACAAGGATGCGATAAAGAAATATCCTGATGAAAGCTCTTATTATCTTAGCAGATTAATAATTATTCATATCACAAATGGTGAAATGAAAAAAAGTTTTAAGGCAGCAAAGGGGATAGAAAAATTTTATTCAAAAAAAACAAACCTTACCTTAGAAGAACAAAAAATTCTTGAAGATGCAAAATATATAATTGAAGACAAATCAGATGATGAAGATTATGATGATGAATCGCTTGATAATCTTATAAATGATTATGAATCGGACCCTGATTACGAAAATATGGAACGACTTGGAGATCGTTATTTTGACCTTGGTCAATATGATAAAGCCGAGGAATACTATTTCATGTTACTTTCAACAGATGTGCCCTGGAACGTGGATACGTATGATAAATGCATGACCAGGCTTTTCAAGAGAGCAGGAAAGAAAAAGAATATTAAAAAGGATATATATAATAAAGCCATTGGCCATTATGAAGAGGAGTTAAAAAAACAACCCGATATTCCTGAAAGGCATAAAATACTTAGCGACCTTGTTACAGTTTATTATAATTTAGGCAATGAAACAAGGGCAAATGAATTGGATAAAGAATGTGATGCCCTAATTCATGATGCATTGAAAGATATTAAAAAATATAACCTGTTTTTATGGAATAATGCCAATCAGTTTAATAATGGGGATAAGAAAGAACTAAGTTCATTAATTTTTGAAAAGTTTATTCCTATCAATGAAAAAACATGGACAGCAGAGCAAATTTTAAACCATCGTAAAAACATTGCCGATTCATTTATGGAAGGAAATAGTTTTCCTAAAGCCATCGAACATTATTTAATTGTTTTAGATGCTATTCCGAATTCTGAAGGAGCGCTATTGGGTCTTGGCACCTGTTATTTTCTGATGGGTAAAAAAGATATTGCCAAACCCTATCTTGAAAGTTATGTCGAACATTATGATGCAAAAGATCCAAGAACTTATTCAAGCCTTGCTATATGTTACCTGGAAGATAAGGAGTACGACAATGCCTTAGAATATTTCCTTGATGCAGCTGAATTGGATAATGGAAAGGAAGCTGGCTATCAAGCTGCAATGTATAATATAATAGGTGGTATCTATTGGAAAAACCTGAAGGATGCTCCCAATTCTTTTAAATATTATCGCCTTTCGATGGAAGCAAATCCTGCCGAAAATGTGATTGGAGATACCAATCTAAATGTTTTAAACATGTCCTTTAAACCGCAAGGCATGGAGCTTGCTCAAAAATTCTGGGCGGATTATCCAAACAACAAAGAGATTATTGCTCCACCTCCATCATTGACAGAGGAGGAAATAAAAAATTTACCTTATCATTTTTCTAATATCAAGAAATCCGGAGACCCAGGATACGAAGATTACATTGAAAAAATGGAGGAAGACTTTATTGAAGAATTAAACTCCAATCCTTCTATTGTTGAATACCTGAATAAAAAATATGTTCCAGCATCTGCCCGAAAATTTAAAAGACATTATGCCGAACATAAAGCAAGAATAATTCAGGGCGGTGAATATTACTCCAATATAAAAGCCGATAATGCAATAGGAAACGCTTATAATGCAAAGGAAGCCTTTGAACTTATCCTGCAAAAGAAATTATTCAACAAACAAATTCTATGGAGGGCAGGAAACATCAACGTTCCTGAAATTGAATTCAGCGGTGATTTTGACGTGTGGAGAGAGCGGCTGGTGAGCTGTCCTTTTCTGGATTTAGTTACCATCGAAGAATTAGAACTTTTGAAACGTTTCATGATGGAAGATTTTTATTCCGGGGAACCCAAATATTGGCTTCATTCGTGGCAGGATTATACTAATTTCATGGAAGAGGATGAAGATGGCGAAAAAGTGTATATGCCCGAATGGTATAATTATTATGACTCTAATCTCGGTACCGGTGCGCTGTTATCATTACCCGATGTGAGGGGACCCAAAGAAAAGTTTTATCATGATTTATGGGCTAAGGATCATTATGGAAGGCTGCGAGAACAACAAAAACAGCATATTGCAGATGGTACTCCACGTCAAGTTTTTGTTATGCCTCCTACTCGCTTTTTCGCACATTTAGAAGAAGGACCAATTGACGAATTCATTTCCAAGTTCGAAAATGATTATATCCGGCAATTGCAAAAAGGATGGATGGAACTGAAATCTACGACCATTGAAGATTATCCTGAAGAAACAGTTAATGAAGCCATTGAAACCCTTAAAAAAGCAAATGAACCAATCACTTTGCGAAGCGACATGATTTGGTATGAAGCTATATACCTCGCAGCTCGGAATTTAAGAAACAAACAAACCATTATAGACCTTGACGCTGTATTCGAAGAATATTTAATGAAAAAATCCCTACCCGAAGGTATTGATATGAGTGATGAAACAACAGAATCAAGAAAAGAAGTGATACAAGCTCTTTTGGACAGACGAAATTCCTATGCAGAAGAAATTATGAAAGGAAGGGAACTAAATGGAGAATCAAGGGATTTTAGTTTTCTAAATTAAAACCATATACTGTTTTCTTATAGGTTTAATTACAGATAATTTTTTGGGTCAATTCCTTCCTGGCAGTCCTGACTGGAGGGGAACTTTAAAGCATCCGTTTATTCTGCAAGACCTTATAGGATGGGATACCTGGCAGGACTTTTAATCTTAAATAATTTTTCGATATATCCTGCGTATCTGATACTAATTTATCTCCAAAGAAAATTCCTTTCCTTTGTTAATGCATTCCTTAATTTCTTGCATTTTAGTAAGATATTTCAACACAAATATATGATGGGCAGCAATGGATTTATTAGTGATTTCTTCCTTTTTCATGTTGCGTTTATCTTCCTTTTTAAGTCGCCTCACATTCATTTTTAACATAAAAATATCAAAATTGGAAAGCTTAAGAAGAGTCTTGTTCTTCTTCCTGTCTGCACTTGTGCTGAATGTCCGTGTCTGAAACAACTGAAAAAAATGTACCATATCATGAGTATTGTTTGGCATTGGTCCGGCATAGCCCACTTTACAATCTTTACAATAATAAAAAAAATGGATGTTATCATCACTATTTTTCATTTCTCCGATTGGCTTCGACTCCTGCACCTTTTTACATTTCGGACAGGCAGAAGGGCTAACCATATTCCAATGATCAAATAGCATCTTCTCTTTAGCCGATTCATAATCTTCGCGGTAACCTATATTCCTGTCAAGGGTCGTTTCAATTAAACTTAATTCCTTCAAAAAATTTTCATATTTCCCTTCGTCACCTGTCCTGCCAGATTCAGATTTTTCAATCCAATCTAAAACATATTCAAACAATTCATACAGTTCTTTTTCATCATGCAAAACACCAACATCCTCCGGTTTTTTCTTTTTTGGAATAAGTCCGAAAATATTTATTCCAATTGCAAGATGTTCCTTTATCAGTTTTATATTTGTTGCCGAAGTTTCAAAAACATCCTCCAGCCCGTCACCTGCCTCTTTCACATTAATAGTAGCTTGATTTAAATTTTGAACTTTCGGTTTAAGTTCGGCAAACATCTTCCTGAAATTCTTTACTTCACCATCATTATAAGTTACCACCTTTCCATGCTTTACTATTTTTTTATCGCCGCTGTCCAAATCTTCAAGCAAGTTCCTGAACCATAACAACAGGTCATTATCATTATTTGGTTTATTTCCTTCAAAATTCTTATTGCATTTATCACAATGAAAAAGAAAATAGGTAAGAAAATCTTCCATCTTTATATCTCCCTGAGGTCTCTGCTTAATTTTCGTATCACAGAAAGGACAGATTAAATTATAATAAGTTTGCCATTTAGCTTTTTCAGGGCGTGCCTCAGCTTCTGCATATTTTGCTGCTGTCTGTCCATGCTTAAGAATGATATTTTCAATTTTCTTATATTCCGAAGAAAGGAATGAACAATATTTTCTTGCATCTTCATTATAAGGTTGCGACGAATTTATCAGTTCCCTTATAGCTCCATATATATCCAATAATTCTTTTTCCGATTCAGTATATATTGCTTTCATAATTTCATTTTCTTTGCTAAGATGTTTTGAATTCCAAATCCCGACTGCAAAGATAAGCTATTAATTATCAAAAACTTTATTTATTATGTTTATTCGAAATGAAACTCAAGAAAAAAAGTATTGAAATATACTTTGTGATTAGAAGTCGAATTGGGCTAAATTCCAGGGGTGAATTCCTGACAGTCCCGATAGTTCGGGATTAAATCCTATAAGGTATTGGTTTATACTGCCAGACCAGGAAGGATAGGAAACCTGTTAATACTTTTGTTCATTGATAACAAATATTACAATTCCATATTTCCGATATTCCTTCTCATCTCCCGTTCTTTATCTGTTTGAATGGAATAAATAAATTGATTGGTTTTTTCTATCCATTCCAGTTTTTCAAATAAAGTAAGTTTACTGTATTCTTCCATCTGTTCTTCTGTAATGGAGTAATGATAACCCTTATTGGCGTTTTCTTCTATAGGGATGAGTTTATTTTCCACGATTTAATATTTTTGATAACAGCAAAACATCATCAGTGTCCTGTTTCCTGTTCGAATAGGTCTTCATTTCAATCAGGTGCTCCAATGAAACAAGATTAATTTCAATGGTATCCTGTTTTCTTATTTCACGTTTTTCACACATCACATCAAATGAAAAAGGCACATCAATTAAAACATCCGGGTTCATAACGCCCGAACGCGAATTATAAAAAGAAGAAGCAATCATACTTTTTTCCTTAATAATTTTTTCACGGGCACTTTTATCTATCATTGTTTGGAGCGAAACAGACACTGTTGAAATATAACTAAGCAATTTCATGCTGTTTTCAAATTTGGTAACATTAACCTCCTCAAAGTCAAGTAATATATCTATATCAGCAATCATTCGTGGAATTCCATAAATATTAACAGCAAGCCCGCCGCAAATCAAATAACGGATATTCTGTTTATGTAATTGCTGAAAAAGTTCAAGGTATTCCAATTTCTATATTTCCCTAAATTGTATTAAGACTGCAAAGATACATGAAATATGTACACTAGCTTTAATTCTTGAAAATTCCGTACCGATGCATCGATATCGGGATTCAATCCTGTAAAGTATTGGTTAATTCAGCAAGTCCTGACAGAATAAGAAACCCGATAGGATTTTAGGTCGCTATTTAATGTTTCTAACAAAAATGGTTGCAAACCCCGATATGGAATAGTTTATCTGTTAAGGAAATACCCTCTGAACTCTGCAATTTCATTATTTTCGATTTCAATATACTTTTCGAAAATTTTATCTCCGACTTGCATTTGAAGTGCGGATATGCCAACATCAATAAGCCGCAACCCGGTTTTAGTAAGCAATATATTATCAAATGCCAAACCTCCGATATTAGAAGGTCTTTTTAAATCCCGATGCACGAAACCGGCTTTGTGCAAAGCTTTCATTTCATCTTCAAACACATCCAACCACAGTTCTCTTATCTCCACTTCATACGATCTGAAATCCATGGGGAATATACGTTCCATTACAAGCATTTCAGCCTCTAAGGATTCATTATAATCCAAACGAATAAATTTAACACTCAAAAGTTCTAAAAGG
>Ga0206936_1169_pt2 | contig 17080 bp, 13 predicted proteins | sample Alteio_BWOrgHeat_14_FD_152922 | JGI IMG/M metagenome (GOLD analysis project Ga0206936, IMG submission 152922) | Enriched cells from forest soil in Barre Woods Harvard Forest LTER site, Petersham, Massachusetts, United States -... | ecosystem: Environmental > Terrestrial > Soil > Temperate forest >... | reverse complement strand
TCAGGTGGGGCGCGGTTTCATGCCAGTCGTCGAGGGCGCGTTGCAATGTGGGGGCGATGTGGGGGACGGCGACGTAGCGGGCGAGATCGCGGCAGACCACGACCAATGTGCCGTCGCGCGTGCCTTTGAGAGATGCGAGCTTCATTTGGGGGACCAGCTCTCGGCGTAGCCCGGTGTTTCGACGGCTTCTGCCGCTACGCTGAAATCCAGCGGGTCGCGGGCATCGATCATCACGGCGACTTCGTCGGTCATGGTTTTGGCGGCGCGTGCGCCGGCGGCGAAGGCTTTGGGATGCGGGCCGTGGGTGAAGCCGTTGGGATGCCATGTCACCATGCCGGGATGGATGTTGTCGCGGCTGAAGAACTCGCCCTGATGGTAGAAGATCACTTCGTCGTAGTCGTCGTTGGAATGGAAGAACGGGACTTTCAATGCACCGGGATCGCTTTCGATGGGCCTGGGCACGAAGGTGCAGACGACGAAGCGATCCGCGACGAAGGTGGAATGTACCGAGGGCGGGATATGGTAGCGGTGGCTCATCACCGGGCGGATATCGCGCCAGTTCAGCTTCACCGGCGCGAGATTGCCTTTCCAGCCTATGGCGTCGAGCGGGTTGAACGGATAGGTGACGGTGGAGAACGCGTTGCGGCGTCTTACCTTCACTTGCCATTCGTATTCGCCTTGCTGGGCGCGGAAGGCGTCGTCGATCTTGGGTGTGTCGAGGATAGCAGGATCGAAGACGGCATGGGGGCCGAGCAGGCCACGTTCGGGGAGTTTGAACGCGTCGTTGGTGGCCTCGATCAGCAAGGAGAGCGTGTGGGCGCTGGGCGCCAGGCGCCACATGGTGCCGCGCGGGAACAGGATATAATCGCCTTCGCGATAGCTCAGGTGGCCGAAATCGCAGAAGAGATCGCCATGGCCTTCGTGGATGAAGAGCAATTCGTCGCCATCGGCGTTGCGCACGAGGTGTTCCATTGCGCGGACGCAGGACCAGATGCCGAATTTCAGAGTGGCGTTGGAAAGAAGCGTTGGCGTGGCGAGTGGGTTGCCCTCCTCTGCCGCTTTGGCGGCGTCGAAGGCGCGGGGGCGCAAGGGACCTTCGAACGATGTCCAGCCTGTCGGCGGATGGCGATGATAGATGTGGGCGGCGGGGCCGAAGAAGCCGTCGCGGCCGATTTCGCGTTCGTAGGTGCCGGCGGGCAGATCGGCGTGGGCCTGGCGCGAGGTCTCGCCTTCGAGGCGGGGGAATTCGATGGAATGTTTGGCGTTCATGCTTGCAGCACTCCGCGTTTGATCTGGTCGGCTTCGATGGATTCGAACAGGGCGCGGAAATTGCCTTCGCCGAAACCCTCGTTGCCTTTGCGCTGGATCAGTTCGAAGAAGATCGGGCCGATGGCATTTTGGGTGAAGACTTGCAGGAGAAGGCCCTGGTCTTGTCCGCCGTCGATCAGGATGCGGTCGCGCTTCATACGCTCGACATCTTCGCCGTGGCCTTTAAGACGGTTGTCGATGCGTTCGTAGTAGGTTTCGGGGGTGTCTTGGAAGGCGACGTTCTTGGCGCGCAGGGTTTCGACGGATTTGTAAATGTCCTTGGCGCCGAGCGCGATGTGCTGGATGCCCTCGCCGTGATAGGCCTGGAGATATTCCTCGATCTGCGATTTGTCGTCGGAGGATTCGTTGATCGGGATTCGGATCTTGCCGTCGGGGCTGGTCATGGCACGGGATTTGAGGCCGGTCAGCTTGCCCTCGATGTCGAAATAGCGGATTTCGCGGAAGTTGAAGAGGCGTTCGTAAAACCCCGCCCATTGCTCCATGTTGCCGCGGAAGACGTTGTGGGTGACGTGGTCGATTTCGGCCAATCCTGCGCCTTCATGTGCGAGGCCTTTGCTGGGGTCGGTGGGGAAGAAATCGACGTCGTAGATCGAGTGCTCGCCGTAGCGGTCGACAAGATAGATCACGCTGCCGCCGATGCCCTCGATGGCGGGGATGTTCAGTTCCATCGGCCCGATACTGTTCTGGAACGGCTTGGCGCCGCGTTCGATCAGCTTTTTGTAGGCCAAGGCTGCGTCTTTCACACGGAAGGCCATCGCGCAGGCCGAGGGACCATGGGCACGGGCGAAGCGGCTACCATGGCTGTCGGGTTCGGCGTTGACGATGAAATTGATCTCGCCTTGCCGATAAAGCGTCACGGCTTTGGAGCGGTGACGCGCCACGGCGCGAAAACCCATCTGCTCGAAGAGCGTGTGAAGTCGGGCGACGTCGGGGGCGGTGTATTCGACGAATTCGAAACCGCCGGTGCCGATGGGATTTTCCCGGAGCGCGATCATAGCAGGTGCCTTTGTTGCAAATGAAACAAATATAGTTTCATCTGAAACTTTCCGGCGGTCAACCGAAATCCGGTGGGATTTGTGAGGAACTTTGGCTTAGTTCTGCGGACCGCGGACGAGTTTTCCAGGAAGCGCGCCGGTTGGTTTGCCGCCTTGATAGACGATTTCGCCGCAGACGATGGTGGCGTCATATCCTTGCGCACCTTGCAGAAGGCGCTTGCCGCCTGCGGGCAGATCGAACGCCATGATGGGCGCCTCGACTTTGAGCGAGTCGAAATCGATGATGTTGATGTCGGCTTTCATGCCGGGCGCAAGCACGCCGCGGTCGTTAAGGCCGACGGCGCGGGCGGTGTCTGCAGTCTGGCGCTTGATGAGCCAGCCTATGTCGAACTTGGCCTTGGCGCGGTCGCGGCCCCAATGGGTAAGAAGATAGGTCGCGTAGCTGGCATCCGAAATGATGCCGACATGGGCGCCGCCGTCGCCCAGGCCCATCACGCAATCGGGATGGGCGATCATCTCACCGCAGGCATCGAGATTGTAGTGTGCGTAATTGGCGAAGGGCATGAAGAGGAAGTTCTTGCCGTCGTTTTCGAGCAGCAGGTCATAGGCGAGTTCGGCGGGATCGCGATTTTCGCGCGCGGCGATATTGGCGAGCGCGGTTTGGCGCGGCGGTTCGTAGTTCGGCGGATCCCCAAGAACAAAGATGTGGTCGAAGGCCATCACGCGACGCGCGAGCGGATGGTTCTGGCACGTGTCGGTTTCGGCAAGAACGCGGGCGCGGAATGAAGGATCGCGCAGGATCCGCAGTTTTTCTGCGAGCGGTTTGTCCTTGATTTCACCCAAAGTGCTATGGGCGGAGAACGGGTTCAGCGTGCCTTGCAAGCCCAGCAGGATTCCGATGGGGCGCGGGGCGACTTGCGCGCGGATTGGCAGGCCTTCGCGGGCAGTTTCTTCGATCATGCCCAATAGGGTGCGCCAGCTTTCGGGGACGCCGTGAGTTTGGGCGAGCGAGAGCGATAGAGGACGGCCGGAGGTTTCGACCAGGCGGCGGATCATGCCGAATTCGGTTTGCAGGTCGGGGGCGTTGAAATCGGAGATCAATTCGATGACGCCGCTTCCGGCGTCAGCGAGGCCCTGGGCGATGCCCATCAGTTCGGCTTCGGTGGCACGCAGGGATGGCGTGGGTTGGCCCTTGATGGAGCGATGGTTGAGCGTGCGCGAGGTGGAAAAGCCGATGGCGCCCGCACGCATGGCGTCCGCGCTCAGGGCGCGCATTTGGGCGATGTCCTGTTCGGTTGCGGGTTCGAGGCGGGCGCCGCGTTCGCCCATCACGTAGACCCGCAACGCGCCGTGCGGGAGCTGGGCACAGATGTCGATGTCATGTTTGCGGGTTTCGAGCGCGTCGAGATAGTCTGCGAAGCTTTCCCAGTTCCAGCTCAAGCCTTCGTGCAGGACGCCGCCCGGGATGTCTTCGACGCCTTCCATCAATTCGATCAGGCAATCGCGATCGGTCTTGCGGACAGGGGCGAAGCCGACGCCGCAATTGCCCATGACCACCGTGGTAACGCCGTGCCAGCTTGAAGGGGCAAGATGCGAATCCCAGATCGCTTGGCCGTCGTAATGGGTGTGGATGTCGACGAAGCCAGGGGTGACGAGGCGGTTCTTCGCATCGATCTCCTGCCGCCCTTTTCCGGGAACTTTTCCGACCGCAACGATGTGTCCGCCGGACACAGCGACGTCAGCTTCGGCGGGCGTACCGCCCTTTCCATCGGCCACTGTGCCGCCCCGAACGACCAGATCGTATGCGGCTTGCATGGCTTGCCCCGTCGAATGGCGCTGCAAAAAACCGTTTGGCTTCGAAGCGGTGTTGTCAAGCGAATTTGGTGGAATTCCTGGCCAAAATGATGTTGCGCGGCCGGAACAAACCCGCTGATAATGCCCTCAAGGGTGGTGTTGGCGCCCGCGTACTCGGGGCATTTGCACGGGTTCCTTCCTTTTCGTGGGCTGGACGAAGCGGATGCCCAAATTGCTCGACATCGCCGCAAGCGAAATACGCTCGGGATCGGGAAGCGCGCCGCTCGTCGCTTACATCCTGAAGCAGCGCGGCATCGCGTTTCGCATTTTCCTGCTTGTCCTGTTCGTGGGCTTGGCGACGGTCGTGCGCAGCGCGTTCTGGCTGCTGATACCCAACACCGGATTCTTCGCCTTCTATTTTCCGGCGATCATGGTGGTGACCATCCTTGCGGGATGGGAAATGGGGCTCGCGTCGATCGTGCTGAGCATTCTGCTCTCCCTCTGGCTCTTCCTGGCGTCTGCGATGACGATAAGCCCGCCGAATTTCTCGCAATCGCTGGACATCGTCGTGTTCGTCATCGCAGCGGTGCTGCAAGTCGCACTCGCCCAGTGGCTGCGCAATGTCCTCAACCAGATGGAGCGCAACGAGAACCGCTATCGCCAGCTTGTGAACGCGACCACCGGCATCGTGTGGACGACCGACGCAGAAGGGCGCGTGCAGGAGCCGCAGCCAGGATGGATCGAAATTACCGGGGTGGGCTGGCCCGACTATCGCGGCCGCGCCTGGACCAGGAGCGTGCACGAGGAAGACCGCGGCAAGCTCGTCTTCGACACCTGGAGCGTGGACGAGACCGGTTCCTATCATGCGGAAATCCGGCTCTGGCACGCGCCGTCCGCCGACTGGCGCTGGTTCAGCGCACGTGCGGTGCCGATCAGAGACTCCGGCGGCCACGCGCACGAATGGATCACCACCATCACCGATGTCCACGAACGCAGGCTGGCGCGCGAGCGGCGCGAGATGGTGATCGGCGAATTGCGGCACCGGCTGAAGAACCTTTTCACGGTGATCGGATCGCTGGCGCAAAGCTCACGGCCACGCAATGAGCCGGCGGTCGATCTGTTCATCTCCAAGCTGATGGGGCGCTTACATGCCTTGAGTGCCGCGGCGGACCTCGTGATGGCGAGGCGCCGCGTGTCGCTCGATTTCGGCGCCATCGCACGGGCGACATTGGGGCCGTTCATGGAAGAACGCTCCACGCGCATCAGCATCGATGGGCCGACGCTCGAACTTTCGGAAGAGACGGGCGGGTCGCTCGCGCTTGCCATCCATGAGTTGGCGACGAACGCGATCAAATATGGCGCATTGTCGGTGCCGGAAGGGCGCGCCACGCTCACCTGGTCGCGGGCGCCAGCGCCGGAGGGCGAGACGGTGGAAATAGTTTGGAAGGAAACGGGCGGGCCGCCTTGTGCACAGCCCACCCAGGCGGGCTTCGGCACGCGCGTCATCAACTTCGCGGCGTCGCGCGAGAAATCGGGGGACGTCACGCTCGACTATCCGCTGGACGGGCTTTACTGCCGCATCGCGTTTGTGAAGCCGCCGGATAGTCCCGCGACGACGGCGCCCAATCCGACGTTTGAGGATTTGGGGCATTTTTAGCGGGTTCGGCGTTTGCCGGTCTCTCTCCACCGCTTCACGGGTGTCGAGCGTAGCAAAGACGAAAGGCAGACGTCGCGCTATTCCAGCCTTGCGATAGCCGCCATGACCTGATCGGTTTTTTCCAGCGTCACCATGTGACCCGCTTGGGGGATCATCACGAGTTCGCAACCGGGAATGGCTTTCTTGAAAGCGTGCGCGTAGGCGGGGACGATCAGGCGGTCGTTGTCGCCCCAGACCAGGATCGTTTTCGCCTGGATGCGGTAGAGGCGTGAGGACAGGCCGCGGTCGGGGATGGGGAACAGGATGCGGCCGGCCATGCCCATCTGGCGCGCGTTGGTGACGAGGAAGCCTTTCAGCCATTCTGGATTGTCCAGCGCCATGCCGGCGGTGAGAAGGGCTGTGCCTTTCTCGACGTCGTGGAACAGCAGCGCGGGGTATTCATACGGCATCGTGGCGAAGAGGTCGGGAACCGGGTGGGTGTCGAGCCACAGGCCTGCGGGGCAAATGAGACCGAGACGCGAGACATCGTGCGGGGCGATGGCGGCCATTTCGGCGGCAATCATGCCGCCCATCGAATGGCCAAGGAGGATCGGGCTCTTCAGGCTGAGGGCATCGACGACATCCCAATAATGGAGCGTGAAATCCAGCATGTCGCGGATTTGAGAACATTCCTCGGAATCGCCATAGCCGGGCATCAGCGGCGCGTAGACGTGATATTTCGTGGCGAGCTTGGTGAGGAACAGATCGTCCGGCATCACGCCGCCCGCGCCATGCAGGAAGACGAGCGGCTCGCCTTTGCCGCCTTCGTAATAGCGCACGGGGACGCGCGGGGCAGCGACGGTTTTCAAGTCCATGATCCCCCTCCCCTAGCGCGCGGCGGCAGCGACGGCCGCGTCGCGCTCGGTGGGCAGACTTCCCGGTGTCACCTGCGTGTCGATGGGATGGCACCAGAAGCGGTCGTCATTGGCATAGTCGGGGAACATGTTGCGTAGTTTGGGCATCACTTTGTCCGCGAAGAGTTTGGTCGAATACATGCACTTCTCCTTCGGCATGTTGCCGACATGAAGCAAGCAGAAAATGTTGCCGACGTGGAGCGACGTGATGAGGTCTTCCATGCGCTGACGCACGGTTTCGGGTGAGCCGGCGATAATGTGGCCGCCTTCGGTCAGTTCTTCCCAGGTCACTTCGGAGAACGGACGCGGCGGGGCGTATTGGGAAAGCGCGCCGGACTGGATCGTCTTGATGGTGCGATAGCCGGGCGCGTCCGCGAAGCCGGGGAAGACGTGCAGGCAACGATTGTAGAAATACATGACGTGCTCTTCGTAGAGGCGGCGCGCCTGCACATCGGTTTCGGCGACGCAGATGGTTTGGGCGAAGCCGGCGCGGTATGGCGATTTGTCGGGGACGTTGCGTTCGGCGACACGATTCCAATAGCCGTTCATCAGCGCGCGGGCGCGGAGGTAGCCGGTGAACGAGAGATAAGAATAGGAATAGGTGTTGTCGATGCAGAAATCATAGGTCTCGACGGAGCCGCCGCCGGGAATGTGGATCGGCGGGTGTGGTTTCTGGATCGGACGCGGCCAGATGTTGACGTGGCGCAGCTTGTTGTAGCGGCCATTAAAGGCGAACGGATCGGGTTCGTGCCAGGCGCGCATGATGAGGTCGTGCGCTTCCATGTATTTCTCGCGGGTGAGCGAGGGGATCTGGCCGTAGCAATAATTGGTGTCCATCGAGGTGCCGACGGGGAAACCGGCGACGAGGCGGCCGCCCGAGATGCAATCGAGCATCGCGAGCTCTTCGGCCACGCGCACCGGCGGGTTATAGAGCGCGATGGAATTGCCCAGCACGACGATGGCCGCGTCTTTCGTGCGGCGGGCAAGTGTGGCGGCGATGATGTTGGGCGAAGGCATGATGCCGTAGCCGTTTTGATGATGTTCGTTGACGCCGATGCCGTCGAAGCCGAGCGTGGAAGCATATTCCAGCAGGTCGAGATAGGTGTTGTAGACCTCGTGGCTTTTCACCGGATCGAACAGGCGCGAATTGATATCGACCCAGACCGAACGGTTCTTCTCGCGGAAGTCGTCGGGCAGATAGGGCCAGGGCATCAGATTGAACCAGGTGAATTTCATGAGTGTTTTCCGGATTTGGGTTTTTTGAATAGCTGTTGGCGATAATCCTGACCAACTGTAAGCCGGTTGGCGAGTCCTAAAAGCAAAACCGCCGCAGCCTTTGGGCCGCAGCGGTTTTCCGTTTGGCAATGAGCGGGTGGATTACAGCCGTTCGACGATCGTCACGTTGGCCAGACCGCCACCTTCGCACATTGTCTGCAGGCCGTACTTCTTGTTGCGGTTGCGCAAGGCATGAACCAACGTCGCCATCAGCTTGGTGCCGGAGCCGCCGAGCGGGTGGCCGAGCGCGATGGCGCCGCCGTTGACGTTGATCTTTTCCGGATCGGCCTTCAGTTCGCGCAGCCAGGCGACCGGCACCGGCGCAAAGGCTTCGTTGACTTCGTAGAGGTCGATGTCGTCGATCCCGAGACCCGCTTTCTTCAACGCGCGCTGCGAAGCAGGGATCGGGGCTTCGAGCATGATGACGGGATCGTGGCCGATCACAGTCATATGGACGATGCGGGCGAGCGGTTCGACACCGAGTGCCTTCAGGCCCTTTTCGTTGACGACGAGCACGCCCGACGCGCCATCGCAGATCTGGCTCGACGTGGCGGCGGTGACGCGGCCACCTTCGGCGAGCAGTTTCACAGCTTTGATGCCCTCGAGGCTGGCTTCGAAACGGATGCCTTCATCGACGCGGTGGATTTCTTTTGCGCCTTCTTTGGTGGTGATTTCGAGGGGAACGAGTTCGTCGTTGAAGGCGTTGGCTTGCGTCGCCGCGATGGCTTTGCGGTGACTGTGATAGGCGTATTCGTCCAGCTCGTCCTTCGTCAGATCGTATTTCTTCGCCATCATCTCGGCCCCATGAACTGGCTGAACTGGATGCCGGGATAGCGCTCCTCCATCTTGGGGCTCTTGTAGATGCCAAAGCCTTCCTTAGCAGGGAGGGCGGCGGAGAGGCCCATCGGCACCCGCGTCATGCCTTCGACGCCCGCAGCTATGACCACGTCCATCGCGCCGCTCATCACGGCCTGGGCGGCAAAATGGAGCGCCTGCTGCGAGGAACCGCACTGGCGATCCACACTGGTGGCGGGGACGCTTTCGGGAAGCTTGGAGGCCAGCACAGCGTTGCGCGCGACGTTGATGGCCTGTTCGCCAACCTGGCTGACGCAGCCCATGATGACATCTTCGACCTGGGCCGGATCGATCTTGGAGCGGTCGACCAGCGCATTGAGCACCTGCCCCGCCAGATCCACGGGGTGCCAACCTGCCAGGCGGCCACCCTTTTTGCCGCCTGCCGTACGCGCGGCCGCAACGATGTAAGCCTCAGACATGACAAATCCTCATTGAATGGCGAGGTCGGAATGTAGACCCAATTTTGCGGGGCCTGCTACCCGTTTCGACGCGGCAAAGAGGCGGGCTCGGGTCGTGCGGTGCGATGGGTCGCCGCGAACTTGCGCAGGATCTGTTTAAGCCCCTGTTCCTGCACGGATTCGATGGCATCTGCGAGCGCAAACCAGCGGCAGTCGCGCTGGTTTTTTTCGCGCCATTGCTTGCGCTGGCGCGCCACTTTGAGCGCGAAGACTTCGACCGAACACGGCACTAGCACGCCGCCCGCCATGCGCTTGTCGTAAACATAAGACCCGATGGGAGACCGCGCGATGGAGCCTTCGATGCCGGCTTCTTCCAGCGCCTCGCGGGCGGCGCAGTCCCAGGGGCGGCGGCTTTCCATCGGCCAGCCTTTTGGGACGACCCAGCGGTGGGTCTCGCGCGAGGTGATGAGCAGAACCTGGAGTTCGCCTTCGTCGCGATAGGGCAAGGCGGCATACTGGACGCGCAGTGCGGGGCGCTCAGATTGCTTTGCTCTGGCAGCGATGCGCACCATCACAGACCTATCAACTGAGCGAGTCCAAAGAACAGTGCCCCCATCACGCCAGCGGCGGGGAGGGTGACGACCCAGGCCGTCACGATTCCGCGCGCCACATTCCAACGCACCGCCGAGACCCGCCTTGCCGAGCCCACGCCGATGATCGCTCCCGTTATAGTGTGAGTCGTGGAAACCGGAATGCCAAGATAGGTGGCAAGGAACAGCGTGATCGAGCCAGCGGTCTCCGCGCAGACGCCTTGCAGCGGTGACAGACGCGTAATGCGCGAGCCCATGGTGTGCACGATGCGCCAGCCGCCCGCCAAGGTGCCGAAGGCCATCGCGGCCTGACAGGTCAGCACCACCCAAAACGGCACTGAGAAACCGCCCTTGGTGAGTCCGTGCGCATAGAGCAGGGCTGCGATGACGCCCATGGTCTTTTGTGCGTCGTTGCCGCCATGGCCGAGCGAATAGAGCGATGCTGAGATGAACTGGACATGCCGGAACAACCCGTCGACCGCTGAAGGCGTGGAGCGCACGAATATCCACGAGACCATCAGCACCAGCAGCAGCGCGAGCACGAAGCCCAACCCCGGCGACAGCACGATGGCGGCGGTGGTTTTACCGAGCCCGCTCCAGACCACCGCATTCCAGCCGCCATGGGCCACGCCCGCCCCGACCAAGCCGCCGATGAGGGCGTGCGAACTGCTCGAGGGAATGCCCGCAAGCCAGGTGATGACGTTCCAGACGATGGCGCCCATCAGCGCGCCGAAGATGACCGTGTCGGTGATGATGCTGGGGGCGATGATGCCCGTGCCGACGGTCTTGGCGACGTGCAGACCGAAGACGAAGAATGCGACGAAGTTGAAGAACGCGGCCCAGGCCACCGCATAACGCGGCGCCAGCACCCGCGTCGACACGATGGTGGCGATGGAATTGGCCGCGTCATGCAGGCCGTTGAGGAAATCGAACAACAGAGCCGTGGCGATTAAGACGATCAGCACCACGTCTGCGGAAACGGGCATCGTCTTTCAGACGCTCTCGATGAGAATGCCGCTGACGCGATTGGCAACGTCTTCGAAGCGGTCGAGCACTTTTTCCAGATGGTCGTAGATTTCGGCGCCGATGATATAGGCCATCGGGCTTGCCTCGCCGTGGTTGCGGAACAGCGCTTTGATGCCCTGATCGTGCAGATCGTCGGACTGGCCTTCGAGCTTGACGACCTCTTCGGTGATCGTGTTGAGGCGGGCCGCATTCATCTTCATCGAGCCGAGCAGGCCGACGGCTTCGGCGATGAGCTGGGAGGCGCGCACGACCAGATCGCCGATCTGCTGCATCTGTGGCTGGAAGGTTTCGACTTCGAAGATCGTGATGGCCTTGGCGGTTTTCTGCATCTGGTCGATGGAATCGTCCATCGCGTTGATGAGATCCTTGATGTCGCCGCGGTCGAAGGGGGTGATGAAGGAACGGCGTACCGCCACGAGGACTTCGGCGGTGATGTTGTCTGCCTCCTGCTCGTGGCGGACGATGCGGTCGCAGCCGTCGCTGACCGAACAAACGCCGTTCAGCAAATCACGCAACGCCTCCGCGCCCGCGACCAGGGCGGCGGCGTGGCGGCTGAACATCGGAAAGAAGCGGTCTTCCCTCGGCATGAGGGCTTGGAACCATGTGAGCATCTTCGGCCTCTCGCGTTGGTCGATAGCTGACAGATTCCGGGCCTGCGAGAAAGGGCGGAAGCCCTTAATCCCAGCCTATTTTCCCCCGCCTGGCCCTGGCCCCTGAAGCCCATCCTGATTTGCGGCAAGGCGCGGCAACATGCGGCGCGCCCGTATTTGGTGGGACGGATTGCATCGCACACGCGGAAATCACACTTGAGGCGTCATCGCTTGGCTTACGCGGCCTGCCGAGCGCACGATCCCATCTGTTCGCAATCAACCAGGCTTCCACGTCGGCAATGTGGTAGCGCACTAGGCGACCGTGTTTTCGGAACGGCGGGCCTTCGCCACGCTCACGCATTTCTGCGAGTGTGCGCGTCGAAATTCCGAGGTAGTGGGCAGTCTGCGCCGTGTCCAGGAACGGACTTGCCTTGCGGGCCGCTGCCGCGCGGGCGTTCTCGTCATCATCGTTCTTCATCAGTTCACCGCGTTGGATTGCGGCAACCTGTATGTCTGAAAAAGCCGGTAGGGATGGAGGTCTCAGATGGCGATCCGGCAAAATCGCCATGCCGGGAGCTATGTCTTTTATGGCTTAGGCACCTCCTGGCCGGCACCAAAGCCGGACGGCCGGGACCGGTCGAAGCGCAGGTGACCAATCTCGCCTATACGGCGGCAAATATCTTGCGACAGTCCAGCTTTTCTGCGATTCTGTAGTTCTGAGCGCAAATTCGCTCAGGGGGAAATGAAGACCCCAAACACGTCTGGCCTAGGGCCGGGCGCATGGCGCTATGTCCAAGGCCGCAAGGCCCAAAGGCGTCATACTTTTTCCACGTGTGAAGGTCTTGAACGTTCTGCCAGGCCCCGCTCCCGCATGGGAGACTGGTGGCGAGCTTCGCGCGGATGCTCGCAATGACGACACAGATTATGATTGCCGGCGAAGCACTCTGGTCGGATGGCATCAACGCCTATGACGAGGCGCAATTCCGCCTGTATCTGCGTTTGCTCGATGCTGTCGAAGCAAACGCGTCCAACACGGAGATCTGCAAGATCCTGTTCGGCATCTATGCGGAGCGCGAGCCGGCGCGCGCAAAAAAATGTCTGGAAAGTCATTTGCTTGTAACCTCCCAACGTAGTCCTGGAAGGCATTGCTCATGGGCGCACCAAGGGATTACCGTGAGGCAAATCGGACGCGCACCACCAAGGTCCGCACACGAAACAACCCGCAAAAGAAGACGGCGGTGATAACAATCGCCGCCGCAGTTTGGGAGGAAATATCCGCCATCACGGACAGCGCTATCCCCCAAGTCCGATGCTGATCGTGGCGAAGGGGCCATGGAAACCCAGTGTTTCTGACTTTCGCGTATCGATCCCACCATCCATTGCGCCAAAGAAGAAATCGGCGCGATAGCCGAGACTGACTTTTGCGTTGGGGAATTTCAGGGAGATGCCCGCCATGCCACCAATGTTCGGCACGATGACAGATCGCGAGCGTCTATGTTTGGTACCGGTTTGATAAACCGGATGATTCAATCCACTGGGATTGCCGTGGGATGGCGCCGGCTTATAATATTCACTTGTCTGGTGCTGAAGATCGGCTTTTTGACGCCCAAATAGCAGAGCGGCATGTGCACCCCAATCGAGCGTGAACGCCGCGTCACTTGCATTGCCGATCACAAGACTCGATGCCTCCCATGAGGCTGAAGGCCCGAGACCCGCGAAACTTCGCGACGCGTCCAATTTTCCCCGATATGTAAATGGCCGGGCCTGCGGCAGAACCTTGACGGTACCGAAGTATTTGTACCCCAGGGGATCTGGGCCCGAATTGAGGGCCATATTTGTATCACTGTGAAACTGCGCAAAACGCAAACCCAAATTGATAGTTGCCTGTCCATGGAGGCCCAAAATGCCTAATCCCACGTCTTTGCCGGCCTGGAAGTCCAGAATCGCATGACTTTCATGTTTGTCTGTTACCGCATCTGCAAACTTTCCGAAGGAGGAAGCGAGTGGAACATATTTGGTACCAAATTCAAACGATTTTGGCGCTGTTTGTTGATGGATGTGTTTCGCTCCATTTGATCGCCCGTAAAGTATTCCTGCCGAGAACATCCAGTCCGAATCAGTCGGCTCGATCGAAAATTTTCCTTCAAACCCGAAACTCGAATCCAAAGGTTTTTGGACACTGCCAGGCGCGATCTGGGGATCGCCGGGAGTGATTGGCAATATCGTCGGCGGTCTGGTCGAGAATGGCGGCACAAATGGGTCTTGTGAGGTCGCAATTTGCTCAAATTGTCCACCCAATTCGATCCACACAGTGGGCCGATCGCTATCGGCTGCGGACGCCTCATTCGGCACACACAAGCAGGCCGAAAGCACCACTGCGGAGCTTGTTGCAAGCAGTAATCCACGCAATTCTAACCGATTTCCGTGCGTATTCGACAATTCGCTCATCTTGTTTCCCCCTCACCAGTTCTTCGTGACACGCACACCGAACAGGCGCGGATCGGTGAGAAATACATTGGTGGTTAGACCGGTGTCGTCACTATTCAGGAACGCGCCGGTGATATCAGTTACGTTAAAGACGTTCTTCACATATCCCATAACCTGCCAGCCGTTCTGGTTTGTCAGGATAAGAGCGAGATTGACGTTGGTGTAACCGCGTAATCTGTCGTACGGATTATCGTTGAAGACGCGCGCCCAGGAATAATCCTGCCAGTAGTAATCGGCGTGAAAGGTTCCCGCCCAGTCTGTCGTCAAGGGCATCGAATAGTCGGCCGAGAGCGACACCGTGAAGCGAGGCGCATTCGGCAATTCATTGCCGCTCAAATCCTTGTCGAAGCCTTCACCATTGTTGGGAGCCGAACTTGGATCGAACCCGATATAAGCCCCAGGTGGGAGAGTATTATATCCTGATGCGGCGCAACCGATAGCAGCTAGGAGTCCGCTGGGATTTGCCATGTAGGGGCTGCAGGTGGCCGGATCATAATGCAGTGACGAATATGCGACGCCGCAGTTGTAGTTTGCTGCTCCAGCTTCGCCATTGGCGATTTCCGCAGCCACCACATATGTCGGCACTATGCAATTCGAAGCTTGGGTGGGATACGGCTTGTTCACGATCCAGTCCGGATTCCCGGCTGTCCTGTCCATCAGATCGACGGCCTGAGACCCATTGGCAAGACGGGTATGTTCGTATCCGCCTGCGAAGTGGAATTTGAGGCCCGGCAGCGGCTCGTATGTCGCTTCCACCTCTGCTCCCTTTACCGTCGCATCGAAATTCAGATTGATGGCTGTTCGATCGACGATCTCCGAGATCTGATAGCCTTTGTAGTTGTAGAAGAAGATGTCGCCATTGAATGTTAGAGATTCATCAAGCGCGGAGTTTTTGGTGCCAAGTTCATACGCATCAATAAACTCGGGTCTGAACGTCAGAGGATGTATGGGGTTCGAAACGTCTCCCTGCGCAAAGGACAGGAACACCGCGCCGGGCGGATTGGCGCCACCGGCTTTGTACCCGTGTGAGTACGATGCATAGACAAGTGTTTGATCAGTAAAATCGAGCTTGGGCGTCCAGTTGGCGACCGCGCGCCCGGTAAGCTGATCCCATTGCTGATCCACAACACCTGTGGACGGATAGCCATAGCCCGAGACCAAGAGCTCGCTTGGGATATCGACAAAATGTTTGCGATCCTGCGTCCAACGCAAGCCGCCGGTAAGCTTCAGATCGTTGAGGATATTGTAGTAAACTTCGCCGAAGCCGGCATAGGAATTGAGCGCATAAGGATTCTGACTCAGGAAATAATTGTGGCCTTCATTGTTTGGGCTCGTGTACGGATTTGGGTCAATATAGACACAGCCGGTAGCTGCATCATGCAAAGCTGCGGGATCCGTGTTGGCAAATCCGTTGGGAAGGCATTGGCTGTTGTCCGATACTCCCGGCGTCCAGAGCAAGGGACCGGGTGCCCAGCCGGCGGGGAACGTGTGCTGGCCGTATAGACTGTGGCTCCAGAAACCTGTGATCGTGAGCGTGAGAGAATTGATGAAAACATAATAATTCTCTTCCGTCTCATAGTGGAGATAGTTCCCGCCGACGCTGAAATTCAAAGGTCCGGAAAAATTTGATGCCAGTCGAAATTCTTGACTGAGTTGCCAGGCATGTTCATCCGAAATGTCTCTCGCGACTAATCGATCGCTACAGCCAAGTTGCGGATCACAGAATGTTCCTACCTGTTCTGGCGCCCCACTCGTGGGGATCGTGTATGGATTGATCACCACGGTGTCCGCTGGACCAAAGTTTTGAAAAACACCGGGCGCGGAATTGTAACGATTGTAATCTTCTGTCGACCAAAGAAAGTCGGCGTTGTACCCCGTTTGCGACGTCAAGGTGAGTTCAGGGGCGATCGCAAGATCCGAAGTCAGTTCGACCGTATCGTTCTTCGCCTTGTAGGCGGGCTCTATCGCCGAATCGATGACGCGCAGATTTGGTGATTGTTTGTTGTTCGCGTACGGGGTTATCGAGTCTTGTCTTCCGCCGAGCCCCATTACAACGTAATACGGCAAAGAATACGGCTCCGCTTCCCCAAACGCACTTGGGGCGTAGAGTGAGCCCATCTGACAGCCTTGACTGAATAGATCGTAATCGCTGAGACCCGGATTGGGAAAGCTGGGTATGCCATTCTCGGTTGGAAACGGTTGGCCGCCGATCGTCGCGGGATGAGGCATCGTCGTGCACAGCTGTTTCGACGTTCGCATGCGGCCGTCATCTTCTGAGAAATGCTCCCAGACAAGCGTGGTCTGCAAGTTCTGGAACGGCTTCAATCCGACGCTCAGCCGACCGGACCACAGATCGCGGCCATCAATGGGTTGGCCGGTTAATTCGTTGGTGCTGTAGCCGTCGCGCTTGGTCCATTCGCCCGCGGCCCGGATGTCGAGACGATCGTCGACCACAGGAATGTTGATCATGCCTTCGAAGCGGCGATTCTTGTAGTTGCCGATGTCGCCAGAGGCCATCGCTTCGAACTGATCTGTCGGCTTGGCCGTGATCAGATTGACGACGCCAGCGGTCGCGTTACGCCCGTAGAGCGTACCTTGCGGGCCACGCAGAACTTCGGCCTGGCTGAGATCGTAGAATTCCTGTTCGAAGAAATGGTTGCGGATGAAGGGAATATCGTTCAGCGCGACCGCCACGGCGGGATCGGTGGTTACCGAGATTGCCTGCGTCCCGATGCCACGAATTTGAATGGAGTAGCCCGTGAAGTTCGTCTTCGTGAAGGTCAGGTTCGGAACTTGCTTGACGAGATCTGGACCGCCTGAAGTTTGGGTGGCCGTCAGTTGTTCCTGGCTGAGCGCCGTGATGGCGATGGGGATGGACTGCACATCCGCGCCGCCCAGTTTGGACGATGTAACAGTCACGGTTTCTACCGCTGCACGAGGTGGCGCGGCCTGCGCCACCTGCGGAAGCGGTTCAAGGAGCGAGGCGGCCTTTGTGATAGTGACCGTGTTGGCGTCGATGAAACGGGACTCCAGGCCGGTGCCGATCAGCAGCGCGTGCAAGGCGGCTTCGCGCGAGATGCCTGCAGGCGCGCCGGCGCTTTCGACCCCCGTGGCGGTGGCGGAGACGTAGACGACTTGCAAGCCTGTCTGTCTGGCGAATTGCTCCAGCGCGCGGTTGAGCGGCATGGGGG
>Ga0206936_1171_pt1 | contig 17091 bp, 6 predicted proteins | sample Alteio_BWOrgHeat_14_FD_152922 | JGI IMG/M metagenome (GOLD analysis project Ga0206936, IMG submission 152922) | Enriched cells from forest soil in Barre Woods Harvard Forest LTER site, Petersham, Massachusetts, United States -... | ecosystem: Environmental > Terrestrial > Soil > Temperate forest > O... | reverse complement strand
ATGCTGACCTGACCATCGGCCGAGGGAAATACCTGCATGGTGAAAATAGTTCCGCTTCCTGAGAAGGACCCCGCTGTTCCATTTGTCAGGGTGAGCTTGCTGGATCCCAGGCCAAATACCGGTTCACTGAACGTGCAAGTAAAGATGATGGGGTTCGCATTAGTCGTGGTCCCGGTTGGGGTGATGATCACCGTTGGTGGCGTCCGATCACTCGTGATGGTGGCCGTCCCTGGTGTACTCAAATTGCCGGCCCCATCGACTCCCGCTCCTGTGTTAAGGGTGAGCGTCACCGCCCCATCGCTGGTGGGAGATACGGGAATGGTAAAGGTAGTCCCCGCTCCGGTGATGGCGCCAATGGTGCCATTGGTAACGACCACGTCGGCAGCGTTGATCCCGCTGACCGGCTTGGAAAAGGTTACGGTGAACGGGATGGTATTGAGGTTGGTATCGATGGAATTCGGGGTGATGGTCACCGTGGGGGCGATGGTATCGAAGGTAAAGGTGCCCGAGGCTGACACGCTGAGATTCCCGGCCGCATCGACTCCAGCCCCTTGGACCACCGTGATGCCAACAGTCCCATTCGTCGTCGGAAAGATGGGGAGGGTATAAACCGATCCACTCCCGGACAGGGCACCGGCTGTTGCATTGGTGAGACTGACCCCGGACGTGGTGAATCCGGTGACAGCCTCGGTGAAGGTGATAGTGACGGTCACCAGGGTTGCGTTGGTGCTCATGCCGATTGGCGCCAGAGTAACGGTCGGCGGAGTGCGGTGCGACGTCACCGAGCTCGAGAAGGTCTGGGTGTTCTGATTTCCTGCTGCATCGGTGACCGCATGCGGTGGCACGGAGAGGGTGACGACGCCATCGGTCAGCGGGGTGACAGTCAGGGTGTAGTTGGCGCCGGTGCCGGAGAGCGTACCGACAGTGCCATTGGTTGCCGTGAAATCGGTCGTTGTGAGTCCGACAACCGATTTCGACCACGATAGCGTAAAGGTGATCGGAGAGGCGTTGGTCAGAATTCCAGAGGGGGTAATGACCAGGGTGGGTGGAGTCGTGTCGTAGGTGACCGTCGACGAAGCCGCAACACTGGCATTGCCCACCAGGTCGGTACATGCGCCCGCCGGAAGAGTCAGCGTCACCGCCCCTTGGGCAGTCGGGGTCACCGTGACGGTATATGTAGATCCGGATCCAGCGAAGTTGCTGAGCGTTCCGTTCGTGGCGGTCAATCCCGCTACCGTCATCCCTATTACCGGTTCGCTGAACGTAATGGTCATCGGGATCGGTGAGACATTGGTCGATGTCCCATTGGGCGTGATCATGGCGGTGGGTGCGGTCCGATCGGAGGTGATGGTGGATGTTGACCCAATGCAGCCATTACCGGCCGCATCGCTGCAGGCACCGTTGGCAACAGCGATCACCACGGGTCCGTCACTGATAGGAGCGATGATCATGCTGAACGTCGTTCCCGATCCGCTGAGTTGGCCCTTTGTCCCGTTGGTGACAGTAATCGATTGCGAAGTGAAGCCGCTCACCGTCTCGCTGAAGGTGAAGGTGACGGAAATGGCATTGGCGTTCGTGGCGGTCCCGGATGGCGCAATGACGAGGCTTGGTGGCGTGACATCGTAGGTCACGGTGTCCGTCCCGGCGAGTGATCCATTGCCATCGACATCGACCCCTGCATTGGCACCGGCGGCAGCCGTGACCGCCCCTTCGGTAACCGGGATTACCGTGATGCTATAAGTCGCCCCCGACCCGGAAAATGTCGACAGCGTGCCGTTGGTCAGGACGATCTTGGAGCTATCGAATCCTGTGACCGGTTTCGAGAAGAGGAAATTGAAGGTAATTGGCGATTGGTTGGTGGTGGCGCGGGATGACGAGATCGCGAGGCTTGGCTTGGTCCGATCAGAGGTGATGGACGCGCTGGCCGCCAAATTGCCATTCCCGTCGACATCGGTTGCAACGTTAGCTGGAAGGGACACCACCACGGCACCATCGGCAGCCGGTGTAATGGTGGCGGTATAGATGGAGCCCGTACCACTGAATCCCGACAGGGTCCCATTACCAATGTTCAGCGATGAACCCACGAGTCCAATAACCGTCTTGGTAAAGGTCAGGGTGAAGGAGATGGGCGATGCATTGGTGCTCCCGCCGTTGGGAGTGATGGTGCACCCGGGCGGGGTGCGATCGCTGGTCACACTGGCCGACGTCGCAGCGACAGGGTTCCCAGCCCGGTCAGTACATCCCCCGGCCGCCACACTGGCGGTCACCAGGCCGTCGCTCGATGGGGCAACCGCGAGGGTATAGGTCGCACCGGAGCCGTTGAAGGACAGCTTCGACCCGTTGGTCAGGGTGATCGAACTCTCGGTGAACCCCAGAACCGGTTCACTGAATGAGAAGGTGAACGTTATGGGGGACGCATTGGTGGTGATCCCTGCCGGCGTGATGGTCAGAGATGGCGGAGTGATGTCGTAGGTAACGGACGCACTTGCGGAGGTATTGGGGTTGCCGCTCGTGTCCTGGACCACAGCGGCGGCGACCGATGCCGTCACCGCCCCTTCGGTGGTGGGGGTGACCCCGAGGGTGTAGGACGCTCCCGATCCGGAAAAGGTGCCAGGAGTACCATTGGCCAAGGTGATATCGGCAGCGGTGAATCCAACAACGGCCTTCGAGAAAGTGAAGGTGAAGACGATCGGTGCCGTATTGGTGAAGGTATTGGTCGGCGTGATGCTGAGGGTCGGTGAAGTTAGATCATAGGTGACGCTCGCATTGCCGGCAACGCTGAGATTTCCGGCGGCGTCGGTTCCGGCACCGGCTGCAATCGCAACTCCGACGGCAGCCTGCGTGGTCGGAATCACATTCATGGTATAGGTGGTCCCAGATCCGGAGAGCGTTCCTGCTGTTCCATTGGTGACCGTTATGCTCGAGGCAGTGACCCCTGTCACCGATTTGGAGAATGTGAAGGTGAAAGGTATTGGGTTTTGATTGGTGCTAATGCCGTTTGGCGTGATCGCCACGGAGGGCTGAGTGCGATCTGAAATGACCGATACTGACAAGGGCGCATTGCCATTGCCAGCCAGATCAGTGAAGGCATTCGCTCCAAGGGCGAGCGTGACCGTTCCATTGCCGGATGGATTGACGTTGAAGATGTAATTGGCTCCCGATCCCGTCAGAAGGCCAGCGGAACCGTTCACAATCGAAAAGGATCCGGCCGTCAGCCCCGTGATCGTCTTCGACGCCGTCAGGGTGAACACGATGGGATTGGCATTGGTGGATATATTCGATGGGGTAATGACCATCGTCGGCGGGGTCGTGTCATAGGTGACGGTTGCCGAATTCGCGACATTGCCGTTTCCCGACGCATCAGTGCAAGCCCCAGCTGCTACGGACACGATGACTGCCCCCTGAGCGCTCGGTGTAACCTGAAGGGTGTAGGTGCTCCCGCTGCCACTGAATGTCCCGGCGACTCCATTGGTGACGCTGATGCTGGAGGACAGGAATCCGATGACGGCCTCGCTGAAGGTAAAAGTGAAGGTGATCGAATTGACATTGGTTCGCGTGCCGCTGGGGGAGATGAGCAACGTCGGTGCCGTCGTATTGTAGGTTTCTGTGATATTGGCAGCAGCATTGGTATTTCCGAATGCATCGGTGGCTTGTCCAGCCGCCAAAGCCAGGCCGATGGACCCTTGGTGGGTTGGCGTCACCTGGAGGGTATAGGAAGCTCCAGAACCCGTGAGCGCCCCAATGGTGCCGAATGTCCCCGAAAAGGCAGCCGGCGTCAGGCCGGTAACCGCCTTGTTGAAGGTGATGGTAAATGGGATCGGAGAAAGGTTGGTCGTCCCGCCTGATGGAGCGATGGTTGCCACTGGATTGGTATTGTCCCAGTGTACCGTGGCCACATTCGCGACCACTCCATTCCCATCAACATCGGTTGCTGACCCAGCAGGGACGGATACCGAGACATCGCCGACCGCATTGGGAGTCACCTGTAGACTGTAGCTCGCACCAGATCCCAGAAAGATGCCGGCATTGCCGTTGATCAATTGCACCGACGAGCTGGTGAACCCGACTACCGGCTTGGAGAAGGTAAAGGTAAAGGATATGGTTGCAGTGTTGGTACTCGTCCCTGAGGGAGAGATGGAAACAGTCGGGGCGGTCCGATCCGAGGTCACGGTAGCGGTGGCAGCGAGGTTGCCATTCCCGTTCGCCAGCGAGTTGCACACATTGGCGGCGACAGAGACGGTGACCGGTCCATCCACCGTCGGAGTGATTCCGCAGGAATAGGATGATCCGCTTCCCGAGAATGCTCCTGCGGTTCCGTTCGTCACGGTGAAAGATGAGGCCGTGAATCCATTGACTGCCTCACTGAAGGTGAATGTGAAGGGGATGGGGCTGAGGTTCGTCGACGTGGCGTTAGGAGTAATAGTAAGAATGGGGACACTGGTTATATTGATGATGGCGGTTTGGGTGGCGGAGGTGTCGATTCCTCCGTTGGCCGTACCTCCATTATCATGTATCTGGACGGTAAGGGTTGCCGAGCCGATGGCGTTGGTTGCGGGAACGAATGTGAGTGTGCCATTGGCTGAGATGGCTGGCTGAGTTGAAAATATTGCGGTATTCGAATTGTTGATGATGAAATTGACCGTCTGAGTAGATTCGAAATTCCCTGGAGTGATGGCGGTTGCCCAATTTGCGATGGTGTTGGACCCCGAGTTTTCTGGTGCATTGACCGTACTGCCGATCGCGAAGCTGGGGATGTGATTCACCGGTGTGATGTTAATGACGAACGTATGGGTCGTCGTATCAATACCCCCATTCGCGGTGCCTCCGTTGTCCTGCACTTGGACGGTGACATTGGCAGTTCCACCACCTGAGTCCCCAGGGGTATAGGTCAAGGTACCCGCTCCATTGATTGCGGGTTGTACCGAGAATAAGGCGTTATTGTCATTGGTCACAGTCACGGTCGTGGTCTGCGATGACTCGCTGGCCGGCCCAGGTGAGACATTGGTCAAGAAATTGTTGACCGTTTGCAGGCCTGCCGTGCGCAGCGCCGTTTGTGTCCCGCCGATTGTGAAGGTGGGTGCCTGATTGACGAATAGGACGGTTATGGTAGCCGTTTGGGCGGCTGATTGGTTGACGCCCCCATACAGGGTTCCTCCATTATCTACGGCGGTGACTGATATGGTGGCAGTGCCAAAAACATTGGGGTTAAGAGTATACGTCAACGTTCCAGTTCCATCGATAGCCGGCTGGACGCTGAAGAGGCTATTGTTGGTATTGGTAACCGTGAAGGATACAGTTTGCGACGATTCTGCGGGTAATCCTGGGGATATATTGGTCGCCCACCCTGGTACGGTTTGGGCCCCGGAATCCTCTCCCACCGTCTGGTTTGAACCTGCGGTGAAGGATGGAGCCGTATTGATGAGGACCGTTTCGTACATCTGGCTATCGCCCGTGGGGGTGCCTGCAATATTCCCTCCATATATGAGGAATTGATCGTTTTGCTGCAACGCTATCGCATTGAAATATTGGCGGGTTCCATTCAGGGTAGATAGTGAAGGTCCCAAAGACCAGGTCCCGTTCGCTGCTGAATAAATATAAAAGGAACTCGCAAGGCTTGAGGCCATCAAATCACCGGAGCTCAGCTGAAAATATTCCAGGCCATTGGATGGCGACGTCGTCGTGGATGTCGTCCATGTCCCCATCGATGGATCGTATACTTCCTGTGAAAATAGGCTGGAATATGTGCCGGGCGGACCCCCATTTCCTCCGAAGACCTCTACAAGGCCGCCTGGCATGACAAATCCGGTACCGTAGGACCTGGTAACGGCGAGCGAACCGGTCGCTGTCCATTGGTTTGTCGTTGGCGAATAGATCTCACACAAGGCGGTGGCTGCTATGGGTGAGGTAGAAGTCAATCCCCCAATGAGCAGGATATTCCCATTAGGCAGTGAGACGGGTGTCCCACCAGCAATTCGCGTAGATACATTCGCGCCGGTCGCCGTCCAGGTATTATTCGTGACATTATAGACCTGACTTATACCAGATGGATTGTAGGCAAATACATTCCCGTTCTGCATGAGGATCAATTGGGGGGTTACGGCGAGGGGGAAGTTGGCGAGGGATGTCCAGGAATCAGAGCCTGGGTTGTATTCTTCGACTGTCGGTGTGAAGGTCGTTGTCTGCTGATTCGAGGCCACGATACTCCCACAGGCCAGGATGATATTGCCGTTCGGCAATGCTACCACCCCACCCCGGAAGTGACCATTGATGCACTTGGTTCCGGTCGACCACGTTCCGGAAGTCGGGTTGAAAATGTCGGTGGTTGTATAGAAGAAGTTGGTGTTATTCCATGAATACAGCAGGACGTTTCCTGATGGCATGAGGATAGAATTCCCAAATTCGATTGGCGTCGGAAGAGGACCGACCTCGACGCATTCCGGCTGATAATCTCCGGTTGCTCCATACAACCCGATTCCAAGCGCCCACATGAGTCCGATGACGGATAGGTGTCCGATTCGCAAAAAGGTGGGATGCATCAAGTTTACGCTTCGCTTTCTCTCGGCTTCCCACGTCGAACCGCTAGTCCGAGCAGCCTTGTCAATCCCGGTCCTCATTGAATCCTCCTAACGTGCATCGCATTCAATGATCTCATGATCGTGGCTATTTGATATTTCTCACTGCACAGCACAGGCAACTCGCAGACCATAGAGTGGGTGATTGATGGTAGGTCCGACCGTTTGGATTTCGGGCGATGTCCGAATGGAATCGAGGCTGTCGAGGGAACTTCCTCCGAATGCAGATCCGGTAGTTGTCCATTCGCGCACATTTCCAATGATGTCGCAGAAGCCATTGACGGGCGTCGCCGTACCAACCGATCTCAATTTTCCGACTGCAGCACTCGTATCCATCACCGAGGCAAATGGTCCAACAGTAGCGGCATCAGTTGCCGATCCCCATGGCCAGGGTCCAGTCCCAACAGCTTCCTGGTATTGCGCTGAGGTGGGTAGCGAGGCACTGAGGCGAGTCCGCGTGCTGAGAGCGCCGATGAACGCCTGGGCTTGAACGTAGCTGATATTATTGGCCGGGCGTGACGGATCCTCGCTTGCGCCATCGCCGAGGATTTGCGCTGTGATGTCAGACCAGGGGGCCGTGCCCATGACGGTTGTCCATTGGCCCTTGGAGATCTCAGTGACGCCGAGGAATGTATTGGTATCGAGTTTGGCCAAAACCAAAGTCGTTGCCGTGCCGAATCCCGGATCCGTTTCGACGGCCGTAGAAGTCCCGGCATTCAAATCGATCACGAGCCAGCTTCCGCTTCCTATCGATGGTTGATAGTTGGTTGTCCCGGATGATCCCCCTCCTCCACAGGAGGTGACGAGCCACAGGCTCACGAGGAGGAGTCCTAGCTGTCGGGCTCTACAGTGACCTGGTGGCTTCATAACCGAAACCTCCCCATGGTGATGACGAATAGGGACAAAGGATTCCTGGAGCAGTGGGGATCTAAACACGGGCGGTTGATGAAGGTGGGCATGTTGCATTACCAGCAGGCCACCGCGAGTTGGGCTCCTACAGCGACGTCATGCCCGATCCACCCATCGATTCCCTGGCTGCGCTTGACGGTGAGCATCCAGAAGACTTGGTTAGGCAGCATCAGGCTGAGGAAGGCGCCATATCGGGTGGCATAGACAGATTCATCGATCGATTGGGAGATGCCTGGCACCTGAATATTAGTGAATTGATGATGCTCGTAGAGTACGGTCACTCCGGCGGCGAACCGCCGCGAAATGCGATAGGTCGATTCCCCACCTACCGTGTACCCATGGTAATCACAGGAGACGTCGATGGTCGGGTTCGCGGGATATATGGTCTGGGTGCAATTGGTGGCCCAACGGTATTCGCCCGAGACACCAAAGGAGAGCCAGGAGATGCCCGGAACGATCCCGGTCCAGCGAGCCGAGGCGATGTATCCCAGGACATCATGGGCCGCGAACCAGTCCTGTTTGTCTCCGCTGGGAAGGGATACACCTCCTCCAATCATCACACCTGCATATCGCTCCTGCCACACCGGAAAGAGAATTTGCGCTCGCGGATCCCCGACTAGGACCGTATTGTCCTGGATGGTGCTCCCTCCGCTCGTGGCCTTTCGATCGGTAGCAGAGGCGTCGATCTCGAGCTCGGCATCCCAAGGCCAGGGTGTCCATAGGGATTGCCGGATTTCTGCGGTGAGGACATCGTGGACTTCGCGCAAGGGCGCCTGGTTGGCGTTGAAGGGGGTTCCCGGCGCATTGAGCAGGATCGTCTGCGGGGACCAGTCGTATTGCTGCTGATCGTAATTCAGGTCGACGATCGCATGCGGCCATTCGGGCGGAAGGCCAGATTGGACTCCCATGGGCTCCAGACGGAGATCGTAGTAGACGCTGGGAATATCACCGGCCTGCTCCCGCTGTACGGTCTCGTTCTCAGAGCCGGAAAGCACTGGCGTCCAGGCGACAGTCAGGATTCCAGTCAGGAGGGCGGTGTAAGTTACCCGAGGAGGGGACATTGTCATGCTTGGCTTGTATTGGTACGGGTGGCGCCGCCTGGTTTAGTCGCTGATGGGCGGAAGTGAACCAGAAAAGGAGCGGCAGTCAGGGAACTTTCGGAACAATGGCGAGCCCACCAGTATCCCTGGCCAGGCCGCAGGACCTTCAATTGGGCGGTGGTGAGTTCGCTCATGCAGTCGTTATATTTGGCCAAATAGGCGGTATGCTGCGGGGAAGTGGTCTGACCCATGCCCCAAATGGTGCTCAGCTCCAAAATCTTGGTCGGTATGGACCCGGCATCCTGGCTGGCGAAGATGGTGGTGACCGCCTGATGGCGCATAAGGCGGACCGAGCGGTCCAATTCGGCAACGAGGAAAGTATCCTGCGCATACACATGGAACTCGTCGAGGGTAAAAAGCTTGGGGCACCTCCCCCCTCCCGGAAGTCGGGCCTTCCCGAAGAGGCGCATGAGGACGACAATGAGACGGAACGCTACGATGGGTTGAATATTCGGGTCTCGGAGGTCGACGACGATCAGCCGGCCCGGCTTCACCAAATGGGCCAGGGACCCGGAATTGCTGACAAACCGCTGGAGAACCTGCAGACGGATTCGGGCCGTTGCCTTCTCGGATGGGGACAATTCGGAATTCGTTATATCCTCGCGCACCCCCTCGATGGACAGGGTCCCCTGCTCCATGTGCTTCTCAATGAGGAGATTCATCACGTGGACGTAGGGCGATTCATCGGCGATGGCCCCCATCAGCACCTGCCAGTCCGGGAACGATAGTTCATTGACCCCGAATTCGATCGGAAGGACGGAGACTCCTGGCCCCGACTCCTTCTTCCGATCTGCAAGGCGCGTGGGCGGGACCAAGTGCACGATATCCGTGACGGCCGTTGGCTCTGCGCGCCAAAGCGATCGCAAGGACTCGACCTGCCCTGGATTGTCATTTGGGAAGCCCAGTGCCAATGATTCCGGTCTATGCTCCGGATCGGGGGTAAAGTGGAAATCAACGACACATGGCGGTGCCGTCAGCTCATTGATATTGGGAATCTTGAGGGAGCAGGATTCCATGATGAGCTGCTTGAGGTAGGATTTCCCTGATCCCTGAACGCCAAAGAGCAGGACCGTATTGGGGGTGTTCAGATCAAGCCCGACCACGCGGTGATTGTGCTCGGGGGCGGTTCCGATCTTCGCAAACTGACGCACCTCGTGCGCTGGCGCGGCGCTGCCAGTGACGATGTGGACCTGACCCGAGGCGATGCTGCGGGACGCCGGATGGTCATTCGAACCGCGATTCGGAGATGTCGCCATGCATGCTTTCAGGGAGCCGGAAGGACTCCCGCAAAGGGAGTCGATTAAGGCGGAGGCGGGAGATCATCCGGGTTGTCGTCATCCTTCTTGTTGGCCGGCTCCAAATCTTCCTCGAGGAAGGGAGCTGGGCCCTCATCACCATGGGATCCACCCATAACGGTTTCATGTCCGCCCGATATGATCTGCTCAGCGCGATGATGGACCTGATTCATTCGCGCGACTCGTGCCTCCCCTCCGCTCATAGCAAGTCCGATGCGTGCCGAGGTCATGGCAGTAGATGCCACCTTGGTCGCGGTTTGATGCGTGGTCGTCGCCTGCGTTCTCAGGGTCTCAGCCCGATTCGCATGAGTCCCTGCCTGCTGAATGAGGCTCTCCTGTCTGACCGGCGATTCCTCCTGGGAAGCCGCCTCAATGAGGTCGGCCGCGTAGGTATCGTGAAGCCCGGCGGCTTGGTCAAATCCTTGGGACGCCTGTACCAAAGCTTCAGCAACCTCAATTTGAACCATCGGGGTTTCCACTTCGCCGACGTCCATGCGCAGAGCCGCGGCCGCAACTCGTTGGATATGTTCTCCGCTTTCGGCTATTTGGCCGGCGCTATTTGCGAACCGCGCGATGGACAGAGCCGAGGTTCCACCCTGAACCGTGGACCGGACGAGTCCTGGCTCCGGACGACGCACGCTCTCAATGAGGTTATTCCCATTCCTCGCCACACCGACGGCTGCTCGGTAATCGGCCCCTCCTTCACTGCTGAGAACTTGCCCGCCTCCTCGCTGGGACGCGCCACCTGATTGGGACGTTTGGCCGGCGCTCTGCTCATAGGGTTCCATGGCCGCAAGGGCAATCCCAGCTTCACGCATGGCCGCTGGCCGCTCGGGATCCTGGGCGTCCATCATGGACACTTCATAGGCTGTCCCCACCGCCAGTTCACGGGCCTGACTGATGAGTTCGGCATCTCCGGATCGTACCGCCTGCACCATGGCCTCGCGGGCAGTAGCCATGCGCTGGTCTAGGGGTGTGGCGGTGGCTTCTTGGCCGCCAGCGGTGGCCAATGCCTGTTGAGCTCGTTTGGCGCTGCGGTCTTGTTCGCTGGGATCGGTCGCGGAGGTGATCGACAAGGCCGCCGGTAGCTGCTGTCCAGCACTCCGAGCTCCTGCGACCATCTCATCGCGTGCTGCTGCCCGAGCGCCACGTGCCATTCCGTCCGCTAACGGGCGCTGGTGGGGGACCATCCCCTCCTTCTCCATGGCTGCGCCCTCTCTGGCCGCCATATTCTCATACAGTTGCGATGCGCGGGCCGCTTGGCCGGCATTGCCGCTGTCGAGCGCAAGGTTCATGGCCTCGATCGAACTGCCTACGGCTTCATGGACATTTCCGGCATTGCTTGCACTCGTGGCGCGCGCGGCTGCTTGAAGTGCCTTGCCCTCCAATTCCTTTCGCTGCTCAGGTAATGCCAGTGCCCCTGCCACCAGCCGTTGCCGCGCCTCAACAGCGCCCGCCTTGGATTGCCCCACAGCAGATACGCCAAAGCCCCCCTTGGCCGTGGTCGGAATTGGGGTTCCCTGCGAAGGTACTTCCCCTCCAGTGGCTGCGGGACCAGGTGAACCGCCACCACTTGCTCCTGATCCTGCCCGGCCTCGACCGGCTGTGCCTCCTGGACTTCCAGCGCCGCCCTGGCCCCGTCGGAAATCCAAATCGCTGATGTGTTCGCCTTTGCCCTGCCCAAGGCTTTGGGCAGTTTCGAGATCTCCGCCCATGGCTGCTGCGGTTGCCTGCGCCCCGCGTGCAGTTATCGGGGTCAATCCCGTGGGATTCACCATCGCCCGCATGCCTGCTCGCTGCTGCCTGCCCTGGAAAGAGGATGCTCGTTCCATGGTCGATAGCGCAGTGGCCGCACCAGTCACAAGCCGGCCGCCGAGACCAGCCCCCGCTTCGGCCACCGACCGCAGAGTAGATCCTTCACCGCCAACTTTGCTGGCTGCCCGCTGCAAGGCACCCGTTGCCGTAGCTCCAACAGATGTTCCCCAATTGGGATCCTCGATCGACCGCAGGGCCCCAGTTGCTGAGGAGGCCCAGCTGGCACCACCGCCGAGAGAGGCCTGGACTCGCCCGAGAACTCCACCTCCAGCAGGAGATCCGCCACTACCTCCTCCATCGGCAGTTGGAGTTCCATTCCCGAGCGCAGGGGCAGAACGATTGAGGCCTTCAGCGGCCTGAGAAACCAATTTTCCGGCGCCGGCTAATCCGGCCTTTGCCCCGGCAGCGAGGCCCCCACCGACAGCGGAAATGGGAGCGAGCCCTGCTCCTGCGACTTGGCCACCGATATTCTTCGCCATGGAAGCAGTCAATCCGGCAATGCCCCCAAGACCCGGGTTGAATACGAGATTTGCGATTAATGGAGAGGAAAATATGAGGAGTATGCCTATGATCGTTTGCATGAATGAATCAGTTACCAATCCGGCGCCCATGATATTGTTCGAACCAACGACAGTTCCGATTGCTGAGGCCGATGCGCTGGCTGCAATTCCTAAACCCGGGATGGCTTTGAGGACGGCCATTGCCGCTGTCCCCAAATCACTTGCATTGAACGAACACATCATGATTCCAGCAGTCATGATCGGGGCCCAGGTCATTACCCAGAAGACGCCCTTGGTCCAATCGAGTAGGATGGACGATCTTCCAGGGAAAAGAGAGATGAAGGCGGCACAGGGATAGGCGATGGCAAGGATGAATATCCCAAGAGACAGGCAATAAAGTGCGCCATAGGATATGATGGGGGCCGCTACATATACCAAAATTTTCAGAATAAGAACAAGAAACGCCATTCCTGTCTCAGCAATCGACATGAAAATGAGGGTAATAAGGCCTTTAATGAAAGTGCCCAGCTGCCAAATTGAGAATTCATGGTTTGGAGTCGCAGCTCCCGATTCATCGCGCATCATCGCGCTTTGAATATTCGGATTGCCAGCCCAGCTCATTAGGGGAGTACTCATGCTCGCTGAGCTGTTGATGGAGGTCATGTATGTTGACATCGCTGCCTTCCCGGCCGAATTAAACCATAGAAGACCCCAGGCATCTTTATTAGTCGAATCGATTGTGGATATTATCTTTGACGCCCTTGTTGCATCAATTGTGGAATAATAATTTGTTATATAATTTTGTATATTTGTTATAGCCGGAATAGTTGAAATAGGGACGACATTTGGGGGGACGTATATTTCAATCAATGTTTTTAATTGTGTCTTCTGCTGAATAGCAATTGGGCTGGCATTAGATGATTGTAGTTGAGCTATATCAAGCTGCAGTTGATTAACAGACGCATCCTTCGCTGCCTTATATGCTGTAATTATGCCGGGGGAAGCATCTGCATTAGCTCCCAATTTTATGAACCCTACAGTTATCCCCGCACCGTTCATGATAGTGCCATCAGCAGTTAAAAAGTGATTCGTGATCCACGCGGTAGGATTTGCGTTTACATATAAGAGCTGATAGGTGTTTGTAGCTGGAGTTGATAATTGCAAGGCTGCCTTGGGATCAGTCGCTTCCCCCGTTGGATCAGTATAAAAAAGGTTACTTACAATTGCTGGAGCACCTTCACCAACATAATTATTAGATTTCAAAGCGGCTAACGCAGCCTGGGGTAAACTGCGGTTGCAGCTGCCGATATATGGGGCCACTAGCCCATCAAGTCCTACAGGGCACTGCGCATTATTTCGTGCGAGCGATACATTATTGTCATCCCAAGTCGGAACAATAGGCCCGGGTGGAGTAGCGGTATTCTGATTTGTAAGGGCGGTTGTAACCGATGCCATGAAGCTGCTCGCGGTATTGAGCATGAACATGGGGAATTGGCCTGTAACTGGCCCTGCTACTATGCCATAGAGGAGCGTCCAAAGGAGTACCTTCATCCCAATAGAGAGCCAGGTGGCACCTTTGGCGATTTCTATAGCCCACATGATGACACAGAAGGCAATTGGAATCTCAATCAAATTATAGGTATTGATCCCGCTCCACATCGCATTTGATAACTTGAATCCTTGGGTTATCAATCCAAGTCCTGGCTGATTCTGTCCGAATCCACCGCCTAGTATTGGATTAATGGTTGTGTTCATTGGCCCCAAGGCCGCCGAATACAAAGCATTGGCATTCATCTGAGAGGTATCTTGAGTGGTTGTAAAAAATAGATCCTCAGCCAAATAGTTAAACATGGCAAAGAGAGCAATTCCAGTAACCGCTCGCTTCATAGCCCCCTGAATGTTCCTATGGAAGAGAGCTTCCCATCCCGCCCATCCAATGAGGACAATCGTCAGCATGTCGACCACAGCGCCGACTATATCCTCAACTGTATTGACATCAATTCCTACACTCATTGTTTGTCCTCCTTACGATGTTTCAGCGGTAAAGAGGTAAAACTGTCCTTCCCAAACCCAAACCAACCGCCAATAGCCCTTCGAGCCGTACGCCAAAAAAAACTACCTGACGGCGGAGGCGACTGGAGTTCTATGTTACGACGTCTTATTCCCATGCACAGGAAAAGAACGATAATACACAACGTACCCACCATGAAATGAGTGGTGTGAAAGAGACGGCCATGCCAGGTCTGCTGTGGTGTCAGAGACAGCCAACTAGTCCACGGATACTCGTTAGAAATACCCAGATACCCCCCGATGTGGCCCCGAACGTTCACAAGAAGAGGCGTGCCGTCGATAATAGGTTCAGCAATGAGACCGTTTTGAGTAATATTTCCAATTATTGGCAATATTTTACCTTGTGTGTCATGGAACCAAAGGCCAGAAGGGTTAGTCGTCGCAGTAGGTAGGCGGCATACCCCGAGAATGGTTTCTCCGTTGGCAGTGATACGAACGACTGCTACGTCCTTTGCTACGGCAAGGATCTCCCCGAATAAGACGCCATCTGTCATGGCCCGTCTCGATTAGGAATCCCGGTATTCCCAGTCTCCGGTATTTCCTGCGTATTTTGTCGTCCTCTGGGGTGAGTATTCCCAGTTCGCACTTGGAATTCCTGGTAGCTTGCATCGGATTCGAATGGTGGAGGATGCCCATTGGCATCAATAGACGTGGGAGTCAGCAACCCTATTACCTCAGGTCGAGAAACGTCGTTCCCATCGACCACAGAACGATCTTGACACGATATCAAGGTGATGGCGATAATGATTGATGCGGAAACCTGAATGAAGTTCTTCAATCTCTCCCCCGTGCGCCATTTCGAATCATTGCCTGAATGAGGTCAGGCCGTCCGAGCTTCTTGAAAAAGTCTAGGGGCATCGCTCCGCCATCAGCTGGTTGATTCGGATTTACCCCCTTTTTTACTAGCAAATCTATCATTTCCACCGAATGAGCTGAAATAATGGTGTAATAGGTGTTGGCATTTGCACCTCTATCGATTAGTTCAGATACATTTTTCAAGTTGTTGGCCTGGACTTCATCATTGAGAATTTTATATTCGTCAATAATTCTCGTCGAGACATAGGGATATAGGATTCTGTAGTGACCCGCAATAAGACGAATTCCGTCATGAAAGTCGGAGTACTTTTCTGGAAAAATAAGGTCTAACCAATCACCGTGTTGCGCGGCAGTCTCCTTGATTTTCCCCTGATCGGCAACCCCTCCGGAAATATATTTCTGCCATTCATTGTAGAAATCGTCCCTGGTTGCGAAGGGAGTCGACTTGGTCACATTCGGCAGAGCTGAATTCCCAGGCGCCAGATTTCCATTGCTCGGCATGCCCGATTGTTTAGACGGTGAATTCCCCGAGGGCCACATAATTGCCACAATAATGAGCGCCGCTACAAAAACAAAAATGATGTATTTAATCATAGGTCCTCACTTTATTTATCATACACTGTTTGGGGCAAAATGCAATCATCCTAGTTCTCTCCCGCCAATTTTCTAATAGCCCAGGCAGCCACTCCAACGTGGTCGAGAGCCAAACTGGCCTGCCTCGTCGCACTCGCCCGCATCCGGACCCACAACCGGGCCATGGACATCAAGCTTTGGTCAATCGCATTCATTTCGAAGCTTGGGAATATCACTCCATTGCATACCCGAGCCCAATAGTGATCCCATGATTCATCGTCCAATTTATCTGGTAGGATAAGAGGGCGCGACAAGGCGGGCGGAATGACACCGATCTGGTATGGCGCACCAGTTGTTTGTGCAAGTGCGACTAGATAAGTCCCCATTCTGGTCGACCGAATGTATTCCGTGAGAAGTGGTGACCCAATTATGACATTACTTCGAATTGGAATGGAAAGGACAGCGGCAATATCCATCTGCATCCGGTGGTAATCGAGGACAGCATGTTGTGCATGTTCGAGAGAGAGTGCATCCGCTAGAACCCCCATCGCAGCGCAATAGGCTTGGGTGCGAACAGCCGTCTGCGCCCACCCAGACTGGGTTGGTAGTGCATTGACTCCCTGATGCCAGGATGCAAGAACCTGCAATAGCTGCGCTCGATCTGAATTGGCCTGTGTCTGTGCAGATTGCAAAAGACTGATGGCCTCGCTGATTTCACCATCAGTCGCACCAATGCCCGGTAATCCAATGGATAGTTTCCTGAGTGGGTCCAATGATGGACTCAGAGCTCGAGCCGACTTGACGGTGCTGGATGCGGATGTCGGTGTGATGTCGTCAAGAAGGCGATCGAGAAGCCATAGTGCTCCGATCAGGGTCATACGGCCGGGTGGAAGATCACCGGCAGCATTATAGAGGGAGTTCTGATCGACGGGAGGCGAACCACCTGTCTCGACCCATTTCGTAAAGCGAATGCCGAAATTTGACCCGCTGAGAATTCCACAACTGGGAAGCTCGCTTAAAGGAATGGCTGGATAGCCGTTGAGGTCTCCAGAAGCGGAAATAATGGTTTGGTACAAGTCAGGTAGAATCAAAATAGCCATGACTTCATGCCATGGAAGCTGGCTCAGATCCCCATGATTGAAAATTGCGGCATAGGTTTGTACGACATTCACCCATGCCCTTTCGACACCTTGCTGGCCCTGAATGCCATTGCGATAGGTCGTGTAGGCATTCACGTAGGCAATGGTCATATCTCCAACGTTGACGGATTTCCCTGGTAAACACCATGTGGCCTGAACCAAATCGTACGGTTCGGCAATCATCGTCATTCCGGGTTGCAGATATCCCCCAGCAAGTGCCAAGAGAAGACGGCCGCTGCGGTCCGATAGTTCGTGAGCGACATCTCTAAGCAGTACTGGTTCGATTCCGGCCGCCGCAGTTG